>Ga0114931_10000072_pt1 | contig 99403 bp, 93 predicted proteins | sample 2SBtaG_FD_89579 | JGI IMG/M metagenome (GOLD analysis project Ga0114931, IMG submission 89579) | Deep subsurface microbial communities from Kolumbo volcano to uncover new lineages of life (NeLLi) - 2SBTROV14_V59a metaG | ecosystem: Environmental > Aquatic > Marine > Volcanic | place: Kolumbo...
CATCCTGGGGCTGTAGCAGGTCCCAAGGGTATGGCTGTTCGCCATTTAAAGTGGTACGCGAGCTGGGTTTAGAACGTCGTGAGACAGTTCGGTCCCTATCTGCCGTGGGCGTTGGAAATTTGAAGGGAGCTGCTCCTAGTACGAGAGGACCGGAGTGGACGTATCTCTGGTGTTCCGGTTGTCACGCCAGTGGCACTGCCGGGTAGCTATATACGGACGGGATAACCGCTGAAAGCATCTAAGCGGGAAGCCCCCCCTGAGACTAGATTTCCCTGGGGACTCGATCCCCCTGAAGGGCCGTTGAAGACTACAACGTTGATAGGCTGGGTGTGGAAGCGCAGTAATGCGTGAAGCTAACCAGTACTAATTGCCCGTGAGGCTTGGCCATATAAATTCAAGCGACTTCACTTTGAAATGCAGTCTTATCGTCAACCGAAAGGTTGATGACGGATGTCAGAACAATTCCGGATTTTTGATTTCGGAGAATACGATGTGAGAGCGGCTTCAGCCGCGTTTCCCTCGATATTTTCCAACCGATTTCCTGGCGGCAATAGCGAGCGGGAACCACCTGATCCCATTTCGAACTCAGAAGTGAAAACGCTCAGCGCCGATGGTAGTGTGGGGTCTCCCCATGTGAGAGTAGGACACCGCCAGGATTCTATACAATAAAAAAGCCTCTGCGGTCTTCGGACGGCAGGGGTTTTTTTTGGTGCGCCCGGCAGGGCGCACTTGGAGGTGAAAGGTAAGCGCAAAATTAACGACGTTCTATTGATCTGATGCATTTCATTGCAAGCTGTGATGTTTCAATCACAGCGGAGCAAGACGATGGATGCAGCCGAAGGAACGAGATTGACGAAACACCAGCGCCACTGGCTGGAGCAGATCCAGGCCTGTGAAGCCTCGGGAAAGAGTGTTGCCGCCTATGCATCTGAGCATGGATTCCCGGTCCGAGCGATGTATGACGCGAAGAAAGCGCTGGTCAAAAAAGGTGTATTCCGCCCGACATCCAGACGCCAATCAAGGATGCTACACCGAAGCCGCGTTTTATTTACACGAATGAAATCACACAGGAATAACGCGACAGCATAACCAACTCGGCAGTGCAATGACGTCGCAGAATGTACGGATACGGACGGCGGGGGTGACCCCGCCTCCTACCCGATTCTGTCGTGACAGGCCGACTGGTTCCGCAATTCAGGGTATCACCTTGAATTCTTGGCAATTTATTTTTAAAATATCGATAATTAAAAGAATAAACTCATATTGACAAGCCCAGTCATAATTGGTCCAGTTACTATGTTAGGGTTTCTCGATACTGGAGGAACCGATGAAGGGCATATGGTTAGTGAAGAGGTAAGAAGAATGAATAACCTGAAAAAATTAACCTTGAAATACACTTCCATGATCATCTTGGGGTTTGCTGTGGGCTGGGGATTTTCGGCAACAGCGGTGGCGATCCCTATCAGTCCGGGCGACGCCGGCTTGTCATTTCTGGGAGCCTTGCCGGGTGGTGATCTCAGCGTCGATACGGGCATAAACGCTGATGGTACCTCGATGCCAACCCTCAGCTACTCCGGTGGCACGCTTACTGGCACTGTCATAACCCAGGCCGGTGGTCCGGAAATCGCAGCCTTCCTGTTTGACGGTGATTCGATATTCGACACCGGGAATGTGTTGAACGTGATGGGCGGCAGCCGGCCGCTGGCTCTGCTGTTCCAGGGGGGGGCGACCATCCGCGGTACCATCGATGTCAGCGGCGGCGATGGCACACCGGGGGGTACACGGCTCACCGGGACTCGCGGCGCAGGTGTCGCCGGCGGCGGCAATGGTGGATATGGATGCTGTTTTTCTTCACCGGTAGACGGCCAGGGGCCCGGCGGCGGGGGCGCAGGCGCCAGCTCAGCTAACCGGGAGGGACCGGGTGCCGGCGGCGGATTCGGCACCGAAGGTGGCGGGATAGGCGGGATACTTTCAGCACCGGCTGGTGTTTCTTATGGCGACCCCTTGCACGATCTCTTCCAGGGAGGCAGTGGCGGCGGCGGCGGCGGCGGAACTTGCTGCGTCGGTAGCTTCTTTAACGGCGGTGACGGCGGCGGTGCCGGCGGTGGCGCGGTCGAAATCGGGGCCCTCACCACGCTGGATCTTGCGGGCGCGACGATCCTTGCCAACGGGGGCAAGGGGGGCGATGACACAGGTACGGGCGGCGGCGGCGGCAGCGGCGGCGCTATCCTGCTCCATGCCTTCGACATCAACATTGACGCGATGAGTGTCTTGCGCGCCAACGGCGGTGCAGGCGGGGGTACCGCGGTCAGAGGGGCCTGCGGTGGCGCCGGACGAATCGAGGTGGTGACCAATACCGGAGGGACGCTGAATGCACTCGGAACCATAGAAGCACTCGGCGGTCCCGATCCCTCCGAGTCCTGTAATGACGGCGCCCTTGTTGCCAGCAGTTTTGCCAACATCGGCCAAGTCTCCATGTCACCACCGCCGAATGCACTCCCGGAACCCCCTGAATGGGCGCTCTTGGGCATTGGCCTCTTTATGTTGGCTGCGGTGAATAAGAGAAGAAGGCGAGCCTTCGGTGCCGGTGTACAGTTTCTTAGGTTCTGAAGTTATTGTCTGGGGCGCCAGAATGAGTGTACCGCGGAAAAAATAACTTCAGAAACTTAAGAAACTGTACACCGGCACCGGTTACCGGAAGTAATCGGCCAGACGATACATCGCCTGCTCGATTCTTCCGTAGGATTCCGCGCCGAAACAGATTCGCAAGTGCCCCTCACCGGCAGCACCGTAAAAAGAACCAGCCTCGACGACCACATGACATTTTTCAAGTATGTCTTCGGCGAGCGCCTGGGATGACTGGCCGAATGCCGAAATGTCAGGAAATGCATAAATTGTCGCTTCCGGCAACGGACAGTTCATGCCGGGTATTTCATTGAGAAGGCGGTAAACGAGGTGTCGCTTGCGATCATCCTCGCGCAGCATATCCTCGAGACAATTTCTGGGACCGGTTACCGCAGCCATGGCTCCTGATTGAATAAATACGTTGACATGAGCGATATCATTCATGGTGATTTTCATCAACGCCGGCAGGAAAGTATGGTCGGCCGCCAAATAACCAAGTCGCCAGCCATCCATGGCATATGCCTTCGTGAAAGCGAACAGGCTGAAGGTTCTTTCTCTCATGCCCGGCAGTGAAGCTATACTGATGTGTTGCCGGTCGTCATAAATTATATTTTCATAGACCTCGTCGGAAAGCACCAGCAGATCGTGTTTTACCGCCAGGCATGCCAGTTCCTCTAGCTCCTCACGGCTGTAGGCCCGTCCGGTCGGATTGGCAGGGTTCACGATACAGATCATGCGTGTGCGAGCGGTAATCTTGCTCTCGATTGTTGCAGGATCAATCCTGAACCCATGCTCACGATCCAGTGCTGCAGTCACAACTTTTCCGCCGGCAAGCTCAATCTTATTGACGTGTTGAGGGTAATAGGGCTCCAGTAAAATAACCTCGTCACCTTCATCAATTGCGGCCATAAAAGTGGCGTATGAAGCATGCGTCAGACCGTTTGTAACCAGAATTTCGTCAGGCACGACATCAATCTTGTTGTTTCGTTTTACCTTGTCGGCAATAGCTGCCCGAAGATCCGATTCACCGGCGAACTCACCATAATGGACGATGCCATCGTCAAGGGATTTTTTTGTGGCTGCCTTGATATGTCCCGGTGTATCGAAACAGGGTCGACCCACTTCCAGGTGTATAAGATCGACTCCCTGGGCCATCAATACGGCTGCCTTCTCGTACATGCCGAAACTCTTCGGCGAGCTGTTTCTGATTCTGTCCGCTGGCCACTTCATCGGTCATCCTCCTGTCACATATCTGACTCATCATTCCATACCCAGAGCCTAAAGCATCATGTCCTTTTGTGGCCGGTTTGATTAGGGTGGAGGTACTAAACTCGATGAATTCACAGCATATTCCTGCAGATAGGGGGCGCATGTATAATCATAAACCTGCAGATCCTGACAGGACTCGGCGTTGCCATGAGCACCAGAAATACCCAGTCGCGTATCAAAAATACCGCATTAGACCTATTCAACGTACACGGTAGCGCAAACGTCTCCACGAACTTCATCGCCGAGCAGAGTGGACTCAGCAGGGGTAATCTCCATTATCACTACCGAAGCAAGAAGGAGCTGATCCAGGCTATTTATGACGACATGGTCGCAGAGGTCGAGCGCGGTTGGTACGGCGATGAGGAACAGCCAACTGTCAACCATATGGCTAAAATGTTCGCGCGGCAAATCGACTTGATCTGGCGATATCGATTTCTCTATCGGGAAACAGTCTCGCTGATACGAGACGATCCCGTCCTTGCAGAACGAATGCAGGAAGCCCGCGAGCGGCGGATCGATGCGATCGTTATATTCTTCGAAGAACTCGTGGAGGCCGGTGTCATGATGAGGCCACGCAGCGCCCGGAGTTTGCGTTATCTGGTTATAATGACGTGGATTTTCTCCGACAACTGGCTGAATTTCGTAGATCTGCACGGCACGGATGAGGACGAAGATGTAGCACAGCTAGGCTATGATTTTATCATCGAAATGTTATACCCGTATCTGACCGATGTTGCCAGGCAACGAATCGTCGCCAGTTACAATACACTCCAGCAATATCGTGATCGACGTCAGGTTACAGGAGATGATGCTGTTCCGCGCAGTACATGATCACAATCCGGCACCTGTCTGTTCTCGATTTGGTTCGTAAAAACCAATTTCCGCGCAGTAAATCCGGGTATTTCTCAAGATGCCGGAACGGACATTGCCGGACAATCAGGTTAGTTACGTCTGCGAAGTGCTGTTACTTCTACTTCGATCAGTGCGCCCTCAGCAGCAAGACCGGTAATCACTGTTGTATTGGTCGGTCTGACCTTGCCGAGATACTCGTGCAGTTTTTTTGCCATTGGCTTTACATACTCCTTGTCGGCCAGGAAACAGCGTACGCGGACGATATCTGACAACGTTGCATCCGCTTTCTCGAGTGCCATGGAAATATTCCTGAAAATATTGTCCATCTGATCGTCAAATGCCTTCGGTAACGAACTTTCAGAGTCGAATCCCACCGTACCCGATACAAAAATCCAGTCACCATCGACCACAGCCCGGGAATAAGCAGCCAGATCTTCCCACTTCGAACCTGACGAAATCAGGGTGCGACCAGGCACTGCGCCTTTGACCATTACCTTCTTTGGTCCCTGCCCCATTCGCCAACGGAAAAACTCGACGATGTAGCCACCGGGATCTGTCATGCGGAATTCCTCGATCAGACCGTGACCACCTGTCTCGATGCCGTGGATCATATTGATCCCGTTGATATTCCTGAGACGCTCATACCAGGCTTCGAGATCCTCTGTCTCTATGGACAGCAGTGCGCCTTTGTCTTCAATGGGTCGAAGTGATCCGCCGGTTGCATCGACAAGTCCGATATACGATGAAGGGGTTAGTTCAAAAATCACGACCCAGCCTTCATCGGCATATTTTTTCAGGCCAAGTTTGTGCTCATACCAGTCCGCAGCTTTTGCGAGGTCATGATAATAGAAGAAAGGTACGCCGCCGGCTATAGACGGTGCCGGTGTTGCGTACAGTGCCGGTACGGCCAGCGTGCCAATTACCATCAGAATCCATATGGTACATCGATATCGCAGCCGATTATTTTTGCAAGTCATCATGGTTTATTGCTCGATAATAGACGAAGAAAAAGAGCCGATGGCGTGCTCGACAATGGACCATGCAGGTGTGCCGGGTGTGATCAGGTCGAAACGGGTGCCCAGATTGACCAGGTAGCGCGTACCCAGCAGGACATCCTGAAAAGTACCGGGCCAGCCGCCGGTTTCCTGCCCGTGATGGCGAAATTCCAGGTTCCACGTCACATAACCGTTCTCGGTCAGGCGCCGGGCCATTGCATCCATAAGGTGGAGATCATAGTTTGCCCGCCAGCAACCGCCATGGATAAGCACTACGACGGGGTGAGAACCCGGCTCCGCCGGGAGGCGAAGATCACCAAATTGAAACTGGCGTGGACCGTAATTGAATCGAGAATTCGCGGCTAGCCGGGGCTGGGTTACCGCCTCCTTGACGGATATAAGCTCGATTGCTTCAGTGACTGTGGCACCAACCAGTAGTAAAACCGGCACCAGCAGCAAGGCACATGCCCGATGAATCACCACCGGGCATGTGACTGCATGGCTCACGAGCTCAGGCTCAGAATGATGTTCGAATCCGCAGACCCCACTGTCGTGGTGGAGAGATTGCCCCGTCGGCATAAAACCCGCCATCGAATCCCGCAAGGATAAATTGCTCTTCGAGGACATTGGTGACGAATAACGATCCACTCCAGTGTCCATTGTCAGATTCATAACCAATCGACAGGTTCAGCATATTCGCGTCCTTACGCAACAGAGACTTATTGTTCTGGGCATCGTTGAATTGTTTGTCCGTATAGTTGTAATCAGCTCGGGGAGTGAACAAGCCCGCCTTTGTTTCAATTTCATAGAATGCCGAAAGATTGAATTGCCATTCGGGTGCATTGGGCAAGTCGCTGTTCAAGGTCACACCCGGCACATTGATGTCCCCGTTCTCATCCCGAAGTAGGTTCGAATACTCGGCATCCAGCCAGGCGAGGCCCGCGTTAACACCCAGATGGCTCACTAGCCTGGTGTGGACTTCGAGCTCCACACCATTGATGTCGGCATTACCGGCATTGGTCACCACGCTGGTGGGTTGAAATCCGGGTGGCGTCACATTCGCGGTGATCTGCAGGTTTGAATAGTCAGTGGTGAATGCGGCAAGTGAGATATTCATCCGGTCGTCGAGCGTTGCCCACTTCGCTCCAAGTTCCCAGACTTTCGCAGTTTCGGGTCCGAACCGGGGCAGGAAACCAATCGGACCATTTCTGACCTGTACGCCACCACCCTTGAAGCCTTCCGAGTAACTGACATAGGTCATCAAGTCATCCGTGAAATTGTAGGTTAGATTGACATAGGGATCTGTCCTGTCAATGCTGTCTTTGAATGTTCCGGGTGGCACGACCTGAAATGGTGGATTTGCCGGAGTTTTAAAAGAATTTCCCCCAAGAAAAGCGGTGACGACCTGGTGATTTGTGCCGTCGATGATCGCAGTTTTTTCTTCATCAGTGTAACGTGCACCCAACGTCAAGCTCAGTTTGTCCGTGAAATCGAAGGTGCCCTGCCCGAATACGGACCAGCTGTCTGTTTGAAATCCGCCGCCACTCAGTAGATCGAGCGTGGCAAAATCGATGAAATCATCAGATCGACCGCCTTCGGTGTAGTAATAGGCTCCGCCCATCCACGTAAACCGGTCATGAAAGGCAGTACCGGAAAGCTGTAACTCTTGGCTCCATTGCTGATACTTGGTAAAGAAATGCAACTCGACCTGCTGGGTATAGGGAACGTGATCGCCGTCGCGGCCGAAAAAAGTCCTCAGATCCCGGTAGCCGGTGATGGATTTGACCGCCAGATTGTCGTTGATCTGCCAGTCCAGCGTCAGGGCAAAGCTGGTTGTATTCAGGCTTTGCGCAATAGGAGTATCCGAAGAATCCGTACAGGGACAGCCGTGGCCATTGAAGCCGATGAACTTGGGCCCAAATAGCTTGTCATTGACATCCGGATCAAAATTGGCTATTGCCGGAGCTACCTGATCTGCAAATTTTTGAGGGCCGCTGCCGGCCGGCGGTGGTGATTCAGCGACGAGCAGTACCATCGGCGCTCCGTTCGAACGATCGCGAACATCCGTGACCATGAAATCAGCCGTAAAATTGTCAGTCGGCACCCAGCGTAACTGGCCCACTACACTTGTGCTGTCTTTGTCACCGGTGGTGTCACCAAGAAACGGGCGCTTCACATAACCATCGCGTTGCATGCTTGCTCCCGATGCCCGGAAGTACAGTGTATCAGTCAGCGGAATATTGATCTGGCCCTTGATATCACGTCGATCATAATCACCAACAACTAATTCAGCCATTCCTCCAAATTCATCGGTGGGTTTCTTGGTGACGACACGCACCGCACCGCCTATGGAGTTGCGGCCGAACAACGTGCCTTGCGGGCCGCGAAGAACCTCAATGCGTTCCACGTCCACCACGTCGAGCACATTGCCCAGTGAATGAGCAAGATAGACGTCATCAATGTAAATGCCGACTCCGGGTTCCACTGCCAGCGTATAGTCACGTTGGCCGATGCCACGGATGAAAATGGAAGCTGAATTTGAGCTGCCCGAAATATTCGATGTGGAATCAAACACCAGATTCGGAGTTTGCTCGGCAATCTGGTCCACACTCGAGACATTCATCGACGTCAATTCATCGTCGCCAAACGCCGTGATTGAAACCGGGGTCTCCATCAGTGACTCCTCCCGTTTTCGGGCAGTCACGATGAGTTCTTCGAGACCGCTCTTCTGGGTGTTTTGAGCCTTCTGGTTGTCTTGAGCCATTGCAGCAATGGAAAATACTGCAGGTACAGCCGCCACGGCTGCTATCAGCAACATTCCGATGCCGGAGCTGCGCCTGGTTATAGAGTTAATGGTCATTTCTCTCCCCCCGTTGTTGTGCTAAAACCACAAAATAAAATGCCATTGAGATGGCTGTAATATATACGGGAGGAAAGGAATATTGCAATTGAATCTATAGGCATTCAGCCCTAAATATGGTGCCGGTGTACAGTTTCTTAAGTTTCTGAAGTTATTTTCTGAGGCGCCAGAACGTGTGTACGGCGGTAAATAACTTCAGAAACTTAAGAAACTGTACACCGGCACCAATTAGACAGACTTGATCAGCCGTACGTTCTGGCCGGTCAGATGCGTCGGTTTGCTTTCCAGCATGTTCGCGGCATCCTTCATGGCCTTCTGAAAGGTCTCCGACCGGAAGAAGTCGGCAAATTCTGCTTTGGTTTTCCAGTTGGAATAAATAATCATGGAATTGGGCTGTACCACATCGGCGAATAGCCTTGTTTCGACGTGGCCGTCAGCTTCTTTCATGGTTTCGATCAGTTGCAATAGAGTATTTTTAAATTCCTCGGCGCATTCCGGCTTTACGTCGTAGTTGAGACCGAACGTTTGCATATTTAACTTCCCTTTGCTCTTCTGATGTAATGGGTAATAACAGGCCCCCTGCGTTCGGAAGCAGAGTCATTTGCCCATGGCGTTAATGGTATTGAAAAATATGCGATAAATCCATTAGTGGAAGTCTCGGGACAAGTCACGACGGGTGACGCGCGTGAAAGCGGGTGGTCTGCTTGCAAACCATTCCAGTGGTTGTCATGGTTTACCCGACCGGATTGGTTTCATGTCAGCCAGATGACGGATATCAACTATTTTTTATAAAACATATAAAATAGACTGGTAAAGAGTCATTGAACCTGTTTCAGGCCAGACGAGTATTGCGAGTATCTCTATGCCCTTTGTCGTGACCGAAAACTGTATCAACTGCAAGCACACAAATTGTGCGGATGTCTGTCCGGTGGACAGCTTCTACGAGGGTCCAAATTTTCTGGTGATCGATCCACGGGAATGCATAGACTGTGCCCTGTGTCCTCCGGAATGTCCGGTCGATGCGATTGTAGAGGACCGCAACGTCCCCGAAGACCAGCGGGAATTCATCCGGTTGAATGCCGAACTGTCGGCCATCTGGCCCAATATCTCGGAGAAAAAATCACCGCCTCCCGACGCTGAAGAATGGGACGGTGTGCCGGACAAGCTGAAACTGCTGGAGCGATAGCTGTGACAGCCAGTATTCGTGCTGACCGGTCCGGCTGCCCGGGACTGGCCGATGCGCTAATAGTTTCTTCTCACTTTCAACTGGCCGTTTCGGTCGAAATATTCCCACAGGCCATCCAGCAGGCCGTCCTTATAGTTTTCCCGTTTGCCGAGCTGGCCGTTGTCATAGAAGAATTCCCAGTAACCATCCATGTCACCGTCTTTGTAATAACCTCTTTTCTTTATCTGGCCATTGGGATAGTAAACTTCCAGCAGGCCGTCGAGTTTGCTGAGGCCGTCCAGTTTCCCTTCTACATACGTGCCTCTGGACTGCAGTCGGCCGTTCGGATGGAATCGTTCGAACGGACCGTTCTGTTCCCCGTTTCTGTAAGTCGATCGCTCCTGTAATTGACCGTTTTCGTAATACCGTTCAAAAGGGCCCTCCGGCCGGCCGTTCCGGGAGCCGCCGCTGACTTTCAGGCGGCCGTTTTCGTAGTACATTTTCCAGGGGCCGTCGCGTTTGCCCTCTTTATAATTACCCTTGAATTCCAGTTGACCGTTTTCATAGTACATTTCCCACGGTCCATCCTGTTTACCGTCTTTGTAATTCCCTTTCGATTCCAGTTGACTGGCTTTAACGCTCCAGATCCATGGGCCGTCGGGGAGCAAGCTGATGAGTTTGTACCAAAAATGAGATTTGCTTTTCATAACTGGCCTTCTCCGTGATCGAGATGGGTTTTCCCCACCCGCATAATTTTATTTCCCTCTATTGCAGAACACCATCTTTGTAAAGTTCGTACGGTCCGTCCGCTACGCCATTTTTGAAAAAGCCCTTTGTTTTCAATTTTCCGTTCTCGTCGAATGACTCGTAAAGGCCATCCTGTTTGCCGTTCTTATAATTTTCCCGGACGATCAGCAGGCCTTCTTGAGAGTATTTCTCGAAAGGCCCCTCGCGTTTACCCGCCATGTATTCCCCGCAGGATTCAGGCCGGCCGTTTTCATGAAAGGTTTCCCACGGCCCGGTCTTTTTTCCGTTCTCATAATGACCCGTTGACGCAACCTGTCCGTTGTCATGGAAGGTTTTCCAGGGACCGTTCTTTTTTCCGTCCTGATATTCTCCTTTTGATTCCAGTTGGCCGTTTTCGTGATGTGATTCATATGGCCCTGCCCGCCGGTCATTTTCATGATGGCCGGCGGATCTGAGCTGGCCGTTTTGATAGAAAATTTCAAAAGACCCTTCTCGTTGTCCGTACTTATAATTGCCTCTGGATTTCAACTGGCCGTTTTCGTGGAAAAATTCCCACGGCCCGTTCTTTATTCCTTCCGCATAGACTTGTCTTTCCCGCAATTTTCCGGTCTTGTGAAACCATTCCTGGGTGCCATCCAATTTACCTTCTTTGTAGCTGCCTCTGAATTCCAGATCACCTGTTTCGAAACGGGTTTTCCATAACCCCTTTTCTTTCCCGGCAACATAGGCTCCGCTGGATTCCGGTTGGCCGTTTTCATGGAACGACTCGAAGGGTCCGTCGAGCAGGCCGTCTTTATAGATACCCTTGGCTTTTAACTGCCCGTTGTCATAGTGCGTCTCGAACGGACCATCGGAATGAACCTCTGACCGGTGCGATTTAAACCAGGAAAGAATGGAAGTTTTCATCTATTTACAGTACCCGGAATCCGGTCGGAATGGGAATAGTTATACGTATCATTACGTACCTTATGAAAGGTTTTACGCGCTATTACTTATATACACGGATTATATTGATCTGTAATTTTTTTCTAAATACAGGCCTAGAGGGGACTTTCAAGGTGCAAAAAACCAGTTCTTACGTGTTTGATAGAACGCATCCGGTCATTGTTGCCGGAGAGGACGGTACGGTCATTGCCCAGAATAATCCTGCCAAACGCATGCTGGGGCCGGGAATCGGGAAATACTGCTGGGATGTCGTGGGCAGGCTGGAAGGCGCCGATCAATTGCCGTGTCGCCGCGGATGTGTCATGCGTTTGCTGGCCAGCGGCATGGACCGCTCCCAGCAGTTTACGTTCAAACTGGAAGGTAAAAATCATCACCTGAGCTGTCTGCCGGTAAACGGAGTGGTGGCCTGCATGCTCAGTTCGACCAGTGGCGAATCGCAAAAGGCTTTGCAAACCCTGAGTCCCAGGGAGCAGGAGATTCTGTCCCTGCTGGCCGATGGAGAAACCACTTCGACGGCGGCAACCCGGCTGGGAGTCTGTGAATCGACGGTTCGCACACACGTTGAACGCATGCGCAGCAAACTGAGCGCCAGTACACGCGCGGCAGTGGTTGCCGAAGGTTTTCGACAGGGGTATTTGAGCTGATGTATCCGGCCGGTGCCATTGATTCACAAAAGATACGGATGCCGCTTTCGGTATTCCGAATTCTTTTTACCCGATTGTTTTCATTAGTATTTTCTAAAAATCTGGCGGGTGTCCGTCATTTGACGGACGTGGAGCATATCGAGTTTCGCCTAAAGTGAATGTAGTTCGACGAGGATGAATCCGTAATTAATACGGGAGGATTGAAGATGAGTAGCTCAAGTCAACAAAATCTAGCGTTATGGCTAGTCAACAAGAAAAACTGGTTAACACATTTTTTGATTGTTACCGTAATTTGTGTGGCCGGTTTGATTTACCTGGGTGGTGCCACCTATACAGGCGCTCCGCCTTTGGTCAACTATGTATCCCCGACCGGGAAAGTCGTGATTTCCCAGCAACAGATCAAGCACGGACAGGATCTGTTCCACATCAGGGGATTGATGAGCTATGGCTCTTTCTGGGGTGACGGAGCGGAACGTGGGCCGGATTTCTCCGCCGATGCCCTGCATCGAACCGTTCTGGGCATGCGGGCTTTTTATCTGAAAGACCTGAAGAATCGCGTCGGTACCCTGTCCGAATATGATGAGGATGCGATTGCATCGCGGGTAAAGAAAGAGGTTCATACAAATACATACGATGAAGATGCCGGGGTTATCCACCTTAACGATGCCCAGGTTGCCGCCTTCAATGATTTAAATGAGCATTATACGCGGATGTTCAATGATCCGACCTATCCGGGTGCCTTTGATCCGGTCGGCTTTATCTCCGATCCGGACGATCTGCGTGATTTGACCGCCTTTTTCTTCTGGGGCGGATGGGTCGCTGCCGCAAACCGTCCTGGCGAGACTTATAGTTACACGCATAACTGGCCGGGTGACAAAGATGCCGGTAACAGTCCAACGTCTGCGACTTTCTTCTGGAGCGTATTTTCGATTTTTGCGCTGTTTGTCGGCGTTATGATCGTTCTGTATGCCTATGGCGAGATGAAAGAGCAGCCGGTCGATGTGTTCGAGTCCAGTAACGAGAATGGCGGGCAGTCATTGACCACTTACGATCTAGAGAATGAGTATGTTCGTCCGACACAGCGGGCTACATACAAATTCTTTGCCCTTGCAATCATCGTGTTTGGCGTCCAGATCGTGGGTGGCGTGATCGCGGCTACCGATTTTGTCCGTCCCGGTGGAGTTTCACTCAATGAGCTCATTCCATTCCAGGTTGCACGGAGTTACCACACTCTGTTGCAGATTTTCTGGTTTTTCATGTGCTGGGTCGGTTATACGATATTTTTCCTGCCCAGGATCTCGAGGGTTCCACCTGGCCAGAAGACTCTGATCAACCTGCTGTTTGTCCTGAGTGTCATCACGGGCGTGGGCGCAATCGTGGGAATCTTCATGGGTCAGTCAGGCATGCTGAGTGAGAGCATGGCGTACTGGTTCGGAAGCCAGGGCTGGGAGTTCATGGAAATCGGGCGTTTCTTCCAGTTTACCCTGCTGGCGGCATTTGGTCTGTGGATATTCATTATCTATCGCGCCGTCAAGCCGTGGCTGACGAGGAGGAATATCTGGTCAGTCCCGTCCTGGCTGCTGTATGGCAGCGGTATCATGGTCGGCTTCCTGTTCTTTGGACTGTTGATCCAGCCTGAGATGAATTTCGCCATCTCGGATTACTGGCGCTGGATGGTTGTCCATATGTGGGTCGAGGTTACTTTCGAGGTATTTACCACGGTTATCGTTGGATACATGCTGGTCCAGATGGGTCTTATTACCCGGATGATGGCCGAGCGCGTTATCTTCCTGGCCGTGATGCTATTCCTCATCACCGCAACCATCGGCATTTCCCATAATTTCTACTGGATTGCCAAGCCGACGGGAATCATTGCGCTGGGAAGCGTGTTCTCGACGCTGCAGGTATTGCCGTTGCTTCTGCTCACGCTGGATGCCTGGCAGATGCGTCAGGAAGGTCAGCGGGCCAGCAAGAACCTGATCGAAGGCAAGCAGACCATTGTCATGGAAGGTGTCTGGCTGTTTATCCTGGGAGTTAACTTCTGGAATATCTTCGGTGCAGGTGTTTTCGGCTCGGTAGTCAACCTTCCTATCGTCAATTACTACGAGCATGCAACTTACCTGACCGGTAATCATGCTCACGCCGCCATGTTCGGAGTCAAGGGAAATATTGCGCTGGGTGGCATGTTGTTCTGCTGTCAGCACTTGTTTCACAAGTCTGCGTGGAATCCGAAACTCGTTCGCACGGCCTTCTGGTCGCTGAATATCGGAATGGCGATGATGATGTTCCTCGATCTGTTCCCGGTGGGCCTGTACCAGACCTGGGTCGCCTACACCGAAGGTACCTGGTACGCACGTTCATCGGAAATCGTGACGGGCCCTGTATTCCAGTTCCTGACCTACTGTCGCACAATCGGTGGAGCCGTATTCATCTGGGGTGGCCTGATCCCGATGATGTGGTTCATCCTGTCGAGAGGCAACAAGATGAGGCTCAAGGAAGAGGATGTTGCAGAAGGCGAGTGGACCGTCTACGACAACGATTGGGCAGAACAGAACGACCCGTCACTGGGAGGATAAAGACTCGGGTCCTTCCTTCCCCGTAGGGGTTGTTTGAAACCGGGGGCCCTGCGGATGTTGTTCAGCAAAGTTGAATGGCACTCTGCAGGGCCCGTTTCTTTGCTACAGATATAATGGTATTCATGGTCAGGGGGCCAATAGCAGGGATGACAGGTCATGCAGATAGCGGCTGAGGCAGGGTTCGGAACTGTTTTCCGAGGAGATGCGCGATGAATTCAAATGGCTACCGGCAAGATTTCCGATATCTGCTTTTGACGACCATTGCAGGCAGCATACTCTCATTCTGTGCCACGGCCGCGGCTACCGAAACTGCAACCCCGGATGGTCAGGCTGCCGCACAAACGACGGCTGCGCCCCAGGTCGGATTGGCCGTGACGGGCGCATCGGCCGGTATCACGACACAATATTTCGAGCAGGCGGTTAAAGATGCCCTTAACGCCAGCGGGCTTTTTTCCCGGGTCGATAACACCGGGACGGATGCGGTGGTCATGCCGATGATTCGGGCCGAAAGCGTTTTTCCTATCATCGAGAATAACGGGAATATGCCCTATTTTCTGACCATCCGGGTAATCAAGGTCGAAGCGCCTTCATTTAGTGTGCGAATGACTGTCAGCATGAATGCGGTCTGGACTCTTTATCATAACGAGGGCGGGAAAAAAACCGAGTTGATGCATGAAAAGATTCGATCGACTTATACCGGAGGGTTTTTTGAAGGGGGAATTTCCGGAGCCAACCGGGTGCGGGTCGCACTGGAGGGGGCGGAACGGGAAAATGCCCGGATCGGTATCGAGAAGATCGCAGCGCTGGATCTGGGGAGAATAAGCAATGAAATTGCCGAGCCGGGGAAAGAAAATGAGTCACCCATGTAACAGGTTCATCACGTCGGTATCAGGCAAACCGTCGCATAAAGAAGAGATTTTATAATGAGCGCCAAACTATTTGATTTTATGGGAAAGGACCATGACAAACTGGACCATATGTTTGAAGAATGCAGAAAGCTGATTCGTGACGGGAACGGCGGTGCACAGGAACTGTTTTCCAGCTTCAGGTCCGGTCTCGAGATGCATATTACCTGGGAAGAAGAACTCCTGTTTCCTCTTTATGAGAGAGAAACCGGCATGCACGATGCCGGACCAACAGCGGTAATGCGCATGGAACATCGTCATATCGAGAATATCCTGGAAGAAATCGGCAACAGGCTTGTGGAGAATCAGCCGGAAGAAATTGCCGATATGGAAACCGAGTTGCTGGAAACCCTGGGATCACATAACCAGAAAGAAGAAAATATTCTTTATCCGGCAATAGACCAGCTGCTTGGCGAGCACGAGAAAGAAGAGGTTATTTCCAGAATGATTAAAATGCTGCCCGGCACTCTCGTATAGAGCCGACCGAATAAACCGGGAAAAGGAAGTACATTGTCCAGTTCAAAGAAAAAATCCTACACCATCGCCAAAGTATTACACTGGGTGGCCGGCTTCTTTATTGCGTTCAATTTATTGTCCGGATGGAAAATCGGAGATTTTCCGCTGGCGCAGAAACAGATCCTCATTATGGTCCACTCGGGAATCGGGACCACAATATTTTTCCTGATGTTGTTTCGCTGGTGGTGGCGCAGATCGCATAAACTTTATACTCCGCCCGGCTGGATGAAGCGGCCCTCCATGCTGCTGCAGTGGATCTTTTATCCGCTGGTGTTGATTCAGCCGGTTATCGGGGTGTTCCTCGCCGCTTTCATCGGTTACGAGGTGCTGGCATTCGGTTTTATAAACTATTCAGCCATTGCTGCGGACAACGAGCATTTGCAGGACCTGTTTCTCCACTTGCATGAATACATGGCCCTGCTGCTCATTTCCCTGATTCTTATCCATGGCATAGAAAGATCGAGGAAGGCTTTTATCTGATTGATCGAGGTCGGAGGCGACGGCTTGTATCCGTTCAGACTTAATACTTTCACAAGCGGGCCTGTTTACGGCGCAAGGATCCCGGAAAAGATCCCCAATCGGGCATGCCCGAATTCCCGGGACAACCGCAGATCGTGCCTATTTCTTTTCGTGCGTCTCCAGAATCTTGGAGAATTCCCATCCATTCCCCAGGTTCTGATAGAGCCAGGTATCTTCGTATATCGTCTTGCTGTCAGGTTTTTGATAGGTGACAAGGCAGTGCACGCTCTCCGGAGACCCGTCTTCTGCACTCGAATACAGAAGCTCCGAACCAGGATACTTGCTGGCAAAATCAATACTTAACTGTTTATTACACGGGTCCTCGACAAAAGCGTAGTAAAGAGCAATTCCCGCGACCAGAAACAGAAAAATATAATATTTCAGCATCTATGTATCTATCTCCATGCACCCTGGAAAGTTCCGGCAGATTTTTCTCCGCTGGACTGTTCAGGGAGTTGCGTTGGCCGGTAACCTGGAGAAATACGCGGCGAGATCCTCGATCTCCTTGTCGCTGAGAGACTGGGAAATCGCCCCCATGTTCGGATCGCTCCTGTTGCCGTCCCGATAATCCGTAATTGCCTTGGCCAGGTACTGCTCTTTCTGTCCGGCGAGGTTAGGCCAGATCGGGTTCGTGCTGATGCCGTCCCGCCCGTGACAGCCTGCGCAGACGGTTTGGGCCTTTTGTGTGGCTGCAGCCGGATCGCCGGCGAGTGCGACCGTCATGTTTGTAACAGTGATGGCCGCCAGGATTCCGAAAATTCTGATTTTCACTTTCACTTCTCCAATATAATGTTTGCCAGTTCGACTTGCTTCCATGATCCTCATCGACTACGCTGGGTCCCTGGCCAGGACCATCGGCCGCGTTTCCCGCCGTCCGATGGTCACCAGGTCCCAGATCAGCAGAGCCAGTCCAACTGTCGTGACGAGGCCGAATATCTCGCGCCAGTACATGCCCTGCATGTTCCAGGCGCCAAGCTGTGCCTGGAAGTAAGCGGCCCAGGTCGAACCGCCCACGGCTCTTTCAACGAAGGCCTGGTCATAGCCGCTGACCAGCAGGGCCATGGTCATGCCCACGACACCCAGATTGAGCAGCCCGATTGCCCATTTCCATTTCCACCCGTTATCCGGCATGCCGGCTCCCATATAGACATTGCCTCGCCATTTCTGGACGCCTATATAGAACATGGCAATATTGATCGTGGCATAGGCGCCGAAAAATGCAAAGTGGCCATGCGAAGCACTCCACTGCGTTCCGTGGGTGTACAGGTTGATCTGCGGCAGTGTATGCATGAAGCCCCAGACGCCGGCGCCGAAAAAGTTGCCGAAAGCGTGCGCGATCAACCATGCGAGAGCCGGGTGATTTGAATTTTTGAAGCGATGCACGCCGGAGTCGTAAACGGCGTGTACCACCATGGCAACGAGCGGTACCGGCTCCAGTGCCGAGAAAAATCCGCCGATCGTGAACCAGTACTCCGGCGTTCCGATCCAGAAGTAATGGTGGCCCAGGCCCAGAATGCCGGAACCAAACATCAGCGCGACTTCGATGTAGAGCCATGTCGTGACGATTTTACGGCGGGCGCCCAGTGTCTTGAGAAGGCCCCAGGCCATGATACAGCCGATCAGCACTTCCCAGGTTGCTTCGACCCAGAGGTGAATGACCCACCACCACCAGTATTGGTCGACAGTGACATTCGGCGTGTAGAACATGCCGGCAAGATACAGCCCGGCGACGGCGACCAGGTCCAGGACGAGAACGCCGGAGATGCCGCTCCATTTGCCCTTCATGAAAGTTGAAGCGATGTTATAGAAGAATATCAGGAGGCAGACCACGATGCCGATATCCGCCCATCTCGGCGCTTCGATATATTCGCGCCCTTCGTTGATCAGCCAGATCGACGATTGTTCGCCCGGACCGATCTGTATAAACAGGAAGACGAGCACGACCACGGTGACGGCTGCGGTCAGTATCCAGAAGGCCAGGTTGCCCAGCTTCAGGCCGACGAGTTCCGTGCCCGCCTCTTCTTCAACCAGCCAGTAAATCGATCCGATGAAGCCGTAGAGCATCCAGACGACCATGGCATCGATGTGAACCGTGCGGTTGACGTTGAAGTCCAGCACGTTGTAGCCCAACTCCGGCATGAGGTATTGCAGGCCGGCGATTAATCCGAAGAGGATCTGCGCGGCAAACAGCACGACGGCTACAGTGTAGTACTTGATGGCGAGTCGCTGACCGCCTGTCAGGTTCGATAAATCCAGAGTGCCGACGTTCATCGATCTCCCTCCTGAGAAATGGGTTTGAAATTGCGGGGGAACCCGTTGGTATCGATCGAGGACATCCACTTGAGGAAGGCGATAATGCCTCGTGCTTCCTCTTCGGTGATGCCCAGATTCGGCATCCTGCGGGTGGACCCGTAGCCGCGGGCATTGGAGGTCGGATCGAGCAGGAAGCGCATCATCAGTTGCTCGCGCACTGCCTCGCTGCCCCAGGCCGGATCGAGCCAGGCTTTCGTCAGGTCCGGGGCATAATAGGCGCCGTTGCCGAGCAACGTGTGGCAATTCATGCAATTTTTGGCCTGTGTCGTGAGTTTCCCCTTGCTGACGAGGGCCCTGGCCTCGTCTTCGGACAGGCTTTTACCGAACAGCGGGGCCGGATCGCCGATCACCGGAACCGGCATGTTCCTGCTCTTGTCGAAGCGGTAGTAAATCCGGTTGTTAATGACGTTGTATGCCGGCACACGATCCGTCCCGGCAGTAATTTTGCTCATCGAGTCATAAGTCAAAACGATCAGCACAACGGACATCAGGGCGGTGACCCAGATGGTTATTTTGCGCCAGAAATCTTCACTGGCCCACCATGGTGTAGCGCTCATTCTTTATATCTCCATTTATTCCGTCAGTTCAGCGTTAATCGGAGGTGCCATGGGTTCCGACAGACAATTTCCAGATCGCTCGTGGCGCTAATAAATAGCCGATCAGCATCGTTATGGTCACTATCCACCAGAAACCGGTCAGATTAAGTGTCTTCGCCAGGACAAATACGCATAGAGCCAGTCCGGCGTACATGCCGTAGGCAGTCCTGGCTAGCCAGCGCTGCTTTCTCAGTCTGGCCATGGCAAAGGCAAGGGCATACAGAGCCCCGAACAGGATTACCATTGCTCCTGCGATCACGGCGAGCATGATGTTTTGCAATTCGACGGGTTCATACATGATGTTTCTCGAATATGGCCGGGGCGCAGTCGCTACAACAATTGTTTCAGCCGGGCCTTGTGTTTTATCAGGTCCTGGAGACTGTATTCATCGAGAACGCCGAACAGAGCCTGCAGGGATTCGCCGAGGACGGTTTTCAGCGTACACGCCGGGTCAATGACGCACTGATTGTCGGCCCCCATGCACTCGACAAACTGAAAATTTTCTTCTGTCAGCCTGACGACATCTCCCACCATGATTTTATCCGGCTGCCATGCCAGCTTGAGTCCTCCGTGAGGGCCGCGATTTGCCGACACCAGGCCGGCCTGGGCCAGCCGGTTGACGACTTTCATCAGGTGATTTCTGGATACGTCGTATTTCACGGCGATGTCCTGGATGGTGGCGCGCTGTTCCGGGTCGAGCGCCAGATATATAAGGACTCTGAAAGCATAGTCCGTAAACACCGTAAATCGCAAAATAATGGCCCTGGCAATGGACGCCGACCCGCCCCGAACGCTTTTCCCGGACTTCAGCGCAGTCGGGAGACTTGCCAAACCGGTCCTATGCTGTGGCCGGATTCCAAAGGGTTCGACGCACGCAATAAATAATATGCATATTTAATGCATCTATTCTAGGCTGAATCGGGCAAGTGTCATATCCGTCAAATGACGGACACGTATACCCGGCGCGTCACCGGATGCAATGAATCCGGCTTTCCCCGTTGCCCTAGTGATTTCCCGGTGCGAGCGAAACGCCCTTGCGCTCGTTGAGAATATAGGCCTGCAGGGCAATCATGTCCGGATCGTCCAGTGCCAGCGGCTCGCCTTCCAGGGGATTTCTGATGCACCAGTTGATCATCTCGCCCAGTACGGCCACTTTGCCCAGTTGTTGTTGGAACTTGGGATAGGTTTCCGGGTGGGTATTGGTTGCGTTGGGATGGCACTGATCGCATGAAACGGTATTTTCATTTTTCAGACCGCCATGAAACAGCTTGCTGCCCCTGTCGACAACGACATTATATTCCTGTTGCCACCGATCCAGATCCGCCTGGGTGAAATTTTCGGCCTGTACCGGCGACAGGCCGGCTGTGCCAATGATTGCGAGGGCCACGCTGCTGATTATTCCGTTCGTATGCCTGTTCTTCATTGCCATGTTCCTCTTGATCAGTAGTGGGTCTGCGGCGGAATACGATTTGCCTCGTCCTGGAATTGTGTATCGACCGGATGCCCGGTCTTTTCATCCCAGGTGACAACACGATTCTGGTTGCCGGGCAGCTGGTAATTGACTTCCGTGCGACCGGTGTGCAAGTTGATAAATTGCCACCCGGTGGCATCGCGTTCAAAAAACGGGTCGGCGCGGTTCATGTTGACCGTCAGTTTGGGCAGGTAACTGGCCTGCTGTTTATAAGTGGCCGGATAAGGCCAGGGCCAGGCGGTTGCCATGGCGGCATTGAAGCTGATGTTGCCGATTTGATTGGTCTGGATTTGATGGACATGGCCATACAGGACGTTAACCTGTTTGAATGGCTTCAATAATGCCTGAATCTGTTCCGCATCATCGGTCCAGAAATTCCACCCCTTGTAGATTTTCTGCAAGGGGGAATGGGACATCACCACCAGTGGCGTATTCTTACTGACCTTGTCGAGGTCATCCTTGAGCCATGCCCGTTGCGTTTCCCCGACCATGAACGGGGAACCCTGCGGATTATCCAGCCGCGCCATCTGATGCATCCGTTCCTCGCCAGTGGGCCATTTGTTATAAGTCCAGTCATCGAACGTCTTGATACTATTAAGAATTATGAAGTGCACGCCCTTGTGATCGAAGCTGTAATGATCCGGCCCGAGGCGTTTGCGCCAGTGTTCGCCGAGATCCAGGTAATAATCATGTTCGCCCGTGACGTAATGCACGTCTCCTCGCAGCGCGCCGAGGATATCCAGGCCATGATCGATTTCCGCCGGTTTGCCCAGCTGGGCAATGTCACCGCCGTAAAAGAAAAAGTCCGGGCGCGGATCCATCAGGTTTGCCTCGGCGACGGCCCTGATCAGTCCCTGGTCCCAGTTACGAACAAACTGGTTGCCTTTGATCTGGGTGAGATGAGAGTCGGAGATATAGGCAAAGGTAAAGTTTTCCGCCGATGTTTTACCGAAGGCGACGTCAACCAGGCTGATCGGCAGACTGCTCGCAGCAAGCAGGGTTCCGCTGTGTTTCAGAAATTTACGCCTGTCTATCTCTCTCATGGTGTCGTTCCTCCACTCGTGTCGGCCAGTCGTGCCATGGACGGACTGGTCAGTGCCTTTAGAAAGGCAACCAGGTCCTGCTTTTGCTCATCGGACAGATTCAGGGGCCGAATTCCGCCGCTCAGGAAAGGGGAGACCGGATCGGTGTCTTTGAGTCGGCCGCCGTTATTATAGAAATCAACCACGTCTTCGAGGGTCGGCAAACTGCCGTCGTGCATATAGGGCCGGGTCAGTTCGATGTTGCGCAGTGTAGAGGTCTTGAAGGCACCGACCTGACTGAGGTTTTCTGTCACGGCAAAGCGGCCGACCTCCGACATGTTTTCATTGGTGAGCACAGTATGATCGACGTCGGCGCTGCCATGCTTGGATCGTAAGAATGCCTCTGCGGTTTCCGCTTCCCTGCCGCGAATCTTTTTGAAACCGACGCCAATATTATGGAAACGATTGTCAATAAACAGTGCCTGGGTCTGTTCGATGCGGTGGCATGAGACGCACCGGCCCTGTTCCAGGAAAACCTTCAGGCCGCGTATCTGGGCGGCATTCAGGGCATCCTTTTCGCCGCCGTAGTAGTACCGGTCAAACGGTGTATCGCCGGCTACGATCGTACGCTCAAAGCTGGCAATGGCCCGGGATACTTCAGTCATCGTAATGTGCCGGCGATCGACGCCAAACACGGCCTTGAATGTTTTGACATAATCCGGGTCGCTGCGAATGATCTCAAGTTCGGCATCATGATCGGGCAGGCCGCCTTCGACCGGATTAACGGGCGGTTGCGTCGACTGGCCTTCCAGGTCCGGCTCGCGGCCATCCAGGAACAGGGTTTTCATGTACGCCGCGTTGATGACGGTGGGCGCATTGCGCGTGCCGGTCAGCTGGTTGAAACCTTCGGAAACCCGTTTGTGGTCGGTAAACCCCTTGCTTTCCTGGTGGCAGGTGGCGCAGCTGACTTTACCGTCGGCGCTGATGCGTTTGTCGTGAAACAGCTGGTCGCCCAGGGCGATCTTCTCCGGTGTCTGCGGATTGTCGGCAGGAATGGGAACCGGTGGAAGGCCCAACGGTGCGGCATTCAGGTTGATGGCCGTGCCGGCGAAAACGATGGTCAGGGACAGTTTCTTTAGCATCGATGCGCCCTCTTTTGCATTGTTTTAAAGGTGACAGGTCAGAACTTAGATTAAGTCTAAACTATATGTTTAGACTTAATCTAAGTCAACTGGGTGAAATATTGTTGGCTGGAGGCCAGACGCCTGCAGAATGGGACCGTCTTGCGGGTTTGGCGTGCTGAATTTTGCCGTGGCACCATCGAGCAAACACTGCCTACGATTATTCAGACATGAATAATTAGATTTATAATATATTATTTCATGTGTTAGCATAGATAATTATTTCTTAATACGCTATTTATGATGTATAATATATGATTACTGCTTCCCAGCTACGAGCGGCCCGGGCTTTACTCGGCATGGATCAGCGCCAGCTGGCTGAACAGTCCGGCCTGTCGGTGCCGACGATTCAGCGCATGGAAGCCAGCGACGGGATTATTCGCTGTAATGTGGATTCGCTGATGAAGTTGACGGCCGGGCTGGAGTCGGCCGGTATCGAGTTGATTGGCGACGGCGATGTCAGCCCGGACGGCGGGCGCGGGGTTCGTCTGAACGCCCGCCAGCACAACGAATAAAGGTCGTATCGTGTCCGTGATCTGTGTCCTCTGGTGTATCGCGGCTCTGCTCGGTATTGCCGTGCTGGCCGTGGCTTTCAGGCGGGTGTCGCGGCTCTACCGGATCGTCTATGCGGCGACCGGGTTCGTTTGTACCCTTGTTCTGGTCCTGGCCGGTTACGGACTGGTCACGAGCCATGGCACGGTTTCCCAATTCAGCCTGCCGATCGGTTTGCCTTGGGTGGGCGCTCATTTCCGCATCGATGCGCTGGCCGCATTCTTCCTGATTGTCGTCAATCTGGGAGGCGCCGTGGTCAGCCTGTATGCTTTGGGTTACGGCTGCCACGAACGCGAATCCCAACGCGTGTTGCCCTTTTTCGCTGCCTTCCTTGCCGCCATGAATCTCGTGGTGCTGGCCGACGATGCCTTCACTTTCCTGTTGTCCTGGGAATCCATGTCGCTGGTGTCCTGGGCGCTGGTCATGGCGCATCACCAGCATCGCGAAAACGTTCGTGCCGGCACGGTGTATTTGCTCATGGCCAGTTTCGGCACCCTGGCTTTGTTGCTGGCCTTTGGTTTGCTGGCCGGTCCGGATGGGGCGTACGGATTCGCAATGGTTCGCGGCACACCGCATTCACCGGCCGTCACGGCCATGGTATTGACGCTGGTCCTGCTGGGAGCCGGGTCGAAAGCCGGTCTTGCCCCGCTGCACGTCTGGTTGCCGCTGGCCCATCCCGCCGCGCCGAGTCATGTGTCCGCCCTGATGAGCGGCGTGATGACCAAGGTCGCCGTGTACGGTTTTATTCGCATTGTATTCGATCTGCTCGGCCAGCCGACCTGGTGGTCGAGCATGATCGTGCTCGGGCTGGGCGGGGGCACGGCGGTACTCGGCGTGTTGTATGCCCTGATGCAACACGATCTCAAGCGGCTGCTCGCCTACCACACGGTCGAGAACATCGGCATCATCTTTATCGGGCTGGGCCTGGCGCTGGCGTTTCAGGCCAATGACATGGGGTGGGCTGCGGCACTCGCACTGTCAGCTGCGCTGTTTCACGTTTTGAATCACTCGATTTTCAAGAGCCTGTTGTTCTTCGGCGCCGGGGCCGTGCAGAGCGCCATGCAGGATCGGGACATGGAGCACATGGGCGGTCTGATTCACCGCATGCCCGGCACCAGTTTCGCGTTTCTGATCGGTTGTGTCGCCATTTCCGCCCTGCCGCCTCTGAACGGTTTTGTGTCCGAGTGGCTGACGTTTCAGGCGATCCTGCAGAGTCCGCAATTGCCGCAATGGGGGCTGAAAATCATGGTGCCGGCCGTGGGCGGACTGCTCGCGCTGGCTGCTGCACTGGCCGGTGCGTGTTTCGTCAAGGCCTTTGGCGTGACCTTCCTGGGCAGGGCGCGTACGGGCGCGGCTGAGCAAGCCACCGAGACAGACAGGTTTTCACTCGCGGCGATGTTTTTGCTGGCCGGTCTTTGCCTGCTGGCGGGCGTATTGCCCGGAACGGTACTCGACGCCCTGTCACCGGTTTCGTCGATGCTGCTCGGCGCGCATATGCCGGCCCAATCGGGTTTGCCCTGGTTGTCGATCGTGCCTATCGAGGCCGGTCGCAGCTCCTATAACGGCATGCTGGTGTTCGTGTTCATCTTTTTGTCTGCGCTGCTCGCCGCCTATTTTATTCATCAATTTGCCTCACGCGCGCTGCGCCGTGCGCCGGCGTGGGATTGCGGTTATCCCGATTCCAGTCCGGTGACCCAGTACACGGCCGGAAGTTTTGCGCAACCGATCCGGCGGATCTACGGCACGTTGCTGTTTCGTGCCCATGATGAAATCGAGATGTCGCCGCCTGACGATCCGCGGCCGGCGCGGCTGAATGTGAAACTGCGGGATCTGATCTGGGAGTTCTTTTATGAACCGCTCGTCACAGCGGTCAACGTGCTTGCCGATCGATTGAATCGCACGCAATTCATGACCATCCGACGTTATCTGAGCCTGGTTTTCATCGCCCTGGTCCTCCTGTTGCTGGTACTTGCGCTATGGCAGTGATGTTCGACTTTCTCGTTCAGGGCGTACAGATGGCGCTGGTCCTGTTGCTGGCGCCATTGCTGACCGGATTTGTGCGCAAAGTAAAAGCGCGCTTGTTGCGTCGTCGGGGTGCCTCCGTATTCCAGCCCTACCGGGATTTATTGCGCCTGCTGCGCAAGGAGGTCGTGCTGGCTCGCAATGCGTCATGGTTGTTTCGCGCCACGCCATACCTGGTTTTTGCTGCGACCTGGGTGGCCGCGGCACTGGTGCCGACCTTTGCCACCGGTCTGTTGTTCAACTGGACGGCCGATCTGATCGCACTGATCGCACTGTTGGCCAGTGCGCGTTTTTTTCTCGCCCTGGCGGCCATGGATATCGGTACCAGCTTCGGCGGCATGGGTTCCAGCCGGGAGATGATGATTGCCTCGCTGGCCGAGCCGGCCATGCTGTTAATTGTGTTCACGCTGGCGTTGATCGCAGGTTCCACGCAGCTGTCCACGATTGCCGCGTTCATGGCGTCGTCGCAGGTCGGCCTGCGTGTCTCGCTGGTGCTGGCGCTAATTGCGCTGATTATCGTTGCGATTGCGGAAACCGGCCGCATCCCGGTCGATAATCCGGCCACGCACCTAGAGCTCACGATGGTGCACGAGGCCATGTTGCTGGAATACTCCGGGCGACATCTGGCCATGATCGAGTTTGCCGCTTCGCTGAAGCTGCTGCTCTATGTTTCCCTGATCGGTTGTGTGTTCCTGCCCTGGAGTATCGTGGCATCGGGAGCGGGCGTCGGCGCGTATGCGCTCGGCGCGGTCGCCTACCTGGTCAAGCTGGCCATCGGCGGCTTTCTGCTTGCCCTGTTCGAGACCGGCGTGGCCAAAATGCGGGTGTTTCGGGTTCCGGAGTTTCTCGGCGCGGCGTTTATGCTCGGCTTTCTCGGCGCGCTGTTATTGTTCGTTTCCCGGAGCCTGTGACGGACATGGGCAGCTTGTCGTTTGACATCGCACATTCTTTTGCCGGCGGGCTGATCCTCGTGAGCTTCATGCTGTTGTATCAGGATCGCCTGTACGCGCTGCTGAACGTGTTCGCGCTGCATGCGCTGGTGCTGTCATTATCCGTAGCCTGGCAGGCCTACGTCCAGGACGCGCCGCATCTGTATGTGACGGCCATGATCGCGCTGCTGTTCAAGGCGCTGGCCATTCCGCTGGTCTTCCACCGCATGATTCGCCGGCTGGGCATTCAGCGCGAGATTGAAAGCGTCGGCGGTATCGGGTTAACCATGCTGGCCGGCATTGGTCTGGTCGCGCTGTCGCTGGTGGTCATGTTGCAGGTAACCGCCGCGGCCGGTGCGCTGGCCCGTGAGGACCTCGCCTTTGCGCTGTCCGTCGTTTTGCTCGGCCTGTTGATGATGGTCACACGGCGCAATGCCGTGAGCCAGGTCATCGGGTTCATGTCGCTGGAAAACGGCCTCATGCTCGCTGCCACGGGCGCCAAGGGCATGCCGCTGGTCGTGGAGATCAGCGTGGCTTTTTCCGTACTGATTGCATTTATCGTCATCGGTATTTTCCTGTTCCGGATTCGCGAGCGCTTTGACACCGTCGATGTCGGTGCCCTCGACCAATTTCGTGGTGAACGCCAATGAATTCCATGGCTTCCGAAGCACTCGGCGCCATTTTGCTGATCCCCGCGGTGGCCGTGGTGTTGCTGGCCCTGTTGCGCAATTACCGGTTGAGTGCGGGGTTAAATGTGATCGCGTCCCTGCTGACCCTGATGGCTGCCTCGTCGCTGCTGCTGGTCGACTGGCCTGCACCGGGCCGGTATTTGCTGATCGACGATTTCAATATCGTTTTTATCGTGCTCAATACGTTCGTCGGTTTTACGACCAGCGTATACAGCGCCAGCTATATCGGTCACGAACTCGGCACGGGCCGGCTGACGCCGCAAAACCTGCGCTTCTACCATGCAATGTACCAGGTCCTGATGTTCGGGATGAACCTGGCGCTGATCGCCAATAATATCGGTCTGCTGTGGGTGGCGATCGAGCTTGCGACGCTGTCTACCGTTCTGATGGTGGGAATTTATCGGACACCCGAAGCTCTGGAGGCGGCCTGGAAGTACTTCATTCTCGGCAGCGTCGGCATTGCGCTGGCGCTGTTTGGAACGATTCTCGTCTACATGGCCGCTTTGCCTGTCTTGGGCGAGGGCATGCAGGCCATGACCTGGAGCGTGCTGATCGAGCGTGTCGCGGACTTCGATCCCGCGCTGTTGAATGTTGCCTTCATTTTCCTGTTGCTCGGTTACGGCACCAAAGTGGGCCTGGTGCCGTTGCACGCCTGGTTGCCCGATGCTCATGCCGAGGGTCCGACACCCATTTCAGCGGTGCTGTCGGGGTTATTGCTCAATGTGGCGCTCTATGCCGTGTTGCGATTCAAGTTGTTGCTGGCCGAAAATGCCGGCGCGATCGCACCGGGATTCCTGATGGAAACGCTCGGTCTGCTTTCGTTGATTTTTGCCGCCTTCATGCTGTATCGGCGGCGCGACATCAAGCGATTGTTCGCGTATTCCTCGATAGAGCACATGGGCATTATTACGCTTGCGTTCGGTATGGGCGGTCCGCTGGCCAATTTTGCCGGCCTGCTGCACATGACGATGCACAGTCTGACCAAGTCGGCGATCTTTTTCTCGGTCGGGCATATCGTGCAGGCCAGCAAAACGCAAAGAATTTCGGAGGTGCGCGGATTAACCGTGACGCATCCGTGGCTGGGCTGGTCGCTCGTCGTCGGCGTGGTTGCGATTGCCGGTTTGCCGCCGATGGGGATCTTCATGAGTGAGTTTCTCGTGGTCAGTTCCGCATTTGCCCGCGAGCCATGGCTGGCAATCCCGCTGGCGTTCGGATTGCTGGTTGCGTTCGGGGCCTTGTTAATGCGCATCGGAACCATGGCTTTCGGCACTCCGGCAGGGGAGACCGTACCGGTACAGGCCTCCTATGTGCCGATGTTCGCGCATCTCGCGCTGGTGCTGATGGCGGGAATCTATTTGCCGCCGCCGCTGGTTACCTGGTTCCGGCATATTGCCGGGATGCTCGGATGACCGGGAGATCTTCCATGTCTGTGCTGTCTGATTTGCTGCAACAAGGTGCACCGGTAGCCGGACATCGGCCCTGGCCGCGAGTGATGACCGATCGGCAAGCCTGGCTGGCAGCCCGGGAACGGCTGACCGAGGGGTCATTGACGCTGCTCGGTCTGTGGGCGGAACCGGCGACAGTACACCTGGGCCTGCTGGATCAGCACGGCAGCGAACCCGGTGTCATGAGCATCCGGTGCATCGACAACGAATTTCCGTCGGTGGCGGGCCGGCATCCGCCGGCATCGCGACTGGAACGCGCGATACGGGATTTGTATGGCCTGCAGCCGGGCGGGCTGGCCGATAACCGGCCCTGGTTCGACCATGGCCGCTGGGGTTTGAAAGCCCCGCTCGGCACGGCGAAAGCCGTTGCGACCGCAGATCCGGAATACCGCTTCCTGCCGGCCGAGGGCGACAGCCTGCATCAAATCCCGGTGGGCCCGGTGCACGCCGGTATCATCGAGCCGGGGCATTTCCGGTTTACGGCCGGTGGCGAGACGATCGTGCGCCTGGAAGCGCGTCTGGGTTATGTGCACAAGGGCATCGAGGGCTTGATGGCCGGTACCCGACTCGATCGCGCGGCACAGCTGGCCGGGCGCATCTCCGGTGACAGTACCGTGGCATACGCCATCGCATTTTCGCGGGCGGCCGAGTCGGCGCTGGGCCTCGATGTGCCGCAACGGGCGCATTGGTTACGCGGGTTGATGGCCGAGCTCGAGAGAATGGCCAACCATTTTGGCGACATCGGCGGCATCTGCAACGATGCGGCCTTCGCCCTGATGCATGCGCATTGCAGCGTACTGCGTGAACGCATTTTGCGTGCGTCGGCGATTTGTTTCGGGCATCGCCTGATGCGTGACCGGGTGGTGCCCGGCGGGGTCGAAGTCGATCTCGATGCCACCGGAGTTGCCAGCCTGGGCGCGCTGATCGCCAATATCCGTCAGCGTTTTTCGGCGTTGGTCGAGCTGTATGAAAATACAGCCTCGTTGCAGAATCGTACCGTGGGTGCCGGTATCCTGAAGCCCGAATTGACGCACCAATATGGTGCAGGCGGTTTCGTGGGTCGTGCTTCCGGGCGTGCATTCGATGCCCGGCGATCAATCGGATATCCGCCTTACGAGAGCCTCGACTTCGACGTTCCGGTTCGAGACGACGGCGATGTCAATGCCCGGGTCTGGATCCGTATCGGCGAGGTGGAACAGAGTCTGCGGCTGGTCGAACAGATGCTGGCCCACATGCCGGACGGTCCGCTGCGGGTCGAGTTGCCGGTCAGAGCCGGCGAAGGCATGGCGCTGGTCGAAGGTTTTCGCGGCGATATCCTGGCCTGGTTGCGCCTCGGTGGGGATGGCGTTGTCCGGCGCTGCCATTTACGCGACCCGTCCTGGTTTCAGTGGCCGCTGCTCGAAGCGGCCATCGAGGGCAACATCGTGGCCGACTTCCCCCTGTGTAATAAGTCATTTAACTGTTCTTATTCGGGACACGATCTGTAAGGGTAACGGGTATGCGCCATCTGCTGTTCCGAAATATTTTTCGTCGCCCGCTCACCGAGCCGGCGCCGGTCGGAGACGATCGGCTGGTCGAGACCCTGGGCTCGATCGTCAACGACAGAATCCGGCAGCACCTTGGGCGGAGCCTGGCCATTCGCCTCGTCGACGCCGGTTCATGCAACGGCTGCGAACTGGAGATTCATGCGCTGAACAATCCCTACTATGACCTGGAGCGGTTCGGCATCCATTTTGTCGCCTCGCCCCGTCATGCCGACTTGTTGCTGGTTACCGGTCCGGTGACCCGGAATATGCACGAGGCTCTGCAGAGAACCTACGATGCCATGCCGAACCCCAAGTGGGTGATCGGCGTGGGCGATTGTGCGCTCGATGGCGGTTGTTTTGCGGGCAGTTATGCGGTGGCGGGCGGTGCAGGTGATGTGGTGCCGGTCGATCTGTACATCCCCGGCTGTCCACCGACCCCGACCCGACTGCTTGAAGGTCTGTGCGCTTTGCTGGAGGCGGCTGTCATCGGCAGCCGGCCCGGCAACGAATCACCGTCAGTGCCGCGTTTTGAGACATGAGTCCCGGAATCGATCTCATTCCGGCTGTATTAAAGCGACCGGCTGAACTTAACCGGTGAGATAGGGTCTGAAAATGCTCGTAAACATTAGGGCACAGCGATTTGTTCCCGTATAATGCGCGCTGATTTAATGAGTCGGACGGCGTTTTGGGGCGTCTGCAAACATGTATATAGATATGAAGTCTATGAGCCGTTGAAGGACTCGCAACCCATTTATATGATACAGGCTTGAATTTTGGCAGGTAAGCGTATGGTTGCCTGAATCCCGCAGTATGGCTCCCGCTGCCCCGGTCGGTTGGCTGGCAGTCGCTGCGGACAGGGATCGGGCTTGAGATTTCGGCCCGGAGTCAACATAATGCGCCGGTGAGAGGTTATGAAAGCTGTTTTCTTACAGATACTTAGCTGCCAAACCCTGTGTGAAACCACTTAAATCACATCCAAAATCAGGTATATTGCATCCGGATTTTTGTGTGCGCGTGGGAGGATACCTCAATTGTCTATTGAATTAACGCCGTCGAAGAATAATTTAGCGCTTCGACCGGGAGATTTCCCGACACTTGTCGATGCGCTGGATTACGCTGCCAAAGGCGTCACAGGCACCAATTTTTTTACCGGCCGAGGCAAGCAGTATGCCTGTCTGCCCTATAGTGAATTGCGCTCCAGGGCCCGGCAACTGGCACACAAACTGATGGGACTCGGTCTGGGGAAAGGAGACCGGATGGGCCTGGTCGCGGAAACCAATCCGGATTTCCTGGTCTTTTTCTTTGCCTGCCAGTACGCCGGCATCGTGCCGGTGGCCTACCCGGCAACGCTGACGCTGGGCGGTCACGAGGCTTACGTGCAGCAACTGTCCCGGCTTATTTCCAGCAGCCAGGTGAAAGCCGCCATGGCATCGAGCGATTACATCTCGTTTTTACTCGAGGCCGTCGAAGACTACGATCTGGATTTTGTCGGGGATCCTGCTGATTTTTACCGTCTTGCGGATAGCGACCAGCCACTCCCGTCGATCACACAAGACGATATCGCTTACATGCAATTCACATCCGGAAGCACCCGGTTCCCGCGTGGCGTCGTTATCGATCAGAAAACCGTGATGAGCAACTTGTCAGGGATTATCAATCACGGCATCGATATGCGTCCCGACGACCGGATCTTTTCATGGCTGCCGTTTTACCATGACATGGGACTGGTCGGTTTGTTGCTGGTTCCCGTATCGGCGCAAAAGTCGGTCGATTACCTCGATACCCGTGAATTTGCCGTCAGGCCACGTCAGTGGCTCAAACTGATGACGGTAACAAAAGCGACCATATCGTTTAGTCCGTCATTCGGTTATGACCTGTGCACCCGGCGCCTGCGTCAGGACGAGGTGCTCAATTATGACTTGAGCAACTGGCGGGTGGCCGGCATCGGAGCGGAAATGATCCGCCCTGAAACGCTGGAAGAGTTCGCCCGGGTCATGGCGCCGGCCGGATTCCGGGAAACGGCATTTCTGCCCTGCTATGGAATGGCCGAATGCGCTCTGGCGATCAGCTTTGCGTCATTATCCCAGGGCATCCAGACCGATTGCATCGATGCCAACCGCCTTTCCGAGTGCCAGCAGGCCCTGCCGATCGATCCGGCCCATCCGGACCAGTCCCGGGCAAAGAGATTCGTGACTTGCGGCAAGTTGCTGCCCGGATTCGAGATCGAGATTCGTGATAAAGCGGGCAACAAGCTCCCGGATCGCCACAGTGGCAGCATCTTTTTGCGCGGACCCAGCGTGATGTCCGGCTACTTCAACGATACGGAAACGACCAGGGCGGTATTGTCCGACGATGGCTGGTTGAATACCGGCGATCTGGGTTACATGGTGGGCCCGGAGCTCGTTATTACGGGCCGGGAAAAAGACCTGATTATCATCAATGGCAAGAATATCTGGCCCCAGGACCTGGAATTTCTGGCCGAGCAACAGCCGGAAGTCAGAGTCGGCGGTTCGCTCGCATTTTCGGTGCCGAATCCGAACGGGGGCGAGCTCTGCATTCTGAAAATCCAGTGTCGGCAGGCGGACCCGGTCAAGCGATCCGACCTGATCAGCCGGCTGACCGGCATCATTCGCAGCGAGCTGGGCATTGATTGCTATATCACCCTGGTTTCGACACGCAAGTTGCCGCGTACTTCCTCGGGTAAACTGTCTCGATCCAAGGCACGCATCAGCTTCATGGCAGCGCATGATATCGATCGGCTCGTCGAGATAGCAGATGAGAATGAATTGAGGAAATCGATCGCCTGAGGTTTCCTCTCCGGCCCGCCAGATCAGACTCTCAACCGGGAGCTTCGCCTTGAAGCAGGTGATTGCCGTCACAGGTGCAAGCGGGTTTATTGGCCGGTCGATATGCACGCAATTGCTCGCCCGGGATTATGCCGTTCGTGCGCTGATTCGCAATTCACGAAAAGCGCCTCTACACGCATCGGCTGACTACGAATCGGTTCCCGGGGATCTGGCCGATCGCGGCAGCCTGGAACGCCTGATCAGGGGCGCCGATGCGGTGATTCATTGTGCCGGAGTGGTTCGAGGGGGGGCTCAATCCCGGTTCGACCGTGTCAATGTGGAAGGGACCCGGAATCTGCTGCTGGCCATGGCAGAACACGAGGTGCCGCTGCGGCTGCTGTATCTGTCTTCGCTTGCTGCGCGTGAGCCGCAGTTGTCTTTTTATGCCGGCAGCAAACGCCGGGCCGAGCAGTTGCTGACGAACGGCAGCGTCGGTCTGGCCTGGACCATCCTGCGACCGCCGGCGGTGTACGGACCCGGTGACCGCGAATTGCTGCCTTTGTTCCGGTTAATGGCCCACGGAATTGCGCCGACGGCGGGGCGGCCGACGGCCCGTTTCTCGATGCTTCATGTGAAAGACCTGAGTTCTGCCGTCATCGCCTGGCTGCGTACCGAGCCGACTCCTGAGGGAATCTATGCGCTCGACGACGGGCATGCCGGTGGATATGACTGGCACGAGATCGGCGCGGTCGTGGGCGAGATTTGTCATCGCAAGGTGCGCGTCATGCGGACAGCTGCGTGGCTGCTCGATGCCGTTGCATGGGCCAATGCCCGCATCGGCCCCGTTCTCGGAACGGCGCCGATGCTGACTCCGCAGAAACTGCGGGAACTGCGTCATGCGGACTGGGTTTGCAGTAACGCCGAATTCCGGCAGGTGGTCCGGTGGCAGCCGCGCATCGGGCTGGCCGAAGGACTGCGAACGATGCCCGGCTGGCCGGGTTACCGGGCCTGAAATGCTTGCCGGGACCGTGTTTTCGGGTGAGAACGGGGTGTTCATTTGCCTGTGGCCGCTATGCTATGCTACTCCGTTAGTCAGGATTGAGCCGACATGAACAGCAAGTCGATACGACTTTTCAGAAACGATTCTCTTGAGTCGCTGACCCACGTCCATCCGATCGTCCCGCTGATCTTCTGGTCACCGGTAATCGTATTCCTGTTATGGCATTCGGTGGTCGTGCACGGCCTCCCGGTTGCCCGGGTCGCCGCCATGGCGGTCCCCGGCCTGATCGTCTGGACCCTGACGGAATACCTGTTGCATCGATTCGTGTTTCACTTTAATGCCACCGGTGCGGCCGGCAAATGGCTGGTGTACCTGTTCCACGGCGTACATCACGATGTGCCCGGCGACAAGAGCCGGCTGGTCATGCCGCCGGCCGGTGCCGTCATCATCATGTCCATCCTCTGGGTTTTGTTCGCCCTGATACTGCCCGCTCCCTGGGAAGAGCCTTTTTGTGCCTTTTTCATTGCCGGCTACCTGATTTACGACTATTCGCACTATGCGACACATCATTTTCCGATGCGCCATCCATGGCTACGGGCATTGAAACGCCATCATATGCAACATCACTTTTCGGTGAAGAACGCGAAGTACGGCGTCAGCTCTCCTTTATGGGACTGGGTATTCGGTACGCTGCGCTAGATCTTCCGTGAACCGGCAAAACTTCTGCGGCCCCGCATGGCAAAAAAGCATTTTCTAGTACCTGAAAATCTGATTCGGAAGTTCCCGGCGTTTCGCACTGCCGTCTGGTGGCTGGAAGCCCTGATCGTCAGGATGCTCGTCAGGCTGATTCGCTCCATGTCTCCGGAACGCGCCGGCCGGCTTGCCAGCTTCATTTTCAGGAATCTCAGGGTTCTTTTTCCGTTTACCAAAAAAATCCGGAATAACCTCGCTGTCGCCTTTCCGGAAAAAAGTGCGGCCGAGATCGAGCGGCTTACCCGCAATGCCTGCGGTTATCTGGGCAACGTGGTGGTGGAGCTGGTGCTGGCGGATCGCATCTGGACGGAGCGCGAACAGCGCCTGGAGTTCGTCACCGAGCCCGGTGTCGACATCGGCGCATACCGCGGTCGGCCGGTGATCATGATTACCGGCCACATTGGCGCGTGGCAGATCGGGTTGTTTCTGGCCTCATATTACGGCCTGAATATCACATCGGTTTTCGCGCCGGAGGAAAACCCTTACCTGCGCGATTTTCTTTCCGATTTGCGCGCCGGACTGAGAACGAATTTTATTTCCCGGGACGGTTGTATGCGGGGATTGGCCAATGCGCTCAAACAGGGGGGGCTTGTCGGTATGGCGGCCGATACACGGATGGATGGCGGCGACCTGATTCCTTTTTTCGGCATTCCTGCGCCGACCAATACGACGGCAGCGCGACTCGCCATTCGTTACAACTGCGATTTGCTGCCGGCACATGTCGAACGATTGCCCGGAATGAAATATCGAATTCGCATATACCGGCCGGTTCGACCCGATGATCCCGATGCTTCCAGGGACGAACAGGCACGGCAAATGACGCAACGCCTGCTCGAGCATTTCGAAACATGGATTCGCGAGGCTCCCGATGAGTGGATGTGTTTCGGGCGACGCTGGCCGCATGAAGTCTATTCGGCAAATTCGAGGACCGGTGAGTGAGCGACCCGGTCCTGAATCTGCCCGACGGGCGGGCGCTAGGATGACTGAAATCGCGGGGTGCGGATGCCCCTGATTACCAGCAGGCCGATTCCGACCAGCGGAAGCAGGGCGGCGATGCACGCTGCGATACCCGGGCCGATCAGACCGAGGTAAGGTGTGAGCGCGACAAACAGGGCCAGGTAAAACACCGAGCCGAACACGTGCAAACGCAGGATAGCCCCGGCGTCACCCATTGCATAACCGGCCGCGCGCAGTATGGTTGCCATCAGTTCAATGGTCGCTGCCAGCAATAACAAGGTCATCAGCGGCGCTGCCTGGGCATAGTCCGGGCCCAGGGCCGTGCTCAATAACGGTGCGCCACCGAACATCGAAGCCAGAATAAAAACGAGCCCGAACAGCGCCGATATCAATATCGCCCGAACGAGTATCAGGTTGAACGCACGGGTGCCCCGGACCCACATCCTGACCAGGTCCGGAAACAGGACCTGCCGCAGCAATCCGCCGGGTTTGGACAGGATTTTGGTGGATTCGCGTGCCAGCCTCAACAGGCCGGCTCCGGAAGCGCCGAGAAATGTGCCGGCCAGCAAGGTTGATATATGCCTCGGCAACATGTCCACGTTGCCTTGCCAATAGACGATGCCGATAAATGCGGTCAGGTCGGGGAATTGTTTTCGCCACGATTTAAGCGAGGGCCCGATCAGTACATTCGTTCCCAGTTGTCGGCGCAGTTCCGCCAGTCCCTGCACGATCAGGTAGCCGTTGCCGATGGCCGTAGTGACGGTAAGTGCAATAACAAACCACAATAAGGTTGGTCGCACTGCCATGACCAGGAGTACGCCCAACAGGCGTAATACGGGGCCGATCATGATCTGTATGCCGAGAATATCGTAACGATCGAAGATACGCAGGATACCTTTGGCGCTGCCAAATCCGTAGGTCAGCAACACGCAGCTGTACAGCATGGAGGTCGAAGCGACTCCGTTCTCCCATCCGAGCAGGCTGCCGGTCAGGGGCGCTGCAGCAATGGCGACCACAGTTGCAATGACCGTCGATACGAGATCGATCAGCAGGGTGATGCGCAACAGTTGCCGGAATGATAACCGGTCATCGCTTTCAAGCAACGGTACGCCGAAACGAACCAGTACCTCGTACAGTTTGAAATTGAAGAGCCCCCGAACGACGAGCACATAAGTTTGAATCAGTACGATATTGCCGAACGGTCCCGGCGACAGCACCCTGGCCAGCAACCCGACCGTCAGCAATTCAAGTACAGCGGCCACGCCACGGCCACGCAGCAGTTTGCCGAAGTTTCTGACTGCGCGGCGCATCGTGGACAGGCTTTCGTCCTGCGTCACGTCATTGTCAGTCATAATCAGAAAACTCTATCTGCGGTCACCGGGGGTATATACGTTATTGATTCTGATATTGCCAGTTTTCTGCGTTGCGCGTGTCCCGGGCTACCGTCATGCCGTGCGTCATCCGCTGTTTCCGGGAGAATGGGTTCCTCGACCGTCCGGTCAGATTGTATACTGCCAGCCCCGGCAGGCCCGGATCGTCGCATTCGGCCCCGAACGCCGGGTGGGCCCGGCCTTTTGACAGTGAGAAAGTTATGTATCGTATTCCGGACCGGATAAGGCTTTTTTCGGCGGTTGCCGCCACCGTACCCCTGCCGACGCGGTGGCGAATTGCCGTGCGCGGCCGTCTCCTGGAAAAGCTGCAGAGGTCCAAATCCCGTCATGCCGACATCATTGTGATCAATCATCCCAAGACGGGGGGAACCTGGCTCCGGGTGATGCTGTCACGCCTGTACCATGTGCACTATGGTCTGCCCCCGCGCAGAATCGTCAAGTCCGATGAATTCTACAACCGCAACCGGTCCCTGCCGCGTTTTCTGGTCAGTAACGGCTACTATTCTTATGAGAGCGAAACCCAGCGGGTGCTGGACAATAGCGGGCCGGGAGGCACGGATGGCAAGAAAGTGGTTTTGCTTGCCCGCAATCCCTGCGATGTCGCCGTTTCATGGTACCTGCAATTCACCAACCGGACCAAGGCCTACAAGCGTGAACTGATTAACAGCACGTTACGTCAACCGGTGACAGACCTCGAGAATATTTCCATGTGGGATTTCGTCATGCACGAGGAGCTTGGCCTGGCGGGGATCATCGAGTTTCACAACCTGTGGGCGGAACGGCTGGCAAATACAGACGGTGGCATGATTACCCGATACGAGGATTTACGCAGCGATCCGGTCGATACCCTGTCGGCTATTGTCCGGTTTATCGAAGCGCCCTTCTCCAGGGAAGAAATCGAGCACGCCGTCGAATTCGGTTCCTTTGACAACATGCGCAAGCTGGAGCAATCCGGATACTTTCTCAATTCGAGCATGGCACTTCGCAACAGGAAGAACCCGAATACACTGAAAGTGAGACGCGGAAAGGTCGGTGGTTTTCGCGACTATTTTACCGACGAACAGGCGGCGATTATGGAAGACATGATGCGCAGCCGCCTTTCGCCGGTCCTCGGCTATACTGCCGAGACGAATCAATCGCGCATTGCGGGTAACCGCTGACAACCGGCATCCCGGCCGGGACACGGGCGGGGTGTTCAGTGAATTCGCTTCAGACTCAAGAGCGCCAGCGCCAGTAATGCCAGGTCCGGCAACATCGCCGCGATCATCGGGTTGAGCTCGAATAATATGGCGAGGTGTCCTGTCATCTGCTCCGACAGATAGAACACGATCCCGATGCTGCCGCCGATGGCGGCGCGCTGACCGGCCGACATGCTGCGGACCGATCCCATCAGGAAAGGGAAACCGAGCAACGCCATGGCGAGCAAACCGATCGGCAGGCTCAACTGTTGCCAGAAAATAACCCGATAGCGATGGGTATCGAGATTGTTCTTGTCGAGCAATCGAATATATCGATACAGCGCCGAAGGCGCCATGGCCTCGACGGGAACGATCAGGGCCGAAGTCTGTTGCGCCGACAGGAAACTGTGCCACATCCTGACCGGCAGATGTTTTTCGGTGATATCGTCCGATTCGAGATTCGTGATATCGACATCGCGGAGCAGCCATTCGCCGTTGTTCAGCACTTCAACGCTCGAAGCCTGGATGAGTTCGCGCAATTGGCCGGTTGCATCGAGATCGAAAATCTCCACGTCGCTCAAGGCGCCATGCTGTGAAGCCTGGGTGACGTGTATGAACCGGTTGCCGCTACGGGTCCAGAACTCACCGTCATTGCTGGATATGATCGCCTGGGGTGTTGTCTTCGATCTGATTCTGGCTATATCGAGCTCGAGTTGCGGGATGAAAACGAACTGCAGGGTCAGCACCACCGCTATGACCGCAACGATAACCTGCATGACCGGCCTGGCAATTCTTGCGGAGGAAAGGCCGACGGCGCGGAGAATAAGAAGTTCATGGCTGTTCGCCATCCCCCCCAGGCCGATCAGCACACCCATCAATGCGGTGACCGGCAGCAAGTCAAGCATGATTCTGGGCAACGAATAGCCCACCACCGTCAGTGCATCGAAGGATGTGAATATGCCCTTGCCGACGTCATTCAGTTCTTCGGTCAGCGTCAGAAAACTGAAAAGCGTCAGCAGTAAAAAGAGAACGATTCCCGCCCCGCTCAGAAAATTACGCGCAATATACCGGTCGATCATTGGCGCGCTGCCCTGTAATGTCTCACCAGGGTTTTCCAGGGTGCATAGAGCGCAAATACCACCAGCGAGAACAGTCCCGGGACCCACCAGATCGAATTGATCGTTTCCTGTTCCACCCAGTTTTTCGCCATGGTCAGCAGGTTCAGATACGATGCATAAACGACCAGCGCGATCAGGATCTTTGCGTAGCGCCCCCGGCGCGGCAATGAGCGGCTCAGGGGTACGGCCGCCAGTGCGAGGAGAAGCGTTGACAGTGCCGACGAGAGGCGCCACTGAAATTCCGCTTTCCCCTTCGAGTCCTGTGCGTTGCGCAGCGCCAGGCTGGATTGTGCCTTGACCTTGTAGCCGACGAGTTCCGGATCGGAAATACGCAGGAACAGCGACAGGAGCTTGAATTGTCCGAAAACATTCGGTCCGTCGTCGACTTTCATGTATAGATGGGCATCTTCCAGCACCAGCTTGTGATGTCCCGCCACGGCCTGCGGTTCAAAATAGCCGGTTGCCGAGGAGGCAATCTGCAGGCCGTGTTCGTCATGACTGCGGATAAAAATACCCTGCAAGTGCCGTCGGTCGTCCGACATGCTCTGGATGAAAATCGTTCGCCCGGTCTTGTCGTCCACATAGAATTGACCGGCCTTGATGCGATCGAATTCGGCCGATGCCGCCGCTGCTGCTGCCAGTTCGTATACCTGGTCATAGGCCCAGGGTCGTGCCACCAGCGATAAAAACCCGCTGACGAGACCTACCATGGCGGCGAAGATGATAATGGGCCGCAGGAAGCGCCCTTCTCCTATACCGATGGATTGCAGCGCGTAGACTTCCGAGTCGCTGTAAAGACGCCCCAGCCCGAGGATAATCCCGAGGTAGGTGCCGATCGGGAGCAATACCTCGAGTGCAATGACGGATTTCAGAACCGTCAGGTGCCCCACTTCGGCGGGCGTCAGCAGGCCGCTGCTGGCTTTGGCCAGCAGCGTCGTCATGCTGTAGGTCAGGAAAATAGCCAGTAACGCGCCGCTTACGCCAATAAAGGGTACACTGACCTCCCGCATAAGGTAACGATCGACTAGCATGCCGGTTTGGCCGTCTTGTTATGAAGTGGGGTCGGCATTGGTTGACGTTTGGGGATTCCGGTCGAATTCAAGTCGTGCAAAACAAGTTCCGAATCATGGGCAGTCCCTTCCTGACGAATCTCGGTGTCGTAACAATATCCATTATTGCCATGCTGTCGGGAAGCAGCGCAGCAGCCGACTTTCTGCAATTATCCAACGATACTACCATTGTAATTTCGGCAGATGAATCATGGGAAGACCAGGATGAAGCGGTCCTGCACTTCCGGGGGCATTTCGAGATAAAAGCACCCCACTGGACGATCCTGGCCGATCAGGCAACCGTGTATGGCGCCTTGAACGATCCGCGGCGCGTTGTCGCTGATGGATCACCCGTGCAATTCTTTTATGAGAATTCAAACCCGGAAAATAACTCTGTAACCGAAGGCGAAGGACAGCATCTGGAATACGAAAGAACAATCGGCCTGATCAGGTTATTCGATGATGCAAAAATAACCAATAACCAGAGTGTAATCCGCAGCAGTGAAATTCAATATGATCTCAAAAAACAGAAGCTGCAAGCGGGCGGGCCGGAGGGCGTTCGTATTACCGTCAAACCCGACCGGCTGAGGTCTCCCTGACTGCCTGGCCTCATATCGACTTTCTTCCGGGGCAGGGTCCGCTGCCGGCCCGCAACCTGCCGCTCAGCGACGCACCAGCCTGCGAATCAGGTCCCGTGCCGCAGGCAGCGGGCTTAGCGGGTTCCACTGTGCATGGCGGAGTTTGCGATTGAGCGAATCCAGCCGGGCGAGTATCGGCCCCAGTGCGGCAACCTGCGAGTTGATGTTTGTCCATTCGTCCCGGAGTTCGGGCGTGGCGGGCCCGATTTCATCGCCGGCCAGCCGGTCCAGCCAGCCGTACGCATTGCGCACCAATACGTTGATATCCTCCGCATTCTTCAGATCATCGATCGTGAAACAGGTATGCTGCAGACCCGGTTTCAGAAAAACGCCGGCAAATGACTCGATGTCATTTTGAATATTCTCGTCTACCGGTAATTGCAGTTGCTCTGCCATGCGCTGCAGTTGCGCAACCGGATTCTGCATTAGCCTGTCATAGTCGACTACCACGAGGTTGCTTTCGTGCAGCCGACCGAAATAAGGGACCACGTTCACGAGCCATTCCAGATCGCTGTTTTCCTGCCGGCCGCGGTGTGCATCGAGTTTTGCCCTCGATCTGGCGACACTCAAAGGATTCCTGATCGGCATCACATAGCTCGGCGAGATATTCATCCTGACGAATAATTTTTCCCAGAACGGCAGCAGGCGCATGGTGCGTGCATATTTGAATCCCCATACCGGCGCATGGTCAAAGCGACGTTTAATGGTCGCCTCGAATTCTTCGTAAAATGGATTGACGGGGGCACTGGTCCACACGGCATCGTCGAGCAGCCGAAGGCTATCCGGCCGCAATCCCAGTTTGCGACGTAATCGTTTGCTCAGTCTCAGCAACGCCTTGTCCTCGAAAAACCCCGTGGGATTTTTTCGCGAAGGGGGTTTGAAGTCGTTGCCCAGATCCACGCCGATCGCCTGTATCGCGCGGGCAACGATGCTGGTGCCGCTCCGGCCGGCACCCAGGACCAGCACTGCGTGCTGTCCCGATCCGGGTCGGTCAGGCTGCATGCTTTTTGTTCTTGAACCAGTTGAGTGCGCGTCGGCCCGCATACAGCAGCGGCTGGTTGATGACCACGATGAACACTTTGCGCAGCTTGCCTTCCGGGCAAGTCAATTCGCGGACACCGTGCCAGGATCGACTGCGGCGTTCGAACAGCGTGCTGTAATTACCGATACATTCACCGGCGACGATGCGGTCGAAGTCTTCGAATGCCGGCGCCGAATCCGGCTTGAAGCGTCCGTTGTCGTCGAGCATCAGGGTTGCGCCGCCCCATTGCGGGTCCCAGTCTTCGCGCGTATTCAGGTAAAAGATATGCGACCCTCGCTTGTGCACGGCATCGCAGTGAGGCGATACGACACAACCCCGGGGGGCATAGTGCCAGTGCATGTTCAGTTTGAAGTTCCGGCCGCCGTACATGCGCCGGATGAACCGGGCGTACCGGGTGCCATGCAGCTCGGCGATGAATTCTTTCCAGGCTTCGGATATCACGTCCAGATCGGGCTGGTACTCCAGTATGTAGCGATCGTGCGATCGCTGGCCGTGCGAGCGTTTACGTCCGAAGCTGGGGATCATCACGGATACGTCGGGCGCGGTCGAGACCAGCCGGGCATAGCCGTCATCCGTCAGCAAGCCGGCAGGGTTCATGAACGGATAGGGCCTGGTCCTGGAGAATGCCTCGGCATCCAGGGCATCGAGCTTGTCAAAATCAAGATATTGCATCAGGCCTCGGCAGTCATATCGAGAGAAACAGAGTCATCGACCCGGACTGTCGGGCCAATCGGAGGTTGTGCGAGCATGATTCTCAGCCGTCGTCCCAGATCCTCGTCAGCAGGCGCCGGGGCGGGTTGTTTAGCGGATAACGAATCGCCGAACATCGATGCCAGCCCTTCCTCGACCAGCCTGCGATGCAAGCCATCGATATCCCGGGGCGGCAGAATCCATTCGCGTTTCAGTATGCGGCTGCACAGGAATTCGAATCCCTGTTGCGGTCGTTCCGTGCCGCGGCGGTTTTTCGGCCGTCGCTCGGACCATGCCGCCAGCAGCGCTCCGAGTGTCAGCCATGGGCCATAGCGTCGCTGCCTGAGGGGGTAAATATAGACCGGTTTGCCGGTGGCGATCGCATCCATCAGCATGGACTCGCTTTCTCCGGTCACGACCAGGATGTCGGCGGCCGCGAGATAGCCCAGATAGGGATTGTCAGTTTCTCCCTGCCTCCAGACGTGGACCTTTGCGGCTTCCTGCAGCGATGCCGTCAGTGCCGCTGCGGCCCGGTCGCCGGTACGCCGCGAAGTGACCGCAAACAGCGACCCGCCGGCTGCCTGTACCTGGCTCAACACCTCGTGTCCCAGTCGTCCGGCCGCATCGGGCGTGAGCACGTGTTGCTTTGAAGATCCGCCTACCAGCAACGCAACGTGCGGTGCAGGTGTTCCCTGCATGATTTGCAGTCCCCGTTGGCGGGCCGCATCCAGTCTTGACGGCGTAATGGGGTGTACCGGCAGCAGTGTCTGAATACGTCTTTCATGAATCGGCAAATGAAAATGTTCGCAACTGACCAGGATATCCGTCGGGCTTTTTACCGGGCCGCACTTGCGTCCGGCCAGCAGCAGGCGAGCGTGTCCGCCGCTGCGTCTCTTTATCCAGCGCGCAACCCGGGTCGGCCACCAGCCGCAGGCAACGATCACATCCGGCCACGGCGGTCGCAATGAACCCGGGTACCCCGTATTCAGGCGGAGCATGACCCTGATCAGGGTCATGAGCCGTTGCTCGACACGCATGACCTGGCAGGGCCAGCCGAGCAGTTCGGCGAGTGCGGTTGCCTGGCTGGTATGGCCGGGTTTTTGATTGGCCAGCACCCAGACGACGGCATCGCGGCCGTTATACTCATTGCCTTCCAGGATCAGGGGCTGTCTGCGGCGGGCAGTCCTGTCCCCGTAAACCCGCAAGCGCCAGCGTACCGTCGGATGATGCCTGGCGACGAGTTCGAACTGGTATTGCCACCAGGCAGCGGAGCGCGATCGAAGTAGAAAATGCGTCGGACCGGATGGTCGCCGGTTCCGGGAATTTTCATGAACAATGCAATACAACAAGTGCCGGGCACGACTGAACAGTCGCTCCAGCAGCCACGGTATATCTTCGTCGGGCACATATTCCAGCGTGTCCGTGCAGACAACCGCGTCAAGCGGGCTTTCTGTTGCGGTTTTCCCGGCGGCAGTCGCCGGATCGTATTCCACGATGTGCGTCATGCCCGAGTCGGTGGTGACAGCAGCGTGTATCGGCCGATGACAGCCGATGGCGCGGATACGGCAATCGACGACGGTGTGGACATCGCACGCCTTCAGCAGCCGTGACAGGTCATCCGCATCCGGCTCCGCGGGCCCGGTTTGCCCGTCCGCCGGATCTTGTGGCGGCTCCGGCGCATTTTTCGCTGCACGGCAAAGTGTTTTGTAGCCGCGACTGGGTCTTTTGGCGCCGAACATCCTGAAGCCGGATTCATTGGCGCTTTGCTCCAGCTCGTGCCAGACATCGGCCGCCGGGTTGGGCCGGTACACGAATAACTCGGGGAACGGATACCAGGGCTGACGATGCAATGCCGTGTAGTGCAAGACGCCACAATCGCCGCGCACATACTCGCGATCGCGCGCATTCCAGCTGCCGGCCAGTTTGCCCCACAGGCCCGGAACGGAACTGGCCCTGGCCAACAGGTCATTCTTGCGTCCCCGGCGGGCATCATCCAGGGTCCAGATGCCCGACATGCGTTCGCAGTCGAACAGTGCCACCGAGATATCGCCCGCATCGATCGCCAGGTAACCATGTTCCTGCATGTCTAGGTCGAACAGTTCGGCCGGGTCCCGGAAATAGATCTGATCGACGTCATTGTAGATTGCCCGGCCTGACTTGCCGGCAAAATGCGGAACGGCAAAGCGGTAGTTGGTGAACCCGGTCAGCCAGAAACGCGAACGAAAACCGCAGAGGTTTTTCATCAGGTAGATTTCATAGACGCGAGTGGGGTCGCGGACCTGCTCGATTGACCAGACGAAGACACGTTCGGCTCTGTACTGGGCGCTCTCGGTGCCCAGGAAAATTCGTACTGCCGGTTTCGTGCCGGGTATAAAGCCGTCGCGAACCGGCAGTACGACCACCTCCGGTTCGGCATGCTCCTGGCTCGCCCGGATTGCCGCCGGGGAGCGTAATGCCGAGCGAATCATTCGTTGGGTCAGAAAGGCCATTGTGTTTGCGTAATTTCGCAGTAACTCCCTGAAATGGCGGAATTATACAGCGTATCAGCCCGCAGCCAGCGATTCGAGCAATGCGGCATAACGCGGCAAAACCGCTGTATCGGGGACGTCGACGACTTCGGCGAGAAACTCCCGGCGATGCGCTTCATCATAGAAACCACCGCAACCGCGGGCCAGAAAGTGCTCGACCTTCGCGTACAGGTCATCGCGGCAATTCAACGTGCATTCCGGCATGTATATGCCGACAGTGGAGATTCCGGCATGGAGATAGTCCGCAGCCAGCACCGGTTTGTCGAGCTTGACGGCCTCGAATGCAACGGATGTCGCAATATCGACAATCACGTCCGCCCAGCCGAGCAAATGGGACGAATGCACTTCGGAAGCGACGAACCGTACGTTTTCCAGCCGTCGCAGTGTGCGATTTCGCGATAACGGCTGCTTCCAGCCGCCGCGAGTATGCGCCTTGACGATCAGCTGTACCTTCGGAAAAGACGCGAGCAATTGGACGACACGGTCGACTTCGTCCCAGAAAATCGAAAAATCGCGTTTTCTCAGGAACAGCACGATCTTGAGTTTGTCCGGATCTGCATGAAGCGGAGATTCGGGCAGCAGCGTATCGAGTTTTTTCAGCCATTCATCGCAATATCGCGGCGATCCCAGTACGGCGATGCGCTCGTCGCCGGTGAACGGACGAAACCGGGTGGCGCATAATTCATTCGGGACGACGACACGATCGAACATGCCCGCCGACGCAAATTTCTGATGCGGAGCCAGTTTGAGTTCCTCGATACGCACGAGTTTATTTGCATGCGGACTGTCACCGTGAGGAAGCGAGACGGCTTTCAGGCCCATTTCGTGGGCCATGGCGACGACGGTCTGGACAAACTCGATGGGAAAAACCGAATTTCTGCTGATCCAGTCAAAAGCCACCACGCCCGGCCCGCGTTCGGGGAAACTGCGTTGAAGAATGCGGCGGGCAATTTTTTTCCAGAATTTTTCGCGCCGCCCGGCCGTAAAGTACCGCTCGAGCAGGCGGGAGATAATTGCCAGCGGCGAGCTGCGCACATTTCTGTCGAGTAATAGTTTTTGCAGGTGCATGCGAAGGAACTGGGCGCGGGTCAGAATCTCGTCTATTCGTGCCACGCGGACGCCCTCCAGGGACTCCAGATACAGCACCCTGAAATCTTTACGGAAATGGGCTTCACCCATCAATACGAGGTCGCATGTATGGCCGCGTTCGATCCATTTATGCACGACCGGCGTAATATGATCGATATCATTGTAGTGGCGGAGGAAGAACAGGGCTTTCATCATATTGCCGGAGGCGGAATCAGGAGCGGGCATTTTACACAGACAATTTGTGTCTGCCCAACGCAGCGTGTCCCGGTGTTGTGCGGTATTTGCCGATACCGCGACCGTGAGCGTTGATTGTACAATCGCCGGTGGTAAACCAATTGGTTTGCATTAATAGAGGATCGGCAAATACCATGAAAATTGTTGCAGTCATTCCGGCTCGAATGGGTTCGAGCCGCTTTCCCGGCAAGCCGCTTGCCCCCATTCTCGGCAAGCCGATGATCGAACACGTTTACCGGCGCGTTGCGCTCTGCGAGCAGCTGGATACGACAATCATCGCGACCTGTGACGAAGAGATTCGTCTGGCGGCGGAAGGTTTCGGGGCGCCGGTCGTCATGACCTCGGCGGAGCACGATCGCGCCAGCGACAGGGTGGCGGAGGCGGTGCAAAATCTGGAGGCGGATATTATTGTCATGGTTCAGGGCGATGAACCGATGATCTATCCCGACATGATCGATGTTGCGGTTGTGCCCTTTCTCGGCGACAGCGATATCGGTTGCGTCAATCTGGCCCGCAGAATAGAAAGCCGGGAAGAATATGAAAACCCGAACACCATCAAAGTCGTTACCGACCTTCAGAACAATGCCCTGTATATGTCCAGGGCTCCGATTCCGACGTTGACCGAATCGGGCATCGCCGATACGATGGTACTCAAGCAGGTGTGCGTGATCGTTTTCACGCGCAATGAACTCGAACTATATACCCGCCTTTCCCCGACCCCGCTGGAGAAATACGAATCGGTCGATATGCTGCGCTTGATGGAACATGGTCGGGCGGTTCACATGGTGCCGACAGATCGCGACACCGCGGCGGTCGACTGCCCGCAGGACCTCGTGCTTGTCGAGGCATTGTTGAGTAACGATACCCTGGCGGCAGACTATTGAAAATATGCGTTCGGTGCACACAGCCTGTGCCGGTCCGCAAGTTCGCTTTCACTGCCTCGAAATAACCGTGCAGGAGTTCCGGGATGCGGTTCGAACAAACCGGTAAAAAACCGTCGCTCAAACAGCGACTGGCAAACAGGGAATTGACGATCGGGTCCTGGATCACGCTCGCTCATCCCTCGATCGCCGAAATCATGGCACGGGCCGGGTTCGACTGGCTGGTCATCGATGCCGAACACAGTGTCATCGAGCTGGCGGAGATTCAGACACTGATCCAGGCAATGGATCTGCATGGTTGTCCGGCAATTGTTCGCCTGACGTCCAATGACGCCAATCAGATCAAGCGTGTCATGGATGCGGGGGCGACCGGGGTCATGGTTCCCCAGGTCAACAATGCGGAAATGGCGGCGGCTGCGGTTCGTCACACTTATTATCCGCCGCTGGGTACGCGTGGCGTCGGTCTGGCACGCGCCCAGGGTTATGGCGCAGGTTTTGAACCTTATATCGACTGGTTGTCGAATCATGCCGTGGTCATCGTGATGATCGAACACCGTGATGCCGTCGAGAATATTGACGAGATCCTCGCCGTCGACGGTGTGGATGGATTTATCATCGGACCCTATGATCTTTCCGCGTCCATGGGCATGCCCGGCAAATTGACGCATCCGGATGTGCTGGCGGCGGTCGAAAGCGTACGCCAGGCGGGGAACGCCCATGACAAGCCCGGCGGCATTCATGTCGTCGAACCCGATCGTGACGAACTCTGTCGCCAGATCGATTCGGGCTACCGTTTCCTCGGCTATGGCCTGGATACCCGCATACTGGATGCCCATTGCCGTCGGGACCTCGGCGAGATACACAAGCGCTATGACTGAAATCGTTATTTCCACGTCGTCGTTCGATCTGGACGACAACCCGGCAATCGGGAAATTGCAGGCCGCCGGACTCAGGATCAGGACCAACCCGTTTCATCGCCGCCTGACCGAGGCCGAAATCGGCGATCTGCTGACCGATGACGTCGTCGGGCTGCTTGCCGGCGTCGAGCCGCTGACCGCCAGGGTCATTGCCAATGCCGGGAATTTGCGCGTGATTTCGCGCTGCGGGGTTGGCCTGGACAATGTCGACCAGGATCAGGCCCGGGAGCGCAGTATTCGGGTGTTCTCGACGCCCGATGCGCCGGTGGATTCCGTTGCGGAAATGACCCTCGGGCTGATGCTGGCCACCTTGCGTCGAATCGCCGAAGCCGATCGCCAGGTGCGGGCGGGTGGCTGGCCACGGCTGAAGGGTCATTTGCTCAAGGCGCAGACCGTCGGCATCCTGGGACTGGGCCGGATCGGCCGCCTGGTCGCCGGTCTGTGCCGGGGCTTCGGCGCTCGAGTCATTGCCTGTGACCCGATCGTGGACAATTATCCGGCCGGTGTAGTGCGCGTCGATCTGGCGGAACTGCTCGCACAGGCGAATATCGTGAGCCTGCATCTGCCTTATAACGACACCACCCGGTACTTGATCGGCGCGCAGCAACTTGCTGCAATGCAACCAGGCAGCCTGCTGATCAATACCGCGCGCGGCGGCCTGGTGGACGAAGCGGCGCTTCTGGAGGCCCTGCAAGCCGGGCGGCTTGCCGGAGCCGGATTGGACGTGTTTGAATCCGAACCCTACTCAGGCGCCCTGACGCAGCTGCCACAGGTGATCCTGACGCCTCACCTGGCATCCAGCGCGCTGGAATCGCGCCGCGAGATGGAACTGGAGGCGGCCGGGAACCTGTATCTCGGGCTACGCAATGCCGGTGTCATCGGCCATGGAGATCGAGCGTGACGACTGAAAAAATCGTTGTGTACGGCGGCAGCGGCTTTCTGGGCAGTCATGTCGCCGATACCCTTTCCGAGGCCGGGTACGAGGTTGTCATTTTCGACGCCCGCGAATCGCTCTATCTGCGCGATGACCAGAAAATGGTACTCGGCGATATTACCGACCTCGACCAGGTACTGGAAACGGCGCAGGGCGCCGCCGCACTTTACAATTTTGCCGCTGTGGCTGACATCGACGAAGCCCACGACCAGCCGTTGCGAACGGTCGAAATCAACGTACTGGGCGCCGTGACCCTGCTGGAAGCCGCCCGGCTCGCCGGAGTGCGGCGCTTTGTCTTTGCCAGCAGTATCTACGTTTTTTCCGAATCCGGCTCCTTCTACCGCGCCAGCAAGCAGGCGGCGGAACGTTTCGTCGAAACCTACCATTCACGCTACGGCCTGGACTATACGATTCTGCGCTATGGCTCGCTGTACGGTCCCCGGTCCGACCGGCACAACGGCGTGTTCCGCATGCTGCAGCAGGCGTTGACCGAAAATTGCATTACCTATGCCGGGCATGGAGATGCCGTGCGCGAGTATATCCATGTCACCGATGCCGCCCAACTGAGCGTACAGATACTGGGGCCCAAGTATGCAAACAGGCACCTGGTGCTGACCGGTACCGAACGAATGCGCATTCGTGACGTGATGCAGATGATTGCCGAAATCCTGCCTCAAGAAGTAAAGCTCGAATTTACCGGGGGTAATCCGCTGAGCCATTACACGATGACGCCGTATGCCTACCAGCCAAACATCGGCCACAAGCTGGTCGGTACGGATTTCGTCGACCTGGGACAGGGGCTGCTCGAGTGCATCGGTGAACTGCAATCCCGGCGGGATACGAATCCCGACGACCAGCCTCACCGGCATTTGCCCGAGATCGAATAGCGGGCTGTTGGAAACCCCATGTGGAACCAGACCGCGTTACGCTCCGACTCATGAATCTCGACGGTCTGGAAGCATTGTTTTTCGATTTCGACGGGGTGCTGGTCGAGTCCGTCGATGTAAAGACACGCGCTTTTGCCGCTCTTTACGCCGACTACGGCGAGGCAATCGTCGCAGCGGTTACCGATTATCACTTACGTCACGGCGGTGTATCGCGCTTCGATAAATTCCGCTATTTTCAGACTCATCTGCTCGGCGGCCCGGATCTCGACGAGGATGCCGTTGCCGGCCTGGACAAGGCCTTTTCATCGCTGGTAGTCGACAGGGTCGTGGCCGCTCCGATGGTTGCCGGCGCACGGGAATTTCTGGATCGCTGTCGCGGCAGACTGCCCCTGTTCATCGTATCGGGAACGCCGACGGCAGAGCTCGATGAAATATTGAAACGTCGGGGCATCAGGGACTATTTCACGGCGGTTCGCGGTTCCCCGGCATCGAAGACCCGGAACATTGCAGATTTATTGCGCGACCACGATTTTTCCGCCGGTCGCTCGGTCATGATCGGCGATGCCCTGGCGGACTATGCAGGCGCGGCAGCCAATTCAGTCCGTTTTCTGGGCAGGGTTGCCAAGAACAGCGTGAACCCCTTTCCGGAGGACGTGGTGACATTCGCCGATTTTTCTCGTCTGCCGGCCACATGGGATTCGAAATAAACGCTATGCTATTGTCATCGCGGACAACCCGTCCCGGGTATCCGGTACGCCGGATCGATCGGGTTGTGCGCTCGGCAGGCGTGTATGGTTTCAGTCTTTCGGCCCCGTTGCAGGCGGACAGGGAAGTGTCCGGGGCCGTCCTGGGATATTGAGGTACAGTTAATTTTGGACAGCAACTTCGACTCTGTATACAACCGGATTCTTCCGCTGATTACGCGCGTTCTGAAACGCGAACTGCAGCTCCAGCCGGACACGGTATTGCAAGCCGATGTCGGCATGACGTCCTTGCAGGTCATGGATCTCGTTCTCGAAATCGAGGAAGAGTTCGATATATCTTTTCCGCTGAATCGTCTTCCGGACATCCAGACAATCAGGGACCTGACCCGGGAAATAGTGATACGGCTCGATCAGTAGCCGTTGAAGGTACGCATGAGTTTATTCGACAAATTCGACCCGCATAAGAAGCAGTGCGAGCAGTTCGGACCGCCGCGCATGATGCCCTTTGGCGCGGTGACGGAGAAAATCCTGTCTGCCACGGAGGCCATTGTAAATGGCCGGAAAGTCATCCTCGCCGGTACCAACAATTACCTCGGTCTGACCTTTCAGCCGGAGGCAATCGCTGCGGCGCAACGGGCCGTGGAAGAAAACGGCACCGGGACGACAGGTTCGCGCCTGGCAAACGGAACTTTCGCCGAACACATCGAGCTCGAACGCGAGCTGGCCGATTTTTTCGGTAAACAGACGGCAATCCTGTTCTCGACCGGATACTCCGCGACCATGGGCATGAGCGCGACGCTGGCCGGCCCCGGCGACGTGATTTTGCTCGATGCCGATTCCCATGCAAGCATTTACGACGGCGTCCGGCTCAGCGGTGCCGAAATCATCCGGTTTCGTCACAATGATCCGGCGGACCTGGACAAACGGCTGCGCCGCCTCGGCAAGCGCACCGATGTCACCGGGGATACGCTGATTATCGTCGAAGGCATCTACAGCATGCTCGGCGACATTGCTCCCCTGCCCGAAATTGTCGCGCTGAAACGCAAGTACGGCGCCTACCTGCTGGTTGATGAAGCACATTCCATGGGAGTGATGGGCGACAAAGGCCGCGGTGCCGCCGAAGCCGCCGATGTCGAGGATGGCGTGGATTTTGTCGTGGGGACATTCAGTAAAAGCCTCGGTACGATCGGCGGTTACTGTGTCAGCAATCATCCCGAACTGGACCTTCTGCGATATGCGACACGGTCGTATATTTTCACGGCATCGGCATCGCCTTCGGTCATTGCATCGGCGCGGGTGACCCTGCGGCTCGCTCAGGAACATCCGGAATTGAAAGACCGGCTCTGGGATAATGCCCACCGTCTGTATGACCGGCTGCGAGAACTGGATTTTGACGTCGGCCCCCAGGCCAGTCCGGTGGTTGCAGTGCGGACGGGGAGTGCGGAGACGGCGATTCGGTGGTGGGAGGAGCTGTTCGATCAGGGGGTGTTCGTCAACCTGGTGATTCCGCCTGCTGCTCCGGCTTCTTACAGCTTATTGCGCTGTAGTATCGGGGCGGCTCACAGTCCAGAGCAGATTGAACAGATTGTGGCTGCGTATTCCACGCTGGCGGAGTAGTGGCGAACTATCGTTGTTTTATGTGCGTTGGTCACTGAGCGCACCGAACTGCAAAGCAACCTCCGGGAAACTCTGTCGCTCGTGGTCTGCAGCCGTGATCGATTACCCGAATCTGCCTTGCACGATTTGATAATCTGAGACGGAATCGACATCAATCGCAGCGTCTGCAAACGGTAATATGACAGCGCCGACCCGCAGACCGAGCTGGCGTGACAGTGAGTCGAGGGCCGTTTCCAGCGGCAGCCTGCCCAGAAAATATTTCAGCACGGTCCACCATCCCAGTGACTGGATGACGCGCAGGGGCTTTTTGCGTTCGGATTCCAGGCTGCGCCAGAAATTGGCCGCTGCTCTGCCTTCGGCCGTCAAAAAAGCGAATAAATTACAGCCGCAAAGACCGTTGCCTCTGAAACGCAAGACAGTTTTTCGCATTTCCGGCCAGGCATCGTGGACCAGCGAATAATCGGCCAGTCCGACGACGATATCGGCATCCATGGCAACGCTTCGCGTGCAAAATTCATCGATGATGGCCGCCGATAGCAACGGGTGATCGGCCGTTGTCAGCAAGACTTTCTCTGCCGGCGGCAGACTGCCCAGGGCGGCATAGGTGCTCGTGCTGGGCGATTCGAGTGGCGGTGACCAGAGTATGGCGCCGTTTTGAATCACCTGGCGGATCTGACTCTGGCGGTCCAGTTTCTTTTCGTCCGGTCCGGATAATAGAATTTTGTCGATGCAGGCGGACGATTCGAGTGCCTTGATTACACGCAGCAGCATCGGTTTGCCGTCAATCTCGATAAAGGCTTTGCAGGCGGCTCCGGTGTGGCGGGTCAGTTCGTCTTCACCGTCACGCTGCCCGGCAAGCACAATGGCGGATAATACGGGTTGTGGGATGCTCATGGTTTCGGCAGAGTCACAGGGATTTTTCGTAAATACGATAGCGTTTATAGGGGGTGCCGCCGATCAGTTCGATGATGCCTTTCATTCCTTCGTTGTCTTCGAGTATCCAGGACATTTCTACATTGGTCACGTTGCGTCGAACGAGTGCCTTTCTGACCCGGTCGATCACCACGAATGCGAGCGCCGGCCCCAATCGGGTGTTCTGATATTCCTGGCGCACGCCCATGAGCATGACCCGGGCCCGGTCGGGAAACCGGACTTTCAGGCGCCACAATAATTTTAGCCAGCCGAACGGCAGCAAGCGTCCGTTCAGGCCCTTGATGGCCTGGTTGATATCGGGGACAGCGACAATCATGGCGACAGGATGTTCATCGATCTCGGCGATCTGGATAAAGTCATCGTCGACCAGCATCGTCAGTAACTCGCCGATATCGGTGAATTCGGCTTCCGTAAAGGGCGTGAATCCCCAGTTGTTCGACCACGAATCGTTAAATATATCCCGCAGAATCTCCAGCTCGTTTTTCATTTCTTTGCGACGAACCTTGCGGACCCGGATGCGTTCGCCGACGCGCTCCAGTAATCGTTGCATGACCCGCGGGGTCGTGAAATCCGGATCCATTTCATAGGCAAGCAGATCCTTGGACTTGGCGTAGCCCGCCGCCTCGATATGTTTACCGTAGTAATCCCGGGCATGGCCCATCATGGTAAAAGGTGGTGTTGTAAATCCGTCGACCAGCAGGCCGCATTCCTCGTTGATTGACAGATTAAACGGGCCGCGGACCTGTTCGATATTTCGTTCTGCAACCAGGTTTCCGCAACACTCAGCAGCGCTGTAAAAATTTCTGCATCATCTTCGGCCTCCAGCAGACCAAAGAACCCGGTGTTATCGCCCTGGGTCTGCTGATACAGTTCATCGATCTGGGCGCTGATACGACCGACGATGCGGGAATTGCGGCGGGCAATCCAGGCATTCCAGGTCGCATGTTCAAAGAAAGGGTTTTTATCCGTGAAACGGTGCATCTGTTCGAACCGGAGCGGTGCTACCCAGTTCTGGTCTTGCGCATAAATTTTCTGCGGGAGCGCGATAAACTCCTTCAGTTGCCTGCGCCCGGATACGCTCTGAATGCTCAGGCCGGCATCAGGTGCTTTTCTCATCGATTTGGTGTTCCCGTTGAGTAAAATTCCGAATCATCATAGTATATTTATCCGCAACGATGCAGCGTATGTCGCTTTCGGGCCTGCCAAAGAACCTGAGATTTCCATCGAACTTACTGTGCTTCGTCGACTCTAACCGGGTTCAGGCCATGTCGCACCGCCGGGAATTCCAATGACTCATGCTCCACAAATGATCAGAACGACAGGACTGCTGATATTGGCACTGTGTTTTTCGCACGGTATCGCCGCTGCCGAGCTGCGGGCCTATGATGCGGTCTATCAAAGCAAGCTCAAAGGTTTTGATGTGCGTGTCAAGCGACGTCTGGAAATACAGGGCTCCGGAATAACGCTCAGCATTAACGCAAACAGGTTCATATTTGGCGTACATGAGCTCAGTCACCTCAGGTACGGAGAAGACGGGCACCTTTACCCGATCGACTATGTGCATGATAGAAAAGGGCTGGGGAACGAGCATGACAAGAAACTGGTCTTCGACTGGCAGAACGGGACGGTCATCGATTTGCTGAAGCCCGACAGGGAGGCGCTGGCCGTTGAGAAGCCCTGCTATGACAAGTTGAGCTATCAGATCCAGATGCGCCTGGACCTGCTGCATGATCCGGCCCTGCGTCATATCGAATACTGTGTCACCAATGGCATTCGAAACAGGACATATTCATTCGATCGTCTGGGCGAGGAAGTCTTGCATACGAAGGCGGGTGCGTTTAATACCATCAAGTTCGAGCGCACGGGTGACGACGACCGGCGGCAGGTCTTTGTGTGGGTTGCACCCGATTGGGATTTTCTGCTGGTACGAATCGATCAGACCAAAGAGCCCGGAGACGAGACCGAGCGACTGATCCTCAGAAATATAAAGATGGCTGACAGGAAGACAGAGGATTTGCGATCCGGTCTCAGCGAATAACGCCGCGCCGATACAGCTTCCACAGCAGTGGCCAGACGTAAATGAGCGGGTGGCGGCGCACGTGGTCCGGTATTTCGATCATCTGTCCCGAATGTCGCGTCAGCTTCCAGACGGCGTAATCGAGTCCGCCCTCGAACGTAAACAACGCCTTGATCAGACGTGCTATCGAGATGAATTTTCCGTAGATGCGGCGAATCAGCCAGCCAGAACGGCCGATAAGACGACGCGAGGATGGAATCACCGCCGAATAAACGGCTGAATCGCCGGTGCCGGATATATTGAACGGGAAATGCAGTTCCTGTGCGACCCGGGTGCTTGCCGCCACAAAATGGTCCAGTGCATAGTCTACGAGTTCGCCGGCACGCCCCGGACCTTCGCTGCGCAGTTCGGCCGAATAGGTGAGTCCAAATCCCTGTTCCCACAGTTCGCGCAGGGTTCCGCAAGCCGGTGCGGTCGGCAGGACCCGCTCCAGGAACGTTTTCACGGCCTGATTCAGGCAGCGGTCGATACCGGCACGGGTTTCTTCGTCGCGACACCACAGGATTTTTATCGGTTGGGAGAATCGCGCCCAGAAATAAGAGTGCATCCGTTTGCCTGACAGCCCGCTGACCAGATCGGCAGTCGTCAAAACGCTGTATTTGGTGCGGATAAGGCTTTCCCCGTCCCTGATTTCCCGGTAGAAAACATTCGGCGGCAACATCCGGTTCAAAAAGGCCCGGGCACGATCCCGATAAAAGGCCCTGTAACTGTCGGTAATCAGGTACAAATCGACGATCCCGGAGAATGGATCGTTGCTGCGCAGACAGGATCCATAGTACAAAACGGTATTGATCTGTCCATGGTGGTGGCGGAGCAGATCGGCCACCAGGGTTTCGAGTGCCGGCGAAGCAGGCGAATCGCCGGCAGCTGTTTTCTCATTCTTTCGATGGCGATTGCTCATCGTCTTAATGGTTCAGTCGCAAAAAATTCAGATGGCCGCCACTGCTGATTTCGACAGGACCCGCGGCCATTTCGGCATGCATGATCTCTCCATCCAGCGTGAAAGGGCCGTCGAAACCCAGGCTGATTTTTTCGATATTTTCACTGACGTATCCCCGGTCCGGGCGCAGGTAACGATTTCGTTTGCCCCGCAACAGGGACGGCAGGTTTCTGATTAACCGGTCAGCGGGATTGCGGATCATCGTCATGTGCAACGGCTTGCCGTTTGCACCTCCCCAGTACGGATGCATGTTCAGAAATAATCGTTCCAGGCTGCTCACCAGCAGAAGAATCGTGCGCTGTGATGCCTCAGGCTGATTTCCATCGATGCCGATCGACATATCAACCGGCCGGATAAACCGGGGGTCCTGCCGGGCGATGCCCCACATCGACCGCGCCATTCCCAAGCCCAGGCTAAATTCATCTTTCAGTCCGCGTGAATGGATAGTCTCATTCGTGTAATCGATACCCTGGACAATCGCCCCGGCGCCAAAAAACATGCCGTAACATGCCTGCCGGTTCCTGCCCGGGCTGACGCGCAGGATGGATCGGCGCTGCAGCCGGGCCTGCCCGTCGCCTTGTTCGGCCCAGCCCCGCAAGCGCCGCACGGCCGTGCGCAAATCCCGGTGCACGCCGATGTCGCCGGCGGTCATATTGGCCGTCCCGCCAGGTAAAACGGCGATGACGGGCGGTGTCGCAAACGGCTTCTCCTGGAGCAAGTGAGTCAGCACCCTGGAAACGGTGCCATCACCGCCGCTGATGGCCAGAACATTAACCGACTCTCCGGCCAGATACGACAAGCCGCCGGAAATTTTTTCGGGTTGACCTGTAATGCTGTGATAAATTTTCGGGCAGTCGCCGACTATCTGCAGAAGCTGATCCAGGTATTTCCGGTTTCGTCGACTGGTTGGATTGATCATCAGGCCAACGACCGGATCGTCCATTGCGGGCTTGCCGGCATCCGAATCATTTGGAACTTCAAATTGTTTGACGGGGCCCATAGGCTTTTTGCCATCGAAAAATGGACATTATAAAGGGGGAGACAGGATGTTTCTTTCCCTTCGGGTCAGGCCTGTGACTGCTCCCCGATACACTATTCGTACCTTCGCATAAGGTGCGGTGACGCTGATCGGGTATTGGAGTGTGAACGTGTCAACCTGCCAGATACAGGTGAAAGTCTGTATCATAAGAATAGGGTTCATGCTCTTGGGTGAGTGGAGGAGACTGGTGAAAATCAACAATTTCTGGTTTGTATGCCTGTTCGGGGCCATGGCCGGAGTATTTACCGGATCGGCACCGGCGGTGGCCGACGAAGTAAACCCGATGCTCAATGCCAGGTATGCGATATGGCTTGGCGGGTTTTTCCCGGAGGTCGATTCACAGATTCGCATCAACGGCAAGATTATCGGGGATGGCGATAACATCGACCTGGAGAAAGTTCTGGGCCTGGAAAGCAGCAAATCGGTATTCTGGGGCGGCGCGAGCTGGCGTATTTCCAATAGAAACAACTTGGAAATCGAACTCGCCAATCTGAATCGCAACGGGAGTACGACAGTCCAGAGTAATCCGATCGAGATCGGCGATTCAATAGCGATCGCAGGTGCGCAGATCGATACGTCATTCGATATAACCCTTGCCCGATTGACGTACGGCTTTTCGGTTGTTCGCAGTGAAAAAATGGATGTCCGGCTCAAGGCGGGGCTGCACATTCTCGACTTGTCCAGTTCACTGCAACTGACCGGCGCCGTTTGTGTCGATGGTCAGATGCCGCCAAATTGTCCTTCTATCGGCCCGACTCCACGGCTTGAAGGCGACGATGTCACGGCACCGCTGCCGCACGTTGGCATGTCATTCTCATACGCATTTTCACCCGGGTTTGCCGTGCGCGCCCAGGTGATCGGTTTTGCGGTTAAGCTCGATAGTATCGACGGGTCACTGGTCGAGATCGATGCGGATGCCGTTTACAATCCCTGGCGGCATTTCGGCCTCGGTGCCGGTGTGCGGTATTTCAATGCCGATGTTCAGTCAAAGGGTTCCCGCCTGAACGGCGAGTTCAATTTTCAGTATTTCGGCCCCGTCGTCTACGGGAAATTTACTTTCTGAATGGACTGAAATTCTCGGTTAATGACCAGGTGGCCTGTTTTTGCGGAGTTGATTGTTCTGGCCCTTGCCGGCCCGCAACAAGTGGCAGCGGCCGACTCGCTGCACCGTTTTGAGCTGACGCCGTTCGCCGGTTTCCGTGTCGGCGGTTCATTCAAGGATGCCGAAACGGGAAAATCAATAGATCTGGGCGATGACGGCAGTTATGGTCTGCTCGTCAATATTCGCGATAAAGCCAATACGCAATACGAGTTTGGCTGGAGTCGCCAGGAGACCTCGGTCAACCTTCACGGGGCCACCGGCGAGTCCGGCAAACTGGATCTGGATATCGATTATTTTCAGGCCGGGGGGACTTATCTATGGGAAGGCGATCTCGCCCGACCCTATATGGTCGCGACCATCGGTGCGGCCCGCTACCGGCCGGGCGCCGGTACGGGAAGTTCAGACACTTATTTTGCTTTTTCTATCGGCGGCGGCTGGAAGCTCTGGCCGACCCGGCGCTTCGGGCTGCGCCTGGAAGGCAGATTTTATGGCACGCTGATTGACAGCGACAGCAGGATTTTTTGCAATTCGGCGCCTGACAACAGCGGGTGCCTGATTCACACGAATGCCGATGTGTTATGGCAATGGGAAATGATAGCGGGTGGAACGTTTCGTTTCTGATGCCTGGCAGATGACGAAGATTGCTAATCTGACCCCGCTGCCGGAAAAAAATCAGTACCGCCAGCCGATATCCAGGCGTCCCACATCGAAAGTCGGGTTATCGGATTTGCCCAGATCGATTTTCATCAGGCTGTAACTGGCGCGCAGAAACATGCCGGGACTGAGATCCCAGCGCAGACCGATTCCGCCGCCGTAGTTGAATCTCGTGTCGCTGTAGGTACTCGAGAACGACTGACAGACATAGCCCCACCAGGGATCCCACCAGCATCCGGTGGTCGGCGGCCGGTCAGCGACATTCGAGTCGAGGTATGAGAAGCCGACAGACAGATCGATAAACGGTGTAACAGGCCCGTCGACAAAGTTGTATGTCCCCTTGAGCAGGCCGTTGATCATGTCCATTTTGTGCGAAAATTTCTGCGGGCCCAGTCCCGCCTCTTCGGGCACAATGATGGCGTCGTAGCGCGGTTTCAGAAAATTTACTTCGAAACTCAACGCCCAGTTGTTGGTGTAGTTGTAGCCGATATTAAATCCGAGGCCCCACTCGTCTTTTATGTCCAGCGAGGATCCGTTTTTGCCCGAAATGCCCTCTGACCCGATGTATACGGGTTCCAGAGAGAAATTCCATTCACCCGCTCGTTGGTCGGGACCGGCGCGCAATGCCCCCTGTGACCATGTTATCGGCGCGGCGGTAATCAGCGTGATGGCCAGTAACAGTTTCTTGATCTTCAATGCAACCGTCTCTGAATGAAAAAGGGGAAATTACAGGCTCGCGGAGGGCGATCGGCCAGATGGCAGGTCAGTCACCTTTTAATAAATATCTGTCTGTCATCTGTGCCCGGGCAAGGCACGGAAATCGCTGGAATCCCGTTCATGTGCATGTCAGGGGGTAGAGTGGAGATGGAATCATGACGTTAGCTTGAGTACGGGGGCCACGGGCGTGTCGCGGTTTTTTCCGTCGTGGAATCCTCGGTTGGCTGTTGTTTATGCTCATCGGAATCCGGATCGATAAATGCTCCGAACGCAGTCATGGTTCCGGTCGAGTTCGAGTACGACATCGGCAATTTTCGGCAAGGATACAAAATTGGCTTTCGTCAATCGTTCGTAATACTGTATGAATTCAGCGATTTGCACCCGATCCATGATCCCGGCGCTGTCAGTTGGCGATTTTTCGGCAAGTTTTTTCTCCTGTTCCAGCCGCCAGCGAAATACAGCATCGAAGTCAGGCGCCTGCAGAAAAAGCAGGTAATCCAGTTCTGCAAACAAATCTGCATATCTGCGTTCAAGTTGTTGGTTTACAAAAATGCGCCACTTTCCGTCGGGGTCCATGTCGCGCTCCAGTCGATTGACCGGTTTCAATAAAGCATCCGGCGTCTGTGGCGTGCTGCCGACGCACCAGCCTTCCAGAATGATCAGATCGATCGGGCCTGTGACAACGGGCCAGATTTCTTCAGGGGCGCGGTCATCCCGGGCCTTGTCGAATCGGGGCAAAGCCAGCGGCGCGTCCGTACCGAGGCTCCCGAGCCGGCGGATGTATCCGGACAGCAACTGCAGGTCATGGGTGCCGGGTACTCCGCGTGTTTTCAGCAGCGGATGAACCGTTTTGCCCAGCTTCCTGCGCTCATTCCTGGTCAGGTAGAAATCATCGATGGAAAGAACCGCAACATGCCATTTTTCCTGTTCCGTCAGCGAAAATTGCAGAAATTCGGCCAGTGTTGATTTGCCCGTTCCCTGGGCCCCGTTGATGCCGAGCAAGGCCGTTTTTTCCGATGGCTGTTGCCTGATGAGCCATGAGGCCAGGGGGCTGTAATGGTTGTCAATTAAATTGTGGAATCTGGCAGGTAGTTTGTGCCGGGTAATAAAATGATCTATCTGCTGTCTGCTCAACATGTATCATGATTCCTTCGATCTGATTGCAGGTCGCTGTTTCGTCAGGACAATATTGCAGATGCGTTGTGTTCAGTTTGCTACCGACTCGTGTTTTGATGCAATATCTTTTCAAAATCGTACTTGCCGCGACCGGCGAAAAACAGGCAATGAACTTTAATCAGATACCTTGCGATCAGCCACTTTGGGAAGATCCGATTGCATCGGAATATTTCCATGGGGAGTATTTCAAGGAGAACAGCGAGGCAGAAAAGGCCATTCTGGGCCTTGTTTTGCGCAGGGGGCCTCTGACGCAGGCCGAGATAGCGCGACAAATCGACAGGTCACAACAGACAGCATCCCGGCTCATCAGTCGATTGATGAAACGCGGGTCTTTACGCCAGGGAACCCGGGTTTCAAGCGGTAAGCGTGGACAACTGAGCGTCAACATAGAAATAGTGCCCGACTATGCATTTTCATTCGGTATCTCGATAATGACGGATGCGCTGGCCGTTGCACTGCTTGATTTTTCCGGCAATGTCATGGACCAGCGCCTGGTGTCAATGAAATTGATGAGCCACGATGAAGTGGTCAGTCAATCGCGCAGAGTCATCGATGAACTGATTGCCAGGTGGGTACCGGATACCTCCCGTGTCTTTGGGGTGGGCGTGGGTATTTCCGGATATTTCATGCGGGATACCGGGCAAGTGAATACGCCCGCCATGCTGGAAGAATGGGCCAACATGGATATCGCAAAAGTTCTTGCCAGGGATTTTGAACTGCCGGTTTGGATAGAAAATGACGGCAATGCAGCGGCAATCGGCGAAGGTTTGGTGGGTGTCGGTCGCTGGGCCAGAAATTTTGTCTATTTTTACATTGCTACCGGTCTGGGCGGCGGCATTATTCTCAATGGCAAACTGTTGCGCGGGGTATTTGGCAATGCCGGAGAGTTGGCACAATTGCTCCCGCCGAGCATCTATCCGCATCCGAATCTCGAATTGCTGCGGCAACTGATATGCAAGCATGGCCGGCAGGTCAATACCGTCTCCGAACTGGTAGACAGCTTTGATCCGCATTGGCCGGGTATAGACGACTGGATCATGCGAGTCAGAGACTCATTGTCTTTGATTGCTTCGGCCGCGGCGGCCATCCTCGATCCCCAGGTACTGGTTATCGGCGGGCGCATACCCGAAACGCTCGCTGGGAGAATCATTCCGCATATCGAGATTTTCGATCAACGACGCCGTTCCAGTCCCCGGCCCTTGCCGCGCGTCGTCACGGCCGAGGCAGAGGGCGATTCGGTTGCCATCGGTGCGGCGGCACTCACATTCAAGACCTTTTTCTTCCATTGATCCGGCCGCCTGCGTGCGTTCGCAAAAAACCTGGTTTCACCAATGTGGCGGGAGGCGGGTATCGCGACCGGCTGACCGAGACAGCCTTGGTGAGTGCCGACCACTTCCCTCATAGCGAGTAAATAAATTATTAAATGTGGTTTATTTACAACGATAATTCCCTGTTGTTTGGCAAATTATGTTTTTATCCCACTAAAGTATTTACTTGCCATGAGTAAATAGTTAGACTCGTTTGCGATTATGACAAACGATCCATACGCAATTGTTGTCGCTCCGATATCGGTTGTTTGAATTTCAGTGACCTGACAGGAATCGGCAACGCCTCAACGGGGGAAACCATGATGTATTTGCGCAAACTCACCATCTTCATTTGGACGCTGGCTACGGTGACACTCTTGTGGTTACCGGGGTCGACTTTTGCCGCTACCGGCGATGATTCAAAGACACCGGGCGATTCACAGAAGCCGGGTGAGGAGATGATCATCACCGGCACCAGTAAAGCCAGAGCCAGCGCAATTACACCCTTCTCTGCAACCGAGATCGATGAAGAACAGCTCGCCATACACACCTATAACAGCCAGGCCGATATCCTGCGCCTGGTCCCCGGCGTCAAGGCCGAGGGTGGTGGTGGCGAGGTTGCAACGAATGTGTTTATCCGCGGCTTGCCGTCGGGTGGCCAGTTTCAGTTCACCCCTCTCTTATATGACGGTATGCCGGCCTTCAGCACGTTCGGCCTGAATTCATCGGCCTTTGACGTTTATTACCGAAATGACCTTGGCGTGGGGCAGATGGAATTCGTGCGCGGCGGCGTGACGAACCTGTTCGGGCCCGGTTCCGTTGCCGGCGTGATCAACTACATCAGCAAGACAGGCACCGAAACGCCGGAGACACAATTGCAGGTCGAAGGGGCGGACGAAAGCCGCTACCGCTTCGATTTTACCAACAGCGGTCCGCTTGACGAGGCTGCAGGCCTGTATTACGCCCTGTCAGGTTACTATCGGTATGATGAAGGTCCGCTGGATACCGGGTTCCCGACCGAAGGCGGCCAGGTTCGCGGCAATATCAGGAATGAATTTGCCGACGGCAGCGGCTCAATCACTTTTTACGGCCAGGCGATCAATGACAGGGTCCAGTTTTTCCTGCCGTTTCCTCTCGACGGTCAGACACGGTCACGCACACCCGGTAACAACGGCGATAATGTAAAAACCGTACAGACCAGCGAAGTCAATAATCTCAATTACCAGACACCGGACGGCACCTTCAACACACCGATTCGCAAAGGTGTTCTGACAAAAGGCGGATCGTTGGGCATCGTTCTGGATAAGGACCTGGGTAACGGCTGGGGAATAAATTCCCGCCTGCACTATGCGAAGTATGCACATGAATTCAATCTGTTTCTCGATGGCGACGGTATCGTGAATACGCCCGAGACACAGGCCGGTTTTCTGGCCAATCGGGCCAATCTGGCGGGTGCCACGGGTGCCGAATTTACATATGCAAAATCAGGTCAGATGCTCCAGCCCGGCGAGCTGCTGTTTGCCAACCGGCTGTTGGACCGGAATCGTCCGGCGAGAGATTTCAGTGCCGAACTCAATGTCACCAAGACACTGAATATCGGGTATTTCGAGCATGATTTCACCGCCGGAACATTTTTTGCACGCAGCGAGGCTGATGACGACGATGTCATTACCACGTATCTGGCCGAATTCAATAACCGGCCGAAACTGGTCAATCTGACGGTCGTGGATACGACCGGGGCAATCGCCGGTGGTAATCCCGGCGATACGGTGACTGTTTCAAACAACGGCTTGCTGAACCCGGGTGTCATATTCTCCAATAACACAATCGAGGCCAGGCGGCTGGCGGGTTATCTGGCCGACCAGATGGAATCGGATCGCTGGGTCATCGACGTCGGCGTTCGCGTGGAGCAGATGGTCGGCGATATCAATCGCGAAGGTACGCAGAATTTCACGGTCGAGCAGGTCGCCGAGCAAAATATGAATCTCGCTACAGACCTCAAGACCATCAAGTTCGGCGATGGTTCATTCACGAAAGGACGCGTCAGGGATACGGCCTGGGCCGGATCTCTGGGCGCTTTGTTCAAATTTACCGACGAACTGAATTTTTACGGCAACGCATCAGTGGGCTTCTTTTTCCCGCAGTTGCGCAGCGTGAAGTTTGACCCGTCCGGCGAGCCTGCCAGTTACAATGCAGAGACCATTACCCAGATTGAAATCGGCGCGAAATATGCCGGTGACAGATTCTCGGGAACCCTGGCGCCTTTCTATACGAAACTGCAAGACCGCGCTAACGTGGATTTTGTCAATGATCCAAACAACCCCGGTGGTACGATCGAGACGACCAGCTTCCAGGACACAGAGACCTTCGGAGTCGAGGTGACCGGCTCAGTGCTGATTACCGACTGGCTGACATTTGATGGCAATTTTACCTACGCTGATAATGAGCTGACCACCGATCAATCCAATCCCGCCTTCGAAGGCAACAGGCTGAGACGTCAGCCCAAATGGCTCTCGAATTATGGCTTGTATCTGAATATCAATGACTTCGATGCGGCCTTCTTCGGCAACTATGTGGGCGAGAATTTTGCCAATGACGGCAATACCGTCAAGCTGGACTCTTTCAGTATCTGGGGGCTGGATGCCGGTTATACATTCAGATTTTCCGATGACTCGAAATTGCGTTTCTCCGTCAGTGTCTTTAACCTGTTCGATGATGACGGGGTCACCGAGGGCTCGCCGCGACAGGGTTCCGCGCAGTCCGGAACGGGAGCATTCTTTGTCGGACGTCCAATATTGCCGCAGCGGGTCACGGCACGGATGAACTTCTCATTCTGACGAGATCGTTCGCCGGCTAACGGGATTGCAATATACGAATTAGAACTTTATTGACGGTCCCGCAGATCGCAGCGGATCTGCGGGACCGGATCTCCGCCGCCGGTTGCCGGGCAAGAGACAGCAACTTAATCCATCCGGCCGGCATGGTATCAATCATGCGGGCTATCGGCGGGCGCAATGAATATCATTGATTACGCTATTCTGATTGGTTACCTGGTCATGTTGCTTGGCCTGGGCTACCTGTTCAAGGAACAAAAAACAAAGCAGGATTATTTTCTCGGCGGGCGATCGATGGGTACCTTCCCGTTGACACTGTCAACGATGGCAACCCAGCTTTCCGCCATCAGCTTCATTTCGGCACCTGCTTTTGTCGGCTTGCGTCCGGACGGCGGGATGGTCTGGCTCTCGTACGAATTTGCCGTACCGCTGGCGATGCTGTTGTTAATGGTTTACGTGCTGCCCGCATTATATCGCTCGGGTGTGGTCAGCATATACGACTACCTGGAACGTCGTTTCGATCTTTCGACGCGGCTATTAATCAGTTTCGTTTTCCAGTTGAGCCGTTCATTCGGTACCGGCATTACCATTTATGCCACCGCTATCATCCTCAATAGCGTCATGGATATCGACTTCTGGGCATCCATCACGATTATTGGCGTGATCACGATCATCTATTCCCTGCAAGGCGGCATGAAGGCCGTGGTCTATTCCGACACCATACAGATGATTCTGATTTTCCTAGGGGTTCTGACCATCGGCGCGTTTGCCCTGAGGGAAATTGGCGGTCTGGATGTCTTTCTGGCCAATGTGAATGACAAGAGGCTGACTGTCATTCGCGCCTCTTCACTTGGTTTCAGGGGGGACGAATGGGGGCTCTTGCCGATGATTTTTGGCGGTATTGTCCTTTACGCTTCCTACTACGGCTGTGACCAGACCCAGGCACAACGTACGCTCTCGGCGAAGAACGAAGGAGTGGTACGAAAAATATTACTGATGAACGGTTTATTCAGATTTCCGATTGTTCTGCTGTATTGCTCGGTCGGGCTGATTCTCGGGACATTTGCAGCTCTCAGGCCTGAATTCATGTCATTAATTTCTGTCGATCGCCCAGATACGATGGTGCCGCTGTTCATTGTCAACTATTTACCGCATGGAATAATCGGCATTCTCGTCATCGCCCTGCTGGCCGCCGCAATGTCATCGCTGAGTTCCGTTCTGAATTCGTTATCGGCGGTTTCGATCGAGGACTATGTGAGGCTGACCGGAAAATCCCTGAAAAAAGAGCACTATGTTTTCTGGTCGCGTGCGGCAGTGCTGGCATGGGGCATCGTTATCGTGCTTTTTTCCATATTCGGTGGCGATATCGCCCCCACGGTCATCGAGGCGGTCAATAAAATTGGTTCAGTCTTCTATGGCCCGATACTCGCTGTCTTTCTGATTGCAATCCTGTTCAGGAAAGTGCATTCAATGGGAGCAAATATCGGTTTGCTCGGCGGTGTTGGTGTCAACATATATCTCTGGCTCGGAGTGCCGGAAATATTCTGGCTGTGGTGGAATTTTATCGGTTGTGCAGTCACTTTACTGGTCTCCCTGGTCATATCGAGTTTGCGCCACGGTGTTTCAGACAGCCCGCCGGGCCTGGATCAGGGTGTTGGACACTGGCATCTGCGTGAAACAGTACTGCTGTTGGGAGCATTCGTTCTCATGCTGGCTGTCGGTACGCTGATTCCGGTCATTTTTGGCCGCTAAACCGGTTTTGGCGCATACAACCCATAAAAAGACGATAGCCGATCATGCCGGGGATCCGTTTTGACAGAGACATATCTTGACATCTTGAAGCGGATATATCCGGCCGGGGTTGCCGGAGAAACAGCGAACAGGATTATCGGGCTATCGGCTACGGCTCGTTCGAACTGTCGGTCGGCCCCGCACCGACTCTCTGCGGAGGATATCGTTTTAATTATCTATGGAGATACTATCTCAGAGACGGGAAAGAAGCCCTTGCAGGCATTGCATCGGTTTTACAGGGAGTATTTTAGGGAACTGATTAATTCAGTTCATATTCTGCCGTTCCATCCCTATACATCGGACTATGGCTTTTCAGTCGTAGATTATTATCAGGTAAACCCCGGCCTGGGGGACTGGCCCGATATCGAGAAACTGGCTGGCGATGCCCGACTAATGTTTGATGCGGTGGTCAATCATGTTTCGAAATCTTCATACTGGTTCAGGCAATATCTGGCAGGGGACAGCGACTTCTCCGGCTGGTTTATCGAGGTCGATCCTGGCGAAGATCTTTCGCTGGTAACCCGTCCCAGGTCTTCCCCGCTGTTGACGGAATTTACCGGTGCGGACGGTAAAAGCCGACATGTCTGGACCACCTTCAGCGAAGACCAGGTTGATCTGAATGTCGCCAATCCCGATGTTCTTCTCGCCTTGCTGAAGGTCCTGCTGTTCTATGTCTCCGAAGGCGCCAGGTATATTCGTCTCGATGCAGTTGCCTATCTGTGGAAGGACGCAGGCACGAGTTGTATCAATCTGCCACAGACCCATGACATCGTCAGGCTGATGAGACGCCTGTTTGACGATGTCAATCCGGATGTGCTGCTGATTACCGAAACCAATGTACCCCATAAGGAGAATATCGCCTACCTGGGGAACGGGCATGATCAGGCCCATATGGTCTATAACTTTGCCCTGCCACCGCTCGTTGCCTACAGTCTGCTGACCGGTCATGCCGGGAAGTTACAGCATTGGGCACAAAGCCTGACATTGCCGGGAAACGATACGTGTTTCTTCAATTTTACCGCGAGTCATGATGGTGTAGGTATTCGCCCGGTCGAACACATACTCAGCGAGAGTGAAAGGAATCTCCTGTTGACCGCTGCCCAGGAGCACGGCGGTTCGGTTTCATACCGGAGAAACCCGGATGGTTCCGAGTCACCGTACGAACTCAATATAAGCTATGCCGATCTGCTTTCGTCAACGTCTGATACCGACAAAATGCGCGCTGGACGCTTGCTGGCATCCCAGGCCATCGCCCTGGCCATGCCGGGCGTACCCGCCATTTATGTGCATTCACTGCTGGGCAGCAGGAATGCGCATGACGAAGTGCAACGAACGGGACAGAAACGCTCGATCAATCGGCCGAGACTGAACAGGGATAGCCTGGTCTCCGAGTTGTCAGATCGAACATCATTCAGGTCGATGGTCTTTACTCAAATGAAAATTCTGCTGAAAGCAAGAAGAAACGCCGCTGTCTTCGATCCCCATGGCACATTCTCGTTTCCCGTCCATGATTGCCGGTTATTCTCGATATTGCGTGAAAGTCACTCGTGCCGGATGCTGTGTCTGACCAATGTCACTGCAAGCACGGTTACTTTCAGGCCCGATCTGGGCATTTCATCGGGCCGTGACCTGATTAGTGGCGCTGAAATATCGCTGGAGGAAGTGAGCGTGCCCGGCTACGGTACGTTGTGGATCGACATGGCTTGAGAATCGGAAGGTTTCTGGTCCCGTTCGTCCAGCCAGTGCAGACCGATCGCTGCCGTCCATGAAAAATTTTCTCCGCCGCAGCCCGTGCCTTCCTCGGCGTCAAAATATTCCCATAAACCTGCATGTTGAATGCAGCGACTGGAAGCGTCCCTGATCTGCCCAGCCAGTTCCGGCATATCGTATTCGAGCAGGCCATCGGCAATCATCCAGTTTATATGCAACCAGACCGGGCCACGCCAATAACGCTTTGCCTCGAAGCGGGGGCTGTCAGGATGTGTCGAAGACAGGGCGTAAGCGGTTTTTTCTGTCCAGTCACTTAATAATGAACCCATGCGATTGGCCTGTTCGGTGCCCGGAAGACCGGCAAACAGGGGCAGCATGGTCGCACTGGTTACTTCATCCAGTTGTTTCCCTGTCAACAGATCACGACTTACAAAGCAGCTTTTTTCCTCATGCCACAGGGATTCAATGGCAACCTGCGTTGTTCGCAAACGTGTCCGGAGTTCATCGGCCTCATTTTTTTTCGATACTGAATTGCACAGAGCCATGAGATCCGATGAAGCACGGTGCAAAATTGAAATGATGCCGATATCAAGCACCTTGTATGGGCAGTTGCGGTAAATGTAATCGCTGTCGAAGTCACATTTTCTGTAAAAGTCGACCAGAAACAGATATCGATCGTATTCGTCCTTGCCCGGACGTTGATCGGATTCCACGTGATGGAGGTCTCTGCGCTGGTAGGGCCAGTCGACCGGCGGAACATTGCCCAGTGGCTCATCCCATGCGGGACTGTTGTCCATGCCTGATTCCCATGGGTGATAACTGCAGACGAGCCCGGTTTCTTCGGGATCGCGCTCCCGGTACCACCAGCGATGGTAGGCGAGCAGTTTTGGCAGCAAGTTTGCCAGCTTCTCGTTTGCCAGCATGCGATCCCCGGCATTCTCGACCATGATCCGTACCACAGTTGCCCATATCGGGGGCTGTGAAATGGCGCTCGAAGGAATGGTTTGATGACTGCCCCAGATTTCCGGCCCGGGAAAATACGATTCAGGGTTGCCGTGAAATAAAATATGCGGGATCATGCCGTTGTCCCACTGGCCCTGAAACATCGTCTCGACTTCCCGCCAGGCGCGACGTTCGTCCATGCGCATCCAGCCGAGCGCCGTAATGGCCGAATCCCAGCTCCATTGAAAAGGGTACAGGCCATGGGTCGGAACCGTATAGCCGTCCATGTCATTTTTCTGCAAAATGGCCATGGCAGATTGTCTGTCCAAGTGAGTGATCTTCATGACCTGGATTTTAACCGCAATAGTTGTCCGGTTGCCGGGTAAAACGACTGTATTCCAGCGTATTGTCTTGTATGGAAAGGCTGGAGATCGGTAGGTATGCAGGGGACCGGTCGAACATTCTTCATTGATCTGCATATCGGTGCAGATGAATTCATCAGGCTGTACAGCGGTAGTGCCAATATGGTCGTGGCTCGGGCACAAAACGGCCAGACTGTCAGGTTTCCGGCCAATGCGCTGCGTCCTTTCGTGCTTCACGACGGGGTGCACGGTACCTTTTCGCTGGCCATAGATGAACGGAATAAACTTATATCGGTAGAGCGGCTCGATTAGCCGGGTTCAATGCGCGAGATCACGATTCAGAACCGGAAAGTACGGATTTTTTCGTGGCCAACACCTATGTCAGTCTGGATGATTCGAGGCTTGCAAAGAGGGAAATACCCGTGAAAAACGATGATAGGAAGAAAACTGCGGCACATGCTGCCGCGAACGATAAATCAGCACCCGCACATTTGTTTGCAGAGATTCGCCATAGCCCGGACGAGATCCGGGACCTCTTTCGCCGCGGCAAGTACCCGTATAAAACAAAGATAAAAAAGTCTGCTTATGAAGAACAGAAAGAAGATCTGCAGGTCGAGCTCCTGAAGGTCCAGAATTGGGTCAAGCAGACCGGGCAGAGAATTGTCGCCCTGTTCGAGGGCCGGGATGCGGCAGGCAAGGGCGGCACGATCAAGCGGTTCATGGAGCATCTGAACCCGCGCGCGGCACGCGTCGTCGCCCTGGAGAAGCCCTCTGACGTAGAGCGCGGCCAGTGGTATTTCCAGCGCTATATCAAGCATCTGCCGACTGCGGGTGAGATGGTGTTCTATGACCGTTCCTGGTACAACCGTGCCGGTGTCGAGAGAGTCATGGGATTTTGCACGTCGTTGGAATATCTTGAATTCATGCGCCAGGCTCCCGATCTTGAGCGCATGTTGACACGTTCCGGAATCCGGCTTTTCAAATTCTGGTTTTCGGTAACCGAGGAGGAGCAGAAACGGCGCTTCGATTCGCGGCAGAACGACCCGCTCAAGCAATGGAAGCTGAGTCCGATCGATCAGCAATCGCGGAGCAAGTGGGTTGAATATACGCAGGCCAAGGAAGCGATGTTTTTTTACACCGATACGGCTGATGCGCCATGGACGGTAATCAAGTCCGATGACAAGCGCCGTGCACGCCTGAATTGCATGCAATACTTTTTAAGCCGGCTCGAATACCCTGACAAAAACCGGCATGTCGTACACGGACCCGATCCGCTGATTGTCGGTAATCCGGCCCAGGTCATAGAAAAGGACCGGCATCTCTGGGGTTAGCCGACCGCGACCGCAGATTCAGCCGCTCTCTCGCCTTCGGTCCGGTGCAGATACCGGATGAAACGCGATGGGCTGTTCCCCGCCGGATCCGGAGCTGTGCGCCTCCATGAATGCATAAGGCACTTTTTCCCCACTCCGGTCGGACTGCAATCCGGCAAAATCGAACCGGCTCGTATCGGCAAGCTGGCTCAGTGCGACATTTTGCAGGGCGCGAAACACGTTTGCGACCCGGCCCGGTTCGGAGCGTTCCCAGTCAGCCAGCATGCGCTTGATTTTCCGGCGTTGCAGGTTTTCCTGCGTGCCGCACAGGTTGCACGGAATGATCGGGAAATCCCTGATTCGTGCATATTCGGCCAGATCGTGCTCGCGGCAATAGGCGAGCGGCCTGATCACGATATTGCGTTTGTCGTCCGACAGCAGTTTGGGCGGCATCGCGGCGAGCTTTGAGCCGAAGAACATATTCAGGAAGAGCGTTTCGACAATGTCATCCCGGTGATGACCGAGCGCAATGCTGGTTGCGCCGATTTTTTCGGCAAAGGCGTACAGGGTGCCGCGCCGCAGGCGGGAGCAAAGACCACAGGTCGATTTGCCGGCAGGAATTTTTTTCCGGACGATCGAATAAGTATCCTGCTCGACCACGTGATATTCGATATTCAGTGAATCGAGATAACCCGGCAGCACGTCGGCCGGAAAGCCGGGCTGTTTCTGATCCATGTTGACGGCAACGATCTCAAAATCGATCGGTGCGTGATCTTTCAGACTCATCATCATGTCGAGCAGTGCATAAGAGTCCTTGCCGCCCGACAGGCAGACCATGATCCGGTCTCCATCATCGATCATCTGGTAATCGGCGATGGCATTGCCGACATTCCTCCTGAGCCGCTTTTTCAGCTTGTTGAGGTCGGTTTTCTGCTGCTTCGACGTTATTTGCACGCTGACGTCCTGCCGGTCGGTTTTGAGTGAAAATTCAGTGTCTCAGGATAGCGCATCATCTGCAGAACCAGAATATCCGGCTAGAAATACCAGGCGAGTTGCAGGAACAGGCTCGGCCCCGTCGACAGGAAACGTCCGGGTACCCGGGTCTCGATGCCGCCGAATTCGGTACCGTCGGGTCCGACCGGGATATTGAGCGCACCGAGCAGCGTGAGATTCTCGCGCAAATCGTTTTTTGTGACGATCTGCAGCAACGCGCTTTGATCGGATGCGTTAATAAACACATTGGGCGTCAGTAAAAACAGCGGCGTGATCTCGATCATGGCGCTGACTGCGAAGTAATGTCGGGCCAGCGTGAACAATTCGCGGCGGGCGATGCGTGCAAGCAGGTCGGGGTTCCCGGCCAGGCTGCCCGGATCATACCGGCCGTTGTGCTGGCCGAAACCATTGAAGAAATATTCGGCAATGCCGCTGACATTCCTGCCGGCCCAGGTCCACGAGTAGGACAGGCTGGTGACCGCAGATGCGGTGGTCTGCCGGTCGGCAAATGACAGCGTAACGTCACCTCGCCAGATCGCGCCGCCGAGCGCCGTATTACCGCCGGCGGCCAGCAGGATGTCGTCATAATGATCAGCGGCGAGCACGTCATATTCGGAATTCCCTGCGCGGCCGTGGTATTTGACTGCCAGCGAACTTTCCCGGGTCTCGAAATCGCCGGAAACGACGTCGCGCCTGAAGACGACGACCGTTTGCAGGTCATCGCCGTTGGCACGCAGGTACTGTCCGTAGAGCATGTCATCGCCGGCCTTGTATTCGGTATCGACCGCGGCCGGATCGAACGGATTGAAAATATCCATCGGTGTATAAATCATGCCGTTGCCCCAGCTCACGGCCTGGCGGCCAAAGCGCAAGACATATTTCTCTCCGCTGTAGCCAACCGACAGGCGATCGAGTCGATGCTGGAGGGCCGTTTTGTTCTCGTCATGAAAGACATGCGTCAGGTCGAACAGGCGCCGCCGGTCGTTCGGCAGCCGGTTGAAGAATATTTCCGTTTCTTCCGGTAACCGGCGTGTGTACTCGATCGTATCGCCATAAAATACATCGAATTGATAGTCGGCACGCAGATCCCAGCCGCCCCGGTCATAGCCGAGGACGACGCGGGTATCGACCGTCAGGTCATTGGCCGTCGATCCGGCGAGATCCCCGATCAGGCTGTCACCGGGAAAGGTCCCGGCGTTATACCGGGGTTTGATGTGACCGCCGTATTCCAGTCCATCGGCGTGTGCGCCCGGTGCAAGCAGGGCAATACCGGCGATCAGCCATGACAATAAGCGAAAATGCGTCATGCGCGGGACTCAGGCGGCTTGCTGGCGGACATCGTCGACAATCCGTCCGTCGAGCATGCGGATCAGCCGGGGTGCATATCGCATGACGCGCTGATCGTGCGTGGCAATAATGAATGTCGTGTTGTGTTCGCGGTTCAGTTTGACGAACAGCTCCATCAGCTGATCTGCGGTTTTCGAATCGAGGTTGGCCGTTGGCTCGTCGGCCAGAACGATCTCGGGTCGCGATACGATCGCACGTGCAACGGCGACGCGCTGCTGCTGGCCGCCGGACATTTGTGCCGGGCGACGTTCACCGAGACCGGCCAGGCCGACCTCGGCCAGGATCGCGATGGCCTTGTCGCGGCGCTCTCCGGCCGGCATGCCCTGAACCTGCATGACGAATTCGATATTTTCGCGTGCCGTCAGGACCGGAATCAGGTTATAGGCCTGGAAAACAAACCCGATCTGTGTGAGACGCAGCTCGGCCAGGGCGCTTTTCCCCAGGTTGTCGATGCGCCGGTCACCGATCCGGATTTCGCCGCTGTCGGGTTTGTCGAGCCCGCCGATCGCATTGAGCAGCGTTGTCTTGCCGCCGCCGGACGGCGCAGACAGACAGACGAAACCGCCTTCCTCGATATCGATGGTGACATGGTCCAGGCCGCGAATATCGACATCGCCCTGCCGATAGGTTTTGCAGACATCAGTGCAGCGTACGGAACTCATAAGCTTTCATACCTTCGTAATTGCCTCGATCGGTTCGTAACGCGAAGCGCGCCATGCCGGTGACAGGCTCGCCAGAAAACCCAGGCCGATGACAATAATATTGGCCGTGATCAGGTCATTTCCAGCCAGTTCGGGATACAGCATGCTCGCCGAGCCGAACATTTCCATGCCCTGGGCAACGGCCGATACGTCGATGCCGTCGCTCAGCGCCGTGATGGTCAGAACGGCGGCCAGATTGCCGATACCCAGCCCCAGTGTGAGCAGGCACAACGATTCGGCGAGGATCTGCCCGAGTATCGTGCCCGGTTTCATGCCCAGCGCGAGCATCAGGCCGATTTCGCGAATACGCTCGAAGACGGCCATGACCAGTGTGTTGACGAGTCCGAATGACAGGGTCAGAAAAACGACCACGATCCAGACAATGACAAATCCATCCATGATATGGAGCATCGCGCCGAGGTACTTGTCGAGCTCGTACCATGGCTGAACGTCCAGTCCGTCGCCCGCCGCGGCAACGATGCGCCGGTAGAGAGAATCGACATGGCGGAAGTTTTTGCCGAGCACGTCAATTTCCGAAATCCGGTTACCGATACGCAGCAGTCGCTGCAAATTCTCCCGGCCGGTAAACGCCATTGATTCCTCATAGGCTTTCATATTGGCTTCGAATATACCGACGATTCGAAAGCCGCGATCGACGACTTCGTTATCGGGACCCTGGGTCATGATGACGATGCGTTTGCCGAGGCGGGTATCGAGATTCTCGACCATTTTCCTGCCCAGGATGATGCCGTGGTCGTCCGGGCCGGTGAGAAAACGACCGTCGACGATGTCGTCGGCCACGAACGACAAGCGGGTTTCAGGTTGCGGGTCGATTCCATACAGTGTCAGGCCGCGGGTATCGCGCTCGCTGGAGATCACGGCCGGCACACTGATCCGGCTGGTCCACACGACGACATCCGGCTTCGCGAGGCTGGCGATCAGGCGTTCGCCCGGTGCGGCCATCAGGTTTTCGACGCTCGGATCGTCGCGAAAGTCCGGATGGTGAATCTGCACATGGCCGGGCAGGGCGCGAATGCCGTCACGCACCATGTCATTCACCATACCGCGTATCAGCGCCGTCATGAAAATCATCGCCCAGGTACCGATCACGATGGCCGTCAGCATGATCAGCGTGCGGCGCGGGTTGCGCCACAGGTTGCGCCATGCGAGCGTCATGACGATACCGGCCACCTGCATCATGCCGCCCTCATCGCCGTGACCGGGCGCAGCCAGTGCAGGCGCAGGGCCGGGTAAACGGCGGCCAGCAGCGAACCTGCAAATACCAGCCCCGGGCCGAGCATGGCCGACAAGACCGTGATACGCGGATAGATTTGATCGGGCAGGTTGAACTGGCTGGACATGGCCTCCATGCCCGGATAACTGAAGCCGTGGATGTTGAACCAGCCGGTTAACGCGCTGCCGGCGAGTACGCCGAACACCAGGCCCAGCCCGCCCATCATCGCCGTTTCGAGCAGCACGAGGCGACCGAGTCGTCCGGGAGTCAGGCCCAGCGCGAGAATAATGCCGAACTCTTTCGTTCGTTCGAGAACGGACATCAGTTGCGTGTTCAGTACGCTGAACGCAACCAATATGATCAGGATACCGTACATGAACCAGGCGCTGGTCAGGTCCGCCTGGATGGCCTGGCGCAAACCGGGTTGCAAGGCGTTCCAGTCGACAATGACCAGGTTCTCGTCCGCAGGCAACAGCGCCCTGGCCGAGGTGAGCACGCCGGGAACCTCGAACAGATCCGGCGCCATGATCACGATTTCGTGGCCGCCGGTACCCATCGAGAATGTCTCCTGAAAGGTACCGATCGGCATCTCGGCAATCGTGCGATCGAGTTCGGCCATGCCGCTGTCGAAAATTCCCGCGATATTGACGACGGTGGCGGCAAACGATCCGTCCCGCCCGCTGCCCAGCAGGGTCAGTTCATCGCCGACCGAAACCCGCAGGTTGCGGGCCAGGACCCGGCCGATGACGATCTCGGCGGCATGGCTGTCGTCGAGAAACCGCCCTTCTTTGACCAGGCCGGGCAGGCTGGAAACGAGCGGTTCAAAGCGCGGCTCCACGCCGAAAACCTGTATGCCGTAGCTGCGCTCGGCGCTCGAGGCCAGCGCGAAACCGGCGGCACGGGCCGCGACCGTATCCAGGCCGAGCCCGGCGCGCATATCGGCTGCCAGCGTTTCAATATCGGGTACGCTCTGGCGGATTTTTCGGTCGTGCAAGTAACCGCGTGCCTGGATCTGCATATGCCCGGTAAAGGCCTTCAGCGTGTTATCGATCATCATGCGATACATGCCGAACTGGAGCGAGATCATGAAAACCAGCAGTATGTTGGAGAACACCATTGCACCCGTGGTCAGCCACGTGCGCCGGGGCTGTCGCCACAGGTTGCGCCAGGCCAGCCGCAGCGTAATGCCCATGCGTCAGTCTCGCGGATTGCGCAGATTCGACAACGTAAACAGGCTGTCCCTGAGCGCCAGGTCGTATTGTACTTTGAGCATTTGCATTTCCGTCCACTCACCAGGGGCATCGGCCTTTTGCATGCGTTGCCGCGCGACGGTCATGCGCCCGCCCATGGGCCGGATCTCGAGAGCCTTCATGGATTTGACCAGGACGCCGTCCTGATCGTAGAAGTCCTGTTCGAGCAGGATTTTGTCTTCGCGGATTTTCAGTATTTCCTTGCCCCAGACGATGGCGGCATCTTCTTTCGGGATCGATTCGATCACGAAGACCTTGGCACCATCGATCAGGTCGGTTCGGATCAAGGTATGCGTGAACTGGTCGATGATGTCATCGGCGCGTGATACATCTTTATTCGAAAAATCAGAACCCATCCAGCTCTGGCCCATCATCGAAGATGGTACTTTAATCACGCGATTGACCTTCGGCGAGTACGTCCACATGTTATTGCCGTCCGTCAGGGTGCCGTTGCCCCGGTCTTTTTTGGGTGCGGTGATACGGACCAGGGATTGCTTTTGGCCCCGGGTCCAGGCGCGCATCGACATCGTACGTTCCCAATCCGGCCGGTGGATCGTCATTTTCATTTCCGCGTAGGATGACCGGCCGCGCCAGTAATTCCAGGCATCCTCGACAATTTGCCGCGCATCCTGTGCCCGTACCGGGCCGGTACCGAGCAACGCACAGGCAACAGTGACGATCATCGATATGCGCAATACCGGCAATCCGCGTCTTGTTCCGGGTTTAACAGGCTGTTGAAAAGCCCGCATGCGGCACAATCCGGCGTTAAAAATCGGCTCACAATGCTCATGTACTGGCGTGTACACTGCGCTTGTTCGCCAATTATTGCCTGGTCTTGCGCTCGCCTGAGACTTTTTCAACAGCCTGTTAAACCGGTGTACTGCCTGCCTGAACATATTTATTGCTGACCACTGGTTTCTAAGTATCGCAAAGCGACTACCAGCTGGCGAAAACCTCGATACCGGCGCCGTGCGGTCCAATCCACGGCGCCAGCGCCACTTTCTCGGTCCAGGGTTTCGTGAACAGCAGCGACGATCCGATGCCGAGTGCGGCGCCGCCGATCACGTCGGTCCAGTCATGCTGATCCGCCTTGACGCGCAGCCACCCCACATAACCGGCGACCGCATAGGCGGGCAAGCCGGTTCGCCAGCCATAGCGTCGCTGCATGAAGGCAGCCGAGCTGAATGAGACGCTGCTGTGTCCGGATGGAAATGCATCATTGTCGTCGTGGGTCGGTGTGTCCTTGTGGACCAGGGTATTGAGTGCCAGCGTTCCGGCAACGGTCAGCCCCAGCGATTTCGTTGCCGCCCAGGCACCCTCTTTGTCCTTTTTCAGGCCGGTCAGGGCATAGGCGGCGATCGGCAGCCCTGTTGCGAGGATGTCGGCCTGCGTATTGCGCGAACCGTTGCCGGACCAGGCGAGTTCCGGCAGCATGACAAGGAAAATCAGCAGGACGATCCACTGTACTTTCGAAGCGGGTTGGCGGCCACGTGAATTGACTGGTCTCATGTTTTACTCCGGGGGTTGGTCAGTTAATCGGCGGGTGACCCGTTGATGTGACTCAGGTTTGCGACCAGCAACCGGCTGCCGTCGTCGCTCGACTGGATGCGCACCGGCAGATAGCCGAGCTCTTTTGCGCACCAGAGAATAGTTTCTTTGGAACCGTCGGCGCTGGAATGGCGCAGTACGATGGTGGAGAAGGTACCGACGGGCACTTTGATCGACTCTTCGCCGATCCGTTCGACGAAGATCGGGATAAATTCATCCTTGTTGTAGACAGCGTATTCTTCCCTGAGATTACCGTTCTTCAGGTCGGCCATCAGGACCAGCTGCAGCATCGCGCGGTCCACGGCATTATCCGGAATCGGAAAGTCGATGGGCTTGCCCTTGTAAATGCCGGTAACGGTATGGGTGTCCCAGTCGAACGTCACATGGGCGTTGCGCGGCCGGCTGCCCATGGTATTGATCAGCGTATATTTCAGGGTACGCGGGCGACTGTTGACGACTTCGAAAGTCGAGGTTTCCTTCAGCTCGCCGTGCGTGAACAGGCTGATCAGTTTGCCGGGCAGGACCGTGTACTCGAATGTGTATCCACCGTCTTCGTTACGCGTTGTTGCCATGCGGACCTTGCCGCCCGCGATCCTGATCTTTGCATCGTAGGTGGCCTCGAACAGCGCCTGATTTCCCGTCGCCAGTGCTGCGGTCGAAAGCAGCAGCCAGAGGCCGAGGCCGAGGGCACAGGCGCCGATGACATGCGCTGGAGAAAGCCGGTTCTTCATTCTGCCGATATTTCCGGAAATGCGATGTGGGCAGTGTAGCGCAAAGGACCGGTGAGTCCGGTGCCGAAAGACCGCCTGCCCGGGCTGAAATCGGCCCGATTCATTCCTGAACCTGTGCCAGGGTTAACCCCCGGTCGTACATCCATTCGATACGCGTGCCGATCAGTTCCGCAGTTTGGGTCAACTTGCGGCGCACGGCCCAGGGCCCGATCAGCGGCGGTATCCAGAATTTAGTCTCGAACTCCGCTTCGTAGGTCAGTAACGTCTGGTCGCCGGCTTTTTCTATCTGCCAGTTCGACTCGTTGAAAATAAAATCGCTGATGTCCGGAATAGCCCGGGCATGAATGGAGCTATTTGGATGCCCGTCGATATGCTCGGTCTTCTCGACGGTTTTGCAGAAAAAGAGTACGCACGATTCGAAACGCGTGTAGGCCAGCAATTGGCCGGACTCGTCAGGCGGCAGGAAACCGGTATCGGCGATGCCGCCGGCAAGTTTGTGAAAGTTGTCGTAGTCCATCAATGTCGCATAGATGAATTCGGGCGAGGCATCGAGGCGACTCTGGCCGAAAACGTGATAGTGGCCATGATCGATTTCTACCGTTACCTTGATCAGTTCGACGCCACGGGCAGTTTGCCAGCCGAAGATCAGGCCGGCGGCTGCGGGTAACAGCAAGGTTTTCAGGCCGGGTTGCCAGCAAACCACGAGTGACCCGATCGGCATGGTTTTCAGCAGGCACATCGTTTCGGAACGAAACAGTTCCCGTGCCATCCGGATTGTGCGTGAAGCGCCCATGCCGGTTCCGATTATAGTCCGGTCCGGGACCCTGTTGATGCCGGCGTGTGAACGACGGCGCAGCGCAGGCTGCAGATGATCTGATAGACTTCCGTGGGCAGATTTAGCCCGATCAGGCCCGCATGGTTTTAACAGTGAATTTACCCGCCCGGTGACCGCATGACGGGATATGACTCGTCTTATGGCTTATGGCGACCGTGGGTCATCACGGGGCTGGTCATTGTGGCGATTGTTTTTGCCTTGCAAGACAGCTTTGCCGCAATGTTGCGGCTCTGGCTGGAAATCGACAATTACAACCACTGCCTGCTGATTGCCCCGGTCAGTGCCTGGCTGATCTGGCGCCAGCGGCGGGTGCTCGCTGCGATCGAGCCCCGTGCTTCGCTGACGGGCCTGGTCATGGTGCTGGCAGTCGCCGGGGTCTGGGTGCTCGGCAGGGCCGCCAATATTGCCATCGTCGAAGAATTTGCCGCTGTCGGGCTCATCCCGCTCTCGATCTGGGCCATCGCGGGTACGGCGATCGTACGCACGATCATGTTTCCGCTGGGTTATCTCTTTTTCCTCGTACCGTTCGGCGGGTTTCTGATACCGCCATTGATGGGGTTCACGGCCGACATGACCGTCGCGGCCGTGCGCGCATCCGGCGTGCCGATCTATCACGACGGATTGTATTTCGCCATTCCGAACGGCAGTTTCAAGATTATCGAAGCATGCAGCGGGATACGCATGCTGATAGCCGGCGTCGCCGTCGGCGCCTTGTTTGCCTACCTCACGTTTCGTTCATGGCGTCGCCGGACCGTGTTTATTGCCGGTGTCGTCCTGCTGACAATCGTCGCAAACTGGATACGCGCCTACATCGTCGTCATGCTGGCGCACTTCCGCGGCATGGGTATCGTGGCCGATCACATCTGGCTGGGCTATGTCATATTTGCGCTCGTGATAGCCGTCATGTTGTGGACCGGATCGCGATTTTCCGATATCGACCGCAATGCCGAGGCGACCCCGCAAACCGAACCGGCCCGGTCGCACGCACCGGGTGCCTTCGGCAGAATTCTGGCCGCGGCTTGCGTAACGATTGTCATTGTACTTTCAGCGCCGGTATTTGCGGCTGCCATACTGGACCGGGCGGTACAAACGACAGATTTGCCGGTCGTGCAACTGCCGGTCAATCCGGACCGCTGGTCCGGTCCGGGCCTCTTGCCCCATGACTGGTCCCCGGAATTTCATGGCAATACGACAACCCTGGCCGGCCGCTATCTCGGGCCTGCGGCCGCCGTGGATATGTACATCATTTCTTACTGGTCCCTGACACAGCAGTCTGAACTGATCAATGAAACCAACCGGATATTCAATCCAAAGCAATGGACACTGATCGGTGTAACCCCGGGGAGCGCCGTTTCCGCCGCCGGTAAACCGCTCGCCTATATAGAAACCGAGATTCACCGCGCGGACGGCTCCGGACGCCTGGTACGACACTGGTATCTCGTAGACGGTCGGGCCTATCGGAGCCGCGTGGCCGTCAAGCTGATCGAGCTGCGCAATGCACTGACCGGCCGGCCCACCTCTGCGGGCGTCGTCGCCGTTAGCACGCGCTTCGGTGAGGATACCCGGGCAGCAGCCCGCGTACTCGATGAATTCATGGCAGCTGCCATCCGCTGACGGACCTTTCTGAACCGCCACGGCTCGACTAAACTATCCCACGCAAGAACCGATGCAACCGCGGAGAGGTGGCAGAGTGGTCGAATGCGGCGGTCTTGAAAACCGTTGACCGGAAACGGTCCGGGGGTTCGAATCCCTCCCTCTCCGCCACAACTCATTGATTAATATGTAATATTATTTTCCGCGACACACCCATCATCTGGCAGGCCTTCGATACCTTACCCAGTTCCTCCGCCAGGTTCAGCGGCCCGATCTTGTTTCGAATGATTCTCTGTGTAGACTGTTCCACGAGGGTTATCGGTTTTGATTGAAAGTTTGCACTTCCATAAAAACCGATAACCCTCGCTTATTTCAAGCCAGATGTCAGATCAAGTCGCGACTAACTCAGAAAAGGCCCTTTATTCGTCTATACCCAGAGACGCGTGACCGATCACCGGATTAACCTGACGCTTTGCAAGCTCGACGACGTGCTGGCAGGCAACCTGTCACGCCTGATCGAACCGTTAACCAACGAATACCAGGCCGATCAACTTGCTGCGCTGGAAGGCTGAGTAAGCGTTGTATACAGCACGATTTCCGCTACCAAGCATTAAAAAAACGGTTTATTGCAGATTTTCTTCCAGAAATTTTTCCATGGCCCTGAAAAATACCGGGCGTACTTCACCCAACGACAAGCTGTGATCTCCATTTTTCAATTTAATAAACTGATAATCCTTACCCGCTTTTTTCAACGCCCTGGCCATTTTTTCTGAATGACTGAATTTTACGATAGAGTCTTTCGTACTGTGCGCCAGCAAAATCGGGATCCTGATTTCATTCGCCCTGTTAGTAGGCGAGTTTTCCTTCAGCATTGCGCCGTCACCCCAGCCTGCAATAAAACCATTAGACACCCAGCCGTAAGTAAACCTTCTGTTTTGATTCAATAAACCTTTCAAATTACTGACTCCGTTGACACTAACTGCACACTGAAACAAATCCGGCGTTTTGACCGCACCCATCAATGCCACATAACCGCCATAAGACCCGCCGACAATACAGATTCGACCCGGATCTGCGATACCTTGCTCAATCAACCACCGAGTCCCGTCAGTCACATCATCCTGCATGGCCTGACCCCACTGGCGTTCGCCGGCCTTTTTGAATGTCTTGCCATAACCGGAAGAGCCCCTGAAATTCATTTGCAGGACCGCGTAACCCCGACTGGTCAGGAACTGCACCATCGGATCAAAGTCCACGAGGTCCCTGGCGACCGGCCCACCATGCGGCATGATGATGGCGGGCAGCGGGCTTGGAGGCGGGTAGCTGACGCCAGCCGGCAAGCTCACAAAAGCGTCAATCTCCAGGCCATCTCTCGCTTTGTAGCTCGACACCCGCATTTTAGATAATGGTTTGCCTTCTAACTCCGGATAGGTGTAAGAAAAAAGTCGCAATTGATCAGATTCTTGCCTGTACAGGTAATAACGTCCTGGCCGGTCGCTAGCCGATGCATAAATGACTAACCGCTCACCATTTTCACTGCTATCACGGATGGCCAATCTGTAACCAGGCAGGCGTTGACGGATCTTGCCCAGAATCTCAGGTTCTTTACCAGTTAACCAATGGGTCTCGAAGACGCTGCTGGCAAAATTCACTCCCACTATTTCGGTACCCTTGCGATTGAAAATAATACTGTACAAATCAAATTTAGGATGACGAAATATCTCCTCTTCAAAGGCAGCTGTACTCAAGCGGTATCGGAACAGCCCAATAGTTTCCGTATTCAGATCAGAGGCAATGTAGGCAATATCAGGGTCTTTTGCATCGATCAGGAGTGGAAAGAAGGTAATTCTTTCTTTCAGCGGTTTTTTCAGCAACAGTTTCCATTTTTCTTTTTCAGCGGAACGTGCAACGACCTCATAATCGTTTCCGTCGACCCCGGCACCTATTCTGACGATACCCTGCGAGTCCATGAGCCAGGTCTGTACACCGCGCCTGCCTCTCTGAAAAAGCTTCAGTTTGCTGGTATAAACGTTCAATTTATAAAGACGCGGTTGCCGGTAATTGTCAGGATTCCAGCTAATCAGGATATTTTCAGGGTCTTCCGGCAATAGATTGACAATACTGTCGCCCAAAAAACTGTGTCTTACCCTTGAGCCGGAAGACTTGAATACCAGCGGGTTATCGCCATCGGCATTGAATGCCGTTAACTGGCTCAAATAATAAACCCCGGTAAAGTCTTCTATTGAATGCAGCACCGTCACAAGCAGCCGGTCATTATTAGCCCACTTCAAATCATCCACTGACCAGGGATCTGTAGCCACAACCAAAGGTTTTTTTGTGTCAAAATTATCCAGATCGAAAATTACCGCCATGTAACGGGCGTCCCGATAAATTTTGGCAGCCAGATACCGGCCATCGGGAGAAAGCGTCGCACCTGTAAACTGTGATGGATAAGCGAAAGCCTCTAAAGGAAGCGGTTCAGCAAAAGGATTTGCGGTTGTAGCTAATAAAAAGAGGCCAACTGAAAAGATAGAAATCAGATGTCGCATAAAACACATCGCCCGTCACTGACGCAAATAAAGAGTACACCGCCAAACATGGTGTATCCATCAATTCAAGTGTATTCGCTTTAACCCTGCTGTCATTGGTGTACCTGTAGGCCAAAATTTCCTGATCTGGCGTTAGCAATCTCAACGATAAATGCACAAACCGGTTCTGACAAATAAACTGGTCAGAATTGCTGGAATTATCCGATGAATACTTGCAAGCGATACAGATTCCCTCCGGAAATTATCAGCTACGCGGTATGGGTCTATTACAGATTCAATATGAGTCATTAAAGATGTCGAAGATTTACTGGCTGAACGAGGCGTTGCCGTCACGTACGAATCTATCCGTCTCGGGAGCATCAAATTCGGCGCAAAATATGTCAGACGTCTGAAATGAAAGCATCAGGGCTACGGTAACAGCTTCAACATCGATGAAGTCTTCGTAAAGATTAATGGCAAACAGCAGGATCTGTTGCGGGCAGTGGACCAGTATGCTGAGGTGGTTTAAGTGCTGGGCACTATCGAAACCTGAGGGAAGGCACTTTCAACAATTGGATCGTGGCAGTGGCCTGAATCGAAATAGCGGAAATTCAACAGCCTGACAAAGTTAAATTGTCAATACCTTCAACGGGTCTTCCAGGGTCTGTATTTTGCTCGGGCAGCAGGCAGTCCAGCTGGGGCAGCATGGTTTTAGTGCCGGAGAAATCGCGATTCAACCCAATTTTTTGACAAAAGAAAGAAACTTGCAATCGGTTGCAGGATGATTAGGATTGGGCCGGCACGTCGCTACAGCCATGGGGGAGAATAATGGGATCGGTTGAATTCACGCTGCATCCGCTCGATACCGCCATTATCGTGCTGTATTTCGTCACGACAATTGCTATCGGTTTTTATTTCAGCCGAATACACGAATCGGCAGAGGATTATTTTCTGGCCGGCCGTTCAATGCTGTGGCCATTCATCGGACTCTCACTCTATGCGTCCAACATGTCGAGTACCTCACTCGTAGGTCTGGCCGGCGAGGCTTACAGTACCGGAATTTCCGTCTTTAATTACGAATGGATGGCGGCCATCATTCTGGTTTTCTTTTCCATATTTATCCTGCCGTTCATACTTCGTTCGCGTGTCTATACGATGCCCGAGTTTCTCGAACGTCGGTTCGACCGGCGCGCACGCAACTACTTTTCGGTATTGACACTGTTTCTCAATATTGTAGTTGATACTGCAGGCAGCTTGTATGCCGGTGCCCTGCTATTGAAACTGATCTTTCCTTCGATACCGATCTGGCAATCAATCACCGTTCTTGCCGTCGCAGCCGGCGCTTATACGATTGCCGGCGGGTTGGCGGCAGTCATCTTCACCGATGCTATCCAGGCGATTCTGCTGACTCTCGGTTCCATCTTGCTGACTTTTTTCGCTTATCAGGAAGTCGGCGGCTGGAGCGCGGTGACTTCTGCCGTGCCCGCAGACATGCTCAGCCTGATTCGTCCTAATGATGATGCAGGTGTGCCCTGGCTCGGGATGATTACCGGCGTGCCGCTGCTCGGTTTTTATTTATGGTGTACCAACCAGTTCATGGTGCAACGAGTGCTGAGCGCGAAAAACGAGGACCATGGTCGCTGGGGTTGTTTATTCGCCGGACTCCTCAAGTTACCGCCTCTTTTCATCATGGTTTTGCCTGGCACTATGGCCATTTTGCTATACCCGAACCTGGAAAAACCTGACCTGATTTATCCTACGATGCTGTTCGATTTGATGCCGGTAGGGCTATTGGGGCTCGTGCTTTCCGGGTTCGTGGCTGCGCTGATGTCGCAGATTGACTCGACCCTGAATTCAGCTTCGACACTCGTTACTATGGATTTCGTTCGAGAATTCAGACCGGATCTTGGCTCGAATCGGCTGATGCAGATCGGCAGGATTGTTACTTTTCTCGTCATGCTGTTTGCTGTGCTCTGGGCGCCGCAAATCGAAAATTTCGGATCACTGTTTAAGTATCTGCAGCGTATTCTTGCCTATACCGTGCCGCCTGTCGTGGCACTTTACCTCGTCGGCATTTTCTGGAAACGCGCGAATGCCTCGGGTGCTTTCGCCGCCCTCGTTACGGGTAGCTCCGTCGGCATCGCCCTGTTCTTTGTCAATGAGGTATTCGAGTGGACGTCGCTGCATTTTCTCTATGTGGCCCCGATTCTGTTTATTCTTTCGGTCGCCTGCCTTATTGGCGTTAGCCTGGTATCTCCGGGACGAATCCCCGAAAATGTGGATGACATGGTCTGGTCACGCGCCTATTTCAGAGCAGAAACGGAGACCCTGAAAAGTCGCTCGATAATCTACAATTATCGTATCTACGCTGCGCTTTTGCTTGCTGCGACAGCCGCCCTGGTTTTTGCCTTCTGGTAACTCTGCTCGTGATTTGCAATAGCAAAGATTTACGGTAGCTGTGATAAGCGAATCTGCATCGCCGGTTGCAAATATCCATTACACTTGCTCTCAATGAGCAAGCATGGGAAATCAAAATCGATCTCCACCGTATCGGTGTCGGAGAATTTGCGGATGGCGGATTTGGCCAGGCTGGCGGGTGTTTCGAAGTCCACCGTATCACGCGCCCTCGCCGACAGTCCGGTGGTCAATGCCCGTACGAAGGAGCGCATCAGGAAACTGGCCCGGCAACATAACTATCGTCTCAATACGGCGGCACGCAACTTCAGGCTGAAAGAAACGTTGACTATAGGCGTGATCATTCCTGAGGCATATCAACACGATTGGCGTATTTCAGATCCGTTTTTTCTTGAACTTCTCGGCGGAATAGCGGATGCGGTTGAAGAGAAAGGTCACAGATTATTGCTTGCGAAAATGAACGCACAATCCGGTGACTGGATTGAACAATTCGTCAAGACGCGAACGACGGATGGTCTGATACTTATTGGACAAGGGTCACAGCACGATTCGATCGAGGCAATTGCAACTTATTACCGCCCAATTGTCGTATGGGGTGCGCAAGTAAACGATGAGCAGCACTACATCACAGTCGGCAGTGACAACAAGCTGGGCGGCTATCTTGCAACCGCGCATCTCATCGAACAGGGCCGCAAGCGCGTCGCGTTCATAGGTAATTCGGCGCACCCCGAAGCCAAACTACGATTCAAAGGCTATCTGCAAGCTCTTGAAGAACACGGTATATCCTTCGATCCTTCATTGCTGCAGGAGACCGCCGAAAAACGCAATACGGGTTATGCGAGTGTGATGAAGCTCCTCGGGGAAAACATAGAATTCGACGGCATTTTTGCGACCAGTGACATGTATGCCATAGGCGCCATGAAAGCCCTGCGAGAAGCGGGAATTACTGTTCCGCAAGATGTCGGCGTCGTCGGTTACGACGATATCGACATCGCAGCCTACTACCATCCATCGTTGACGAGCATTCACCAGGACCGACACGACGGCGGTAGTCAGTTGATCGAATGCCTGCTGAACCGAATCGAGGGCAAGCCGGTCGAACCTATTGTGCTGGATACCAGGCTGATTATTCGCGAATCATCCATCGCTCCTCCTGAGCTATAGCTGACAATTGAGAATGCCGGCCGGATCTATGGCGGCGAAACTCGTTCAGTTGTATTATTTTTACAACAACTGAATTCAGCCCGGGCCCCCTTGACATAACACAACCGGTTGCAATACGATTACAACCGGTTGTGGAAATGAACCTGATCACTGACACAGGGTTTTCCATGCTGTTGGGGAAAATCAACATTCAGGTGTGCGAGTTGATTCGCAATACCTGGGATGGTTTTGCAACACGAATATGGGGGCTACCGAAATGAAACACCGCGTACACGTACTAATCTGGGCGCAGGCACTCGCGATCGCCTGCATCATCATTCCATCAACGAGCTTTGCCGAAGGCGAAAATGACGCCGCTAACAAGCGCAGCGGTAAGCTTCTTGATGAGCTCGTTGTCACCGCAACAACCCGCGGCGATGAAAGCCAGTTCGATTCAAGTGTCAGTGTCACTACGCTGGACCCGGATGCCATGCGTAACGCCGTGCCGAGATCAACTGCAGAGATTTTTCGTCATATTCCGGGCGTACGTTCGGAAGCTTCCGCCGGCGACGGCAACACCAATATTTCGATGCGCGGTATTCCGGTCGCATCGGGTGGATCAAAATACGTGCAATTGCTCGAAGACGGTCTTCCCGTATTGCAGTTCGGCGACATCATTGTTGGAACCGCGGATCAATTTTTGCGTATAGATTCGACGACAGCTCGCGTACAGGCTATTCGTGGCGGCTCGGCGGCAACTCTGGTCAGCAATTCACCGGGCGGTGTGATCAATGTGATTAGCAAGACCGGAGAAGAAGCCGGTGGCAGTATCGGTCTTACGAGCGGCCTGGACTACGATTTCTTTCGTACCGATTTCGAGTATGGCGCCCCGATTAACGATGACTGGCGTTTTCATATGGGTGGTTTTTACCGTAGTGGTGAAGGCCCACGTGATCTCCATTTTAATCAATCAGGCGGTTTTCAACTGAAAGGCAACGTGACCCGGGAATTCGAGAATGGCTTTGCAAGGCTCTACGTAAAAGTTCTCGATGATGCTACCCCGACATATTTGCCAATGCCGATGATGGTTACCGGAACCAACGGCAATCCGAACTGGAGTTCCGTCCCTGGCTTCAACGCGAAAGAATCGACCCCGCATTCTGCGGATTTGCAACAGATCCTCAGTGTCGGAAGGACCGGGCAGGGCCGTATCAGCGATATTTCTGACGGTAATAAGGCCAAGGAATTTGCGATCGGCGGCGAGTTTGCTTTCGATCTCGAAAACAACTGGAGCGTTAACGAGAAATTCAGATGGTCTAAAAAATCGGGCCGGTTCCTCGGGCCATTCACCGCGCAGGTCAACAGCGTGAGCAGTGTTGCCGGTGCCAGTGCTTTGTCGGTTAACCTGGCGGGTGTGGACGAACTCAGCTACGTGTCCGGTGCAAATGCCGGCACACCTCTGACCGACGCGCAGGTCGCCTCTCTGAATGGCAATGGTCTGTTGCAGCGAATCCATACGTTTGACAATGATCTTGGGGACCTGGGTAACTGGACCAGCGATTTAAGCCTGACCAAGTCGTTCGATAATCTTGGGGTTATCGAAAATATGGATATCACGGTCGGTTATTACAAAGCGGTTCAAGACATCGAAGTCACCTGGTACTGGCAGGCATTTTTGGCGGATGTGGCTAATAACACGCGCCTGTTGAATGCTTCTGCTGGCGGGGTCCCGCTGACCAGTGGAGGCATGATTTCTCATGGTGTACCCGATTGGGGATACTGCTGTACGCGCGACACAAAGCTTCGTTCCGATATTGATGCTTACTACGCCAGCCTGGCACTCGATATAACCGAGCGGCTGAGTTTTGACGCCAGCGTGCGTTACGATGACGGCGACGCCAGCGGTTTCTATTTGTTCGGTACGGAAACCAGCGCCAGCGGCGGCGTGGATATTGACGGCAACGGTACGATTGAAGCTCCGGAACGGGATGCAACAATCCTGCAGCAACGTGACAAGACGACCGCAGGCTGGGACTGGAGTGAGACGTCATGGTCAATTGGCAGTAATTTCATCGTGACTGATGACCTGGCCACGTTTGCCCGCTACAGCGAAGGTTTCCGCGCCAATGCCGACCGGTTGTTCGACAATCCGGGCGTATTTTTAAACGGTAATAGAGCGGCAAAAGGCGCGGTCGGAAATTTCGTCGATCAACTGGAAGGTGGCGTCAAATTCCGCAGGGACATCTATTCCATTGCAGCTACCCTATTCTATAATAAGACCGACGATGTGAACTCCGAGCCCAAGCCTGTTGGTGAAGGTACCGGCAGTGTAGTACGGCTGAGGAAATACGAGGCCAAGGGAGTGGAGGTCGAAGGCGGTGTCACGTGGCCCGTGTGGATCGGTGATCTGGATGTTCGCGGTTATGTTGTCTACACGGATGCAGAAATCAAGAATTCTAATATTGCCTCGCTGGTGGGTAATGTGCCGCGCAGACAGGCTGACTGGGTATATTCGTTTTCACCAACCTATTACATGGGCCCGCATTCCATAGGCTTTAATATTATCGGTACATCAGAGGCCTTCACCCAGGACAGTAACGAGCTCAAAATGGATGCCTATGTCTATGTGAACGCATTTGCCTCAGCCGAGTTGACGGATGGCCTGAATATTTCCATCAGCATCAACAATATTTTTGACAAGATCGGAATTACAGAAGCTGAAGAGGGTTCCATCGTCGATAATACCGTGAACTACGTCAGAGCCCGCTCAATCGTGGGGCGCACAGTTGATGCGAGTTTGACCTACCAATTCTGAGCCGATCCAGCCAGAGTATGGCAAAATGCGACAGCGTATCGCGGCCGGTCAGATTTGTCTGAAGCAGACGTCTGATCGGCCTTTTTTCTGGACAAATCCATGGCACTGCAACTTTCCGATCGCTGGATCTGGGACTTCTGGTTCGCGCAAGAGAACAAAGACTTCCACGTATTTTACCTGCAGGCACCCAAGACGCTGGGTGACAGCGAGCGACGGCACTGGCATGCATCGATCGGTCACGCAGTATCCCAAGATCTCTTCGATTGGCGGGTGCTCCCTGATGCTATCGTCGCGAATCACGAGCCGTCCTGGGACGATCTGGCAACCTGGACCGGCAGCATAATTCAACATGACGGACTCTGGTATCTTTTTTACACGGGTATAAGCAAGCAGGAACAGGGCTGCGTTCAGCGCATCGGCCTTGCGATCAGTGAAGATTTGATTCATTGGCGGCGACATGGTCGTGATCCTGTGATCGAGCCAAACAACAACTCGTATGCGCTGCTCGGCGATAACGGTCAACTTGATCAGGCCTGGAGAGACCCTTGGGTATTTCGTGATCCTGATGACGGTTCTTTTCACGCTTATATTACGGCTCGAGCAAGCAGCGGCTGTGAAGGAGCTGGCGTTATCGCCCACGCTACTTCCGAGGATTTGCTCACCTGGAAGGCTCTTCCGCCGGTGACCGTGCCGATGGGTTTCGGGCAGATGGAGGTTCCGCAACTCATATCGGCAGGCGATGCCTGGTATCTGCTCTTTTGCTCCGACATCGCGACACAGGATAAGCACCGGCGTACCGGACCTGGAACCGGTACTTATTATCTAAAGGCGGCATCCTCTTACGGTCCCTTTTTATCCGACAGTTTGCGCTCGCTGGAAGCTGATTGCACCGGTTCGCGCTATGCCGGGAAAATCGTCGAGACAAATCACTCTCTGAAATTTCTTTCCTGGGAATCTGTTGATACCAAAGGAAATTTTGTCGGACGCATTACTGACCCGAAGGCGGTTGAAGTTGATGTGAACGGAGAGCTGAAGCTGTCTGTTATGAAGCAACACAGCCATGACAACTAGGGCCGTTTATGCCGGCATAGAGCTGGGTGGCACCAAGGTCGTTTGTGGGCTGGCAGACGATGACGGGTGTGTTCTGGAACGTGCCGAAATACCGACCCGTGATCCGGACAGCACGATGGCAGCCATACGGAAAACACTGGAGGCCCAGCTCGCCAACCGACCGAATCTTGCCGCTTTGGGCGTTGCCACGTTCGGGCCGGTTCGACTCGACGAACGGGCAAAGGATTTCGGCGTCATCGGGCCCACGCCCAAGACACTTTGGCAGGGCTATGATCTGCTCGGTTTTTTCCGCGCCTGGCTCGATGTGCCGATTGCGATCGATACAGACGTGAATTCGGCGGCCTTTGGCGAGGCCTGCTGGGGTGCTGCGGTCGGCTGCAAGAGCGTTGTTTATATCACCGTCGGTACCGGCATCGGTGGCGGCATTTTGATCAATGGCATTCCGATCCATGGCTTGTTGCATCCTGAGGTAGGTCACATGCGGGTACCCCGCGCAGATTCGGATACGTTGCCGGGACTTTGTCCATCACACGGCGATTGTGTAGAGGGGCTGGCGGCAGGTCCGGCCATCATCGAACGCTGGGGGCGGCAACTCAACGAGATCGATGTGTCAGATGCAGCTTTCAGGATGGAGGCGCATTATCTTGCTCATCTTGTTACCAACCTCATGCTGACCCTGGTCCCCGAACGCGTCATCCTTGGCGGGGGTGTAATGAAAAATGCGGCACTGTTTCCGCTCATTCGCACACATGTGCAGAAGCTGCTGAATGGTTTCATTCCCGTTCCGGAAATCGAGAAAAAAATCGAACAACTGATCGTGCCACCGGGCCTGGGCACCGACGCAGGATTGCTGGGCGCAGCCGCATTGGCTATTTGCACTGTTTAGACTGACCGTTCGCAACAATGCCACGTTCGCATTGCAGGCTTGATCAAGCAGTATTCATTGAAAAAATTGCCTCTGTTTCACCGTTTTTTACTCTGACCCTGATTATCAGGTGTTTAACGCGGTGGGCTTTTGATCTACAAAAAACTATGCCTGAATGCCCTGGATGTGCGGTTTGAATCGTATTGCTCCTGCCAGGTCCGGGGAAGTTCTTCAAATTGAACTTCGACAAATCCGGATGAGGCCAATTTTTGCTGGACCTTGGGATTATTACTGACACTAAACACGCCTTTGAAGCCACGCTTTGTGGTTTCTTCAAAAATATGATTGAACAGCTCCGAAGCACGTCCGAATTTTTGATCTCGGAATATCGTCGAGCCGGTTGCAATCTCGGCCCAATCTCCGTACTCCTTCAACCGCATTACAGAGACAATCTGTCCATCGACCTCATACACCCAGAAGTTTCGCAAGTTCTGGGCAATAGCATTTTCTTCGACGGGGAGTATGCGTCCGGACTCAACGTGTGGACGAATCTGAAATACGATGTCACTAATATCCCGGAGTTCTGCCTGCCGGATAGTGCTGTGAGAAATTTTACTGAAGAGAATACCCGCACCTTCGTGGGTAAATACTTCCTGACAGACTACCCCTGCTTTGCCGACAAGAAAAGCGACCTCGGGTATACAGCTTTGCAGCAAGGATTCTACGTAGCGAATACTGTCTTCGAATTCACCCAGATTGAGTTCTTCAAGACGCTCGAAGAACCCGTCAAATTCTTCAAAGTTAACGCGCGTTCGAGAAAGCGCATCTTCCAGCTGTTGCGCTTGCTGGCTCAGAAAAATAATTTTTTTCGCATTGAGATGAGTGGCGATATATTTCCCCAGTTTCCGGGGTGTCTCGATACGTGAGGTTTGTGGTGTCAGGCAATGATAGACAACCACGGGCGTTTCACCGAGTTCTAACGCTGCTTCTACCTGGCTCAAATTAACCTTCAGATCGAAGGAATCCGCAGTTTGTGGCTCCTGGGCCTGGATGAGACTGAAATTGGTGCCATGGGTGTTAGACAATGCGATTTCCCGTTCCAGTTCGAAGTTTGGATCGGGCGCCATGATGACCACCTTGATACCGTAAGCGGCGAGCACCTTGAAATCGAGCACCAGTTCGTGAAAGGGCGTATTAAGGGATATTCCGACCGCCAGAACGTGACCCCGGTAGCGTCCGGCGTAATGCGAAAATTCAAGCGCCCGATACAGTTCCGAGATTTCCATAGTGCCCCCTGCGGAGATTGTAAAAGGTCAATGGTTAAATAGCGTTACTTACTTATTCGGTTTGGTTTTTATTAGTCAAACATAACGTCAGTGACAGGTACCGCGGAAAAAGCGACAGAACGGCTCAGCTGTTTCCCGGTCGCTTGCTCGCGCTGATTGTGTGGCATTAACTACTGCAGCTTAAGTTACAGTGAGTATCGGCTGCGCGACCGCGCAAATCAAAGCGTTGGGCCCCTGATTGCAGATCTAACCGAAAGATGAACAGATCCGGCAACCTGCCCGGTTTGCAAAGTCAGCGCGAATAATTAATGTGCCGGTACCGCCTGCGGCACACTATTTCTATTGAGCTTCCAGTGCGGCAATGCGCTGTTCCAGTGGCGGATGACTCATTAACAGTGCACGCAGCCCCGACGGTTTGCTGCCATGAATACCGAACGCGGCCATCTGCTCGGGCATGACCGACACGTCCGGCGCGTTGGTCTGCAGGCGTTTGAGTGCGTCAATCATCTGGTGGCGACCCGCGAGACTCGCGCCACCTGCATCCGCGCGGAACTCGCGGCGACGAGAGAACCACATCACGATCATGCTCGCGAGTATGCCCAGTACGATCTGGGCAATAATCGAACTGATGAAATAACCAATACCCAAACCACGGTCATTCCTGAGAATCACGCGATCGACAAAGAAACCCACCAGGCGCGACAGGAACACGACGAAGGTATTTACGACGCCCTGAATCAGGGCCATGGTGACCATATCACCGTTGGACACGTGGGTGACTTCATGCCCGAGTACGGCCTCGACCTCTTCCCGGTTCATTGACCGCATCAGGCCGGTGCTGACCGCGACCAGCGCCTTGTTCTTGTTTGCACCCGTTGCAAACGCATTCGGGTCGGGCGAATCGAAGACACCCACTTCGGGCATGCCGATATTCGCCTTTTGTGCCAGGTGCTGCACCGTGTTCAAGAGCCAGCGCTCGTTATCATTGCGCGGCTGTTGCGGATCGATGACCTGCACGCCCATGCTGCGCTTGGCCATCCACTTGGAGATAAACAGCGAGATGAATGAGCCGGCGAAACCGATGACCGCTGACATCACAAGCAGTGCCTGCAGATTCAGGTCAACCTGATTCTCGGCCAGGATACCCTCCAGGCCCAGCAGTCTAAATACGACCGAAAGTACAACAAGGATCGCGACGTTGGTCGCCAGAAACAGCAAAATTCTCATAACGGTACCAGGTTAGCTTCGGATGAATCAGGCAAGATAGCGCAGCATTTACGAAATGACCACAGATACTTAGATGAGGATGTGGCGCATAAGTTTCAAGTCAAAGGGTGTCAGACACCAATGCAACGTACTTCTCAAACCATCCCAGCATTTGTTGCCAGCCGTCCCTGGCCGCCTGGGGGTGATACAGCGCGGCACGGTAGTCGGCCTGTAAACCGGCAACGACAGTTACCGGCTCAAGAACTCATCAACCAGCAGCAAGGAGACAAAGGCAGGAAAAAGGCAAAACCTGAGCCATAATCGGGTCAAACGGATGGGTCAACTTTCGGTGTAAATCAACATCCCGGCGTCATCGCCGAGGCACACCGGTAAAGATTCTACGCCCCAAAATGTATGTCGGCACCTATTGATCAGGGCCTGCTGCTCCTTTGGCCGCGGCAGCGATCTGGCCAATGGAAAAGACCGGATTCGGTTTGTGAATCTGTATATCAAGGAGGTCCATCCGGAAGATGGCTGGTACCTCGAAATCAATAATCGGCAGGGCGTAAATTACAAACAACCCAATACCAGCGATGAACGTGCCGGTATCGCAAAGGCATGCCGGCGGGCCCATGACATCGAGATGCCGATGGCGTTGGATGGCATGGATAATCGAATCGACAAACTGTATTCTGCGGCGCCCGAACGGCTTTACATCATCGACCCGCAAGGTGTCATCACCTATCGCTCGGCACGCGGCCTGTTGCGACTGAGTACGATTGAAGACTGGTACACGGCCCAGACCACGCTGCGGTGACCCGGGGCCGGGCATGACAGTACCGATGAGGCTGATCGGTACTGGCCAGGGACGACCGGGTCGGGCACGGCCCGGGGTATCGAACCGGACCAGGCTTTCACTGTCCGCGCCGGCGAGAGATATCCGCCCACCCCGTCCATTTGACCGGCCGCGATGACAGCTTCTATCATGCCGGCGACTCAATAATAAGAAGAGGAATCCCAAATGAGACTACTCGGCGCCATTGCCTCACCTTTTGTAGCGCGTGTCCTGATGTTTGCCCGGCTCAAGGGTATCGATCTGCCGTGGGAGCCGGCACCCGGCGGGCTGCGGTCCGACGAGTACCGTTCGATCACGCCGATTGCCAGGATTCCCGCGCTGCTGGTCGACGATCAATGCATCGCCGAGTCCGAGGTGATTTGCGAGTTTCTCGAGGACCGGTATCCCGAACCGTCCGGTTTGCCGGCCGATCCGATGGGACGTGCCACATCCCGGTTGATTTCACGCATCACGGATTTCTATGTGGCGCCGAATACGGGTCCGCTGTTTCGGCAAATGAATCCGGCGGATCGCGACAAGGCAGCCGTCGATGAAACAGTGGCGGAACTGGCCAAAGCATTCGGTTATGTCGAACATTACATGGGTGACGGACCTTTTTGCGCGGGCGCCGAACCGACGCTCGGTGACTGTGCACTGGCGCCGGTCCTCGTGTTCATGAAAAAAGCCCTGTTTCCGGTATTTACCGGAATTGACGATCCGACCGGCGGCACCGGGCGCATAGCAACCTGGTGGCAGGCCATGTGGGGGCATGATGTTTGCAAGGCGACGCTCGATGAATACAGTGACGCAGTCGGGCAATTGATGAAGGACATCAGGGCGAGAGACGGCGGTTAGTTACCCGCCCCGTCGCTGTGCGGGCGAACGCGGGTCGAAGAACGATTCGATAACCGGGCTACGACACGTGTCGGCGAAAGAACGCAAGCACTTCTTCCCAGGCGGGTTCCATTAACCCGGGTTTGAGAAATCCGACGTGGCCGATCCTGGCAGCCCCGATCTCGGACAGGGCGAGATCCCTGCGGGTGATTTTTGCCGCGGTCAGCAGTTCCAGCAGTGCCGTGACTGCCCGGGGTGGCGCCAGCGCATCGTCCTCGATGGCATAGGCAAGAACCGGTTTGTCAAAGGCGGCAAAGATCGCCGCGGCGTCGGGCTCCCGGGAGAGAAACCACTGCGGAATTCGGCCCCATCCGGCCCACTCCCGGGCAACGCCCCTGGGCAGGCGGGTGCCGAAGCACAACCAGGCGGGCAGCAATGCAAACAGCGAGCCGGCCAGGGGCAAAGCGACATGCCAGTAGATCCCGATTTTCAACCGGTCCGCTCCGTCCCAGTATCGTCCGAGCCCGATGCCCGAACCGAACAGGACCGCCGCATGCACCTCCCGGAATGATTCGTCCAGGCCGAGGAGCTGCCCCCCGAAGCTGTGGGCCATCAGTACGACCGGTTCAGCCCACCGGGTCTGCGCGTACCGCAGTGCCGTGACGGCATCGAGCCGCGCCCAGGCCGATAATGTCGCGGTCTCCACGGTATCGGGCCGGGTCATGGACTCGCCGATGCCGCGATAGTCGAAAGTCAGGCAACGGGCGCCGCGTTCCGCCAGCCAGGTAGCGAGGTGTCTGAACGCGCGCTGGGGCAGGCCGATGCCCGGCAGCATCACGACGGTCATCTGCGCCGGCTCGTGCGGTTCAAACCAGCGGGCGACGAGCGGTATGCCATCCGGCGTCGTCAGCCGGATTGACCGTGATCGAAGACCCTGGTTTGTCTTGGGCATGAAGAAATCCCGGGTAACAGAACGAGGATTGCAGCGACGATCAGTTTATAGGCATCGGGAACGAAAATCGCTGCGGCGGCAAGGATCATCATGCGTGTCTCACAGTCCTGAAGCGATTCCGGTTACAATACCGGCCGTGCCCGGGTGGCGAAATTGGTAGACGCAAGGGACTTGAAAAATTGAGCACCCGGTTTGAAAACGCCGGTGTGAATGGAGTCAAATTCGGGGAAACCTCAAGGCCCGGAACGAGGACGATGGGCAATGGCAATCCCGAGCTAAGTCCGGACGGTGATTCTGTCGCCATCCGGAAAAGTGTAGAGACTTGACGGCTCCTGCCTAAGTCGGCGGCAGTTCGGCTGCCCGGATACGGCAAAGAGAAAGTCCAGGCCACAAATGCGATGCGCGCTTTTTCGAACAGACAGCGCCGGTCCGCAGCAGTGAAAGCTGTAGTTGGTATGAAAATCCCTCGGAGGCAACTCCGTGCCGGTTCGAGTCCGGCCCCGGGCACCACTTAAAAAATCAACGACTTACGCTACTTGCCGCTTTTTAACACTTCTTAACACGTCCGTATGAGTCTGGAACTGCAGCAGGTCTTCGGCCTGCGTCGGGAAGAGGCCATGAGGCCATGAAAATCCAGCCCATGGTCGCCGACCAGGGCGATCACCTGTTCCTCAAGGGCAGCTGGACCAAGGGTGGCCGCGAGCGGTTCGTGCCGATCCGTACCGAGGCCCAGCGCGAGGTACTCGACCGCGCCCGCCGCCTCGCCGGTCGCGGCTCCCTGATCTCGAGCAACCGCTAGTACGTGCACCAGATGCGGGTCTATGAAGGCAACACCCGCCGGGACGGGCCTCATCACATGCACGGCCTGCGCCATGCCTATGCCCGGAATTGCTACGAAGAGCTGACCGGCCGGTCCTGTCCGGCCGCCGGTGGGCTGGCGGCAAAAGAGCTGTCCCCTGAACAGCGAGAGCGGGACCGCGAGGTCCGGCTGACCATCAGCCGGGAATTAGGCCACGAGAGAACGGCTGTGGTCGGAGCCTACATCGGGCGATGAAGGTATTGATCGTTTTTCGACATCAAGCCTGAATATAGTGCAGTTTTCGATGCGCCCGAATGATTTTCGACTGATGGTCTCCACAAGTAAGGGGCTCAGACTTGCTTATTAAGCGATAGACCGATATCGTTTCATTATTGAGTGTAGGCAGGGCTTTTATGAAAGGATCCTTACATTACAAGCGGATGCTGGCAATTTAATGAAACGCAAAGCAGGGGAATATGTCACACAGGCCATCACCGGTGAGCGCTACCGGGCCTACCTGCCAGCGTCCCTGCCACCGGACCCGCCGCTTGCCCTGGATACCGGGCTGCTACAGCACATGGATCAGGCCAACCGCGCGCTGGGTCGTCTTGATGGCATCAGCCGTGTGTGGCCGAATTCCGGCCACTTTCTGAACCAGCTGCTCTATCAATATGTCCGCAAGGAGGCGGTGTTGTCATCCCAGATCGAAGGCACCCAGTCTTCGTTGTCGGATTTGCTGCTCTACGAGCTGGAAGAAACGCCCGGGGTGCC
>Ga0114931_10000073_pt1 | contig 99175 bp, 99 predicted proteins | sample 2SBtaG_FD_89579 | JGI IMG/M metagenome (GOLD analysis project Ga0114931, IMG submission 89579) | Deep subsurface microbial communities from Kolumbo volcano to uncover new lineages of life (NeLLi) - 2SBTROV14_V59a metaG | ecosystem: Environmental > Aquatic > Marine > Volcanic | place: Kolumbo...
AGGATGATGACATCGAGCTTGTTGCCGATATGGGCCACCAGTTCGGTCACGTCGTCGAGCGCCCACGGGCTGTTCAGGCAGTTGATCCGGGTCCAAAAGCCGGTGTCGCCGAAATCATGGGCCTGGCCGACCTCGATCAGCCCGGCGCGCGCTGCTTCCTTGGCGTCGGCGGGAATGGCGTCTTCCAGATTGCCCAGCAGCACATCGACCTGGGCGATCATGGCGGGCACCTTGTTGCGCATTTTCTCGATATGGGGCGGGAAAAAATGGATCATGCGCTCAAGCGCGACCGGCAGTTCGCGATAAGGCCGGGGGGCGCCGATGGCGAGCGGTTCAAAAAACATCTTGGGCGGCTTCATGGCAGGTTTCCTCGGGTTTTCAGGCTTGTGATTTGCTTTGGACTTGCGGTTTCGCCTTGCGGGCGCGGCGGCGGATGCCCACCGTGCCGCCCACTTCGGGCGGGCGGGGCAAGGTCTTGTGATCCTCGAAAAGCTGGCGCAGTTTCTGATAGGCATGGTCGGGAAAGGGCGTGGAATGGCGGCTTTTCATGTCGACATGGATCGACAGATTTTCATTGGTCGCCGCCAGATAGCCCTCGGTCGCATGGTAAATCCGCATGAAGAAGTGAATGCGCTTGCGGTCCATGTCCATCATTTGCAGGGTGACACGCAACGGGTCGCCGCCCTTTAACTCGCGCTGATAGGTAATCCGGTGCTCAAGCGCGAACACCGAGCCGCCGCCCTTGCGGGCGTAATCCTCGCCCAGATCGAACATGTCGAAGAACTGGTCGACCGACAGATCGAACACCTTGAGATAATAGGCCACATTCATATGGCCATTGTAATCGATCCACTCGGGGCGAACGCTCAGGTGGTGCAGGAAAAGGGGGGCGTCGAATGTCATGGAACCGCCGGGGCTGCTTTTGTTATATGCTATGATTTGCTGTTTTCTGGATACACGAGGAGCGATCATGGCGCGAGGCCGGCAGGAAATCAATGTTGCAGTTGCGAAATTATCCGATCTGCTGGGCGACCGGCTGACGACCGGCGAAGCGGTGCGCCGCCACCATGGTGACGATCTGTCGCACCATGCCGCCCATTTGCCCGATGCGGTGGCTTTTGCCGCCAGCACCGAGGAAGTGGCGCAGATCGTGCGTATCTGCGCCGAGCATCACACGCCGATCGTTGCCTTTGGCACCGGCACCTCGCTGGAGTGCCATATCGCCGCGCTGCACGGTGGGGTGTGCATCGATGTCTCGCGGATGGACGAGATCGTCAAAGTCAATGCCGAGGATATGGACGTGGTGGTTCAGCCCGGAGTGACCCGCAAGAAGCTCAACGACTATCTGCGCGACACCGGCCTGTTTTTTCCCATCGACCCGGGAGCCGACGCCTCGCTCGGCGGCATGGCGGCGACCCGCGCCTCGGGCACCAATGCGGTGCGCTATGGCACCATGCGCGAAAATGTGCTGTCCTTGAGCGTGGTGCTGGCCGACGGGCGGATCATCCGCACCGCCAGCCGGGCGCGCAAGTCCTCGGCCGGCTATGACCTGACGCGGCTGTTCGTCGGCTCGGAAGGCACCCTGGGGGTGATTACCGAACTGACCTTGCGGCTTTATGGCATTCCCGAGGCGATCTCGGCGGCGGTCTGTCCGTTCGAGACCCTGGAAGGGGCGGTCAACACGGTGATCCAGACCATCCAGCTGGGGGTGCCGATCGCCCGCATCGAGCTGCTCGACGAGGTTATGGTCGAGGCTATCAACCGCTATTCGAAACTCGATCTGCCGCTCCAGCCGATGCTGTTTTTAGAGTTTCACGGCAGCCCGGCGGGGGTCGCCGAGCAGGCGCAAACGGTTGCCGAGGTGGCGGATGACAACGGCGGCGGCGCGTTTGAGTGGACCGACAATCCGGAGGAGCGCAGCCGATTGTGGCAGGCGCGCCACGATGCCGCCTATGCCTCGGCGGCGATGGCGCCGCCGGGCAGCAAACTGTGGGCGACCGACGTGTGCGTGCCGATCTCGCGGCTTGCCGACTGCATTCTGGAGACCCGGCGCGATGTCGAATCTTACGGTGTGTTCGCGCCAATCGTCGGCCATGTCGGTGATGGCAATTTTCATCTGACTCTGGCCTATGACCCGGCGGTGCCGGGTGATCTGGAGCGGCTTTACGGTCTCAATGAAAAAATCGTGATGCGCGCCCTGAAAATGGGTGGCACCTGCACGGGCGAACATGGCGTGGGCATGGGCAAGCGCGAATTTCTGGTCGCCGAACATGGCGTGGCGCTGGATGTGATGCGCCAGATCAAGACCGCGCTCGATCCCGACAACATCATGAACCCGGGCAAGATTTTCATCGAATAGCGCCACCCCACCGGGTTTTTCCGGGAAAATATCCCGGCCACGTGATGGTGTCTTGACTCCGTACCAAGGTATTGAGTGTAAGTCGAAGTCAGGGAACGACAGGATCACGATGAAAAAATTTATCCTTTTCGCCATTGTCAGCCTTGGCGCGGCATTGCTGCCCGAGGCCCCGGCCCGGGCGCATGGCCCCCTGTTCAGCCCCGCTCCCGAGACGATCTTCAGGGGCGGGACGGAACTTACACTCGGGCTCCATACTGAAAAGGCGGCCCAAAAGGCCACGGGCGCGCGGAGCAGGGACTATGGCGTCTCGGTGGAAGCCGAATACGGGATTACCGCCAACTGGCAAATTGGCATCGAGCTTCCCTATGTCCGGCGCCAGTCCGGGAGCCTCGGCAAGGCCGATGGCCTTGGCGATATTACCCTGGATAGCAAATATCAGTTCTGGAAGCGCGACCTTCCCGGCGCCCAGTACAAGGCCACCGCGCTTGTCAGGCTCAAGCTCCCGACCGGCAGCGACAACGGCGCGGTGCCGCTTGGCAGCGGCCGGGCCGACGTCACCATGGGACTGACGACGGGCTATGAATCACGCCGCTGGTACTGGTTCGCCAGCGGGGTCTATCAGCTTAGTGCGGGCGGCGCGGCCAACCTGGGAAAAGGCGACCGGCAGTCTCTCAATCTGGTCGGCGGCATACGTCCGGTTCTGAGCCCCTATAACAAGCCGGACACGGTGCTGATGCTCGAGCTCAACTGGGGGCGCTCGGGGCGCGATAGTCTTGGCGGCGCGCCGCTCGTCAATACCGGCGGCTGGGAGATGTTTCTTTCTCCCGTGGTCTGGTGGACCTACCGCCAGCTTGCAATCCGGGGCGGCATCCAGATACCGCTTGCCAACGGGCTGAACGGGGTTCAGCTGTCGCCGCGCACCCGGGGACGGCTCGAGTTCGTCTATCATTTCTGAAACCTGGCATTTCTGAAACCTGGCATTTCTGAACCCTGAGCGCGGTTTAAGCCTCTCGCGCGTGATAGAGCGGGGCCAGGGCGTCATAGGTCTGGCGATAGAATTCATAACGCCGGGCGTAGGCATCATGGCGCCGCGGGTTGGGCGCAAAACGGCGCTCGGTTTGCACCATGACCGCGCTGGCCTGCGCCCAGGAGGCGAATTGTCCGGCGCTGACGCCGGCAAGCATCGCCGCGCCCACCACTCCGGTGTCGTGCTGGCGCACCCGGTCCAGCGTGACGCCGAGGACATCGGCGCGGATCTGGCACCACAGATCGCTCTGGCTGCCCTTGCCGCTGTGGATCAACACGGGATAGTCGCGCCCGGCCGCCAATGAGGCGGCCTCGAACAGCCAGCGGGCCGAAAAGGCCACCCCTTCGAGCACCGCCAGGGACAATTGCGCCAGGCCGGTCTGACCGCCCAGGCCGACAAAGCCGCCGCGCACCGCCGGGTCCCACACCGGGGCGCGTTCGCCCATCATGTGGGGCAGGAACACCACCCCGCCGCTGTCGCCCCCGGCCTGGCCGGCGTGCTCGAGAATATCTTCGATGCCGCGCTCCATAGCGACGGCGAACCAGCGTAGCGCGTCGCCGCCGCACTGGGTCGGCCCGGCGTGGACATGGCGGCCGTCGATCGGCAGAAAACTAACAATGCCGTCCACCGGCTGGCGGCTTTGCGAGACCAGGCCGATAATCTCGCTGGTGCCGCTGACATAGATGCCCTGGCCCGGCTCGTGAACCCCGGAGCCGAACAGATTGGCCCAGGCGTCCATGGTGCCGACCACCACCGGCGGTGCCGCGCCGCCAAGGCCGGCCAGCGTCATTGGCCCGAGTTGATCGGTGAAACGGCGCAAGGGGGGCAGGCGCTCGGCGGCGCCCGCCACCCGGTCGATAAGAGCGGGGATATAGCGCCCGTCCAGATCGACCAGGCCGATCGAGCTGATCGGGTCGCTGGCCACCGCGCCGGTCAGATGAAAAGTGCAAAAATCCTTGGGCGAGAGCACCCAGGCGGTGTCGCGCCACCGCTCGGGGCAGTGATCCGCCACCCAGGCCATGCGGGCCAGCGCGTGCGAGGCATCGATCGGCAGCGGCGCCCCCCACCATATCTGGCGCTCTGCGGGCGATACCGCGCCGTCCAGCTTGGCCGCCTGGGCGGCGGCGCGGCCATCTTGCCAGACAATTGCGGGCATCAGCGGCGCGCCGGACTTGTCGACAAAGACATGGGTGTTGACCTGGCTGCAAATGGCGGCGGCGCGAATGGTGCGCGGATCAATATCAGCGGTAACCACGGCGGCGATCTGGTCGAGCGCGGCGATCCAGTCCATCGGGTCTTGCTCCACCAGGCCTTCGGCGGGCCGGGCGGTGGGATAGGTCGCGCGGTGAAAGGAAATCTGGCGGCCACGATGGTCAAACAGCGCGCCTTTCGCCGCCGTGGTGCCGATATCGAAGCCCAGCAGGAAAGTTTTTTCAGTCATCGAGCGCCTCCCTGATTTCACTTACAAAGGTGGCCAGCGATGGTGCGCCCTCCAGTGCATGGGCAATACAGGCCGAGCCGATGATCACCCCGTCGGCGCCCAGCGCGATGGCCCGGCGCGCCTGCTCGGCGGTGCTGATGCCAAAGCCGAGCAGGATCGGCCGGCGGATGCCCGCCTGGCGCAAGCGGGCGATTTTGTGCGCATTATCCTCGTTAAGGCTGGGGCGCGCCCCGGTCAGGCCTTCGGCGGCTTGAAGCATGATATAGGAGGTGCCGCTGGCAAGCCGGGCGATATCATCATCGCCAAAGTCGGCGGCCAGAAAATCGATGACATGGATATTGTGGGCATGCAACTGGCGGATCATCACCGGGACGTCGGGCTGGCCGTGAAAGCCGACCATCAAGAAGCCGTCGACATGCCAGCCATGGGGCGAGGCGAGAAATTTTCGCCACTCAAACTCCGGATAGGTCATGGCGACGAAGGCCAGGCCGTCCGGCGGGCTGTCACCGGCCCGCCATGGGGTGTCAAAGCGACTGCCGGCGTCAAACGCCCGGCGCATCGAGCCGGCGATCAGTGGGCCATCGGCGAAGGGGTGGCGGGCCGGCATGCCCAGCTCGACAATATCGACGCCGCAGTCGGCGTAAAGCGCCGTAAAATCGAACGTCAGGCGCGGATCGCCCACCGGCAGATAACACACCAGGTGGGCGCCGCGCCGGGCAAAAGCGGCATCGAGCTTGTTAGAGGGAGCAGCCACCGGCAAGCGCCGTCAGAAACGGCGCTTTAATGCCAGCGACCATTCGCGCGGACGGGCGTAGATACCTTCGATATAGCCAAAGCCGTTGAACTCGTCATTGCCGGTGACCAGATAGGTCTTGTCGGTGAGGTTGCGCACATTAAAGGCGAGTTGCCAGGCCTCGTCGGTGGTCACGAAGGTCACCCCCGCATTGATCAGGTTGAGCCACTTCTGGGCAATCGCCTCGCTGTTGGCGGCGTCATTATAGACTTTCGCGCGATAGGACCAGTCGATGCGCAGGGTGACATCGCCAAGATTGCCCAGATCAATGGTATAGGCGGCCGAGGCGGACAGCGACCATTTGGGCGAATTGACAAAACGGTCGTTCAGGTCGATGCCCTGGGCCGGGTCGAAGGCGGCACCGAAGCGGGTGTATTTGGTGTTGAGATAGCCGGCCCCGGCCTGCAACAACAGCTCGGGGACAGGCAGGGCGGTCAGCTCAAGCTCGCCGCCCCACACCCGGCCCTTGGCGGCATTGCCGGTGCCCGGCGCCACAACATCGATGATCTTGACCTGGATATCCTTGTAATCGGTATAGAATACCGCGCCATTGAAGCGGACGGTCTTGGCCTCATTGCCCCATTTCCAGCCGCCTTCATAGACCGCGACCCGTTCCGGCTTGAACTAGCCGGGCACCGCGCGCGGCGGGAAAACCCGCTGGTTGAAGCCGCCGCTCTTGAAGCCTTCCGAATAGGACAGATAGGTCATCAGGCCGTCCGTCCACTGGTAATCGAGTCCGGCGCTGAGCGAAAAATCATTAAAGGTGGCGCTGGACTGCACCATGGGCAGAATGCGTTGGCCATCGGTAAAGCCGGCGCCGCCGAAAACGGGGAGGGTATATTGGTTGAACAGCACCTGCTGGTCCGGCGTAAAGCGTTTCTTGTCCCGGGTGTAGCGGCCGCCAAGATTGAGATTCAACTGCTCGGTTACGGCGAAACTGACATGGCCGAAGCCGGCCCAGCTATCGTTCTTGACCGCGCCGCCGCTCTTGATATCGAGCACCGTGGTGCGCACCAGATTAAGATTATCGCCCTGTTCCTCGAAGTAATAAACCCCGGCCAGCCAATTAAGGCGGCTGTCCATGCTTACCCCGCTCAGTTGCAGCTCCTGGCTGAACTGGTCCTGGTTCATGTCGTCGAAGGTCTCGACGATCACAAAGGGCGAATTATCGGTGTCGCGGCCGAACTTGCTGTCGAATTTACGGTAGGCGGTGATTGACTTCAGCGACGCGGCGCCAAAATCATAGTCCACGGTCATCGAAATTCCGTAAACATCGAGGTTGGAGACCGGCACCATATCCTCGCTGGTGCCCTGATGGGTAACAAACGGGCCGCCGGCCAGGAAGCGGTCGTCATAATTGGGCACCCCGAGAATGCCGGCGATCGGCGCGAAGGGGCCAAAGGTGGGGGCCGGGGCGAACGGATTAAACGCCAGTATTTTTTGCGCCCGGGCCTGCTCGCGCCGCCGGGTGTAATCGCCGGCGATAAGAATGCTCAGGTTGTCGTCGGGGTGAATATCGATCACCGCCCGGGCGACCTGGGCATTGGTGTCGCTCAGGTTGGGACCGCCGCCCAGGTTCTTGACGTAACCATCCTGGTTCAGATTGGCGTAAGACAGGCGCAGGCTGATCATGTCGGACAGCGGCAGGTCGACCGATCCCTTGACGTCGATACGATCGCCGGTGCCGGTCTTGACCTCGAGCGTACCGGCGAAGTCATTGCCTGGGCGGCGCGAGGTGATATTGATCGCACCGCCAATGGTGTTCTTGCCAAACAGGGTGCCTTGGGGGCCGCGCAACACCTCGACCCGTTCTACGTCAACCAGCTCCAGAACGCCGCCGACCGAACGGGCGATATAAACCCCGTCGAGATAAAGTCCGACACCGGGATCGGTGACCAGGGTGAAGTCGGTCTGTCCGACGCCGCGAATGAAAATGGAGGATGCCGCGTTGCTGCCCGAAATGGGCGCGGTTGAATCGAACACCAGGTTTGGCGTGGAGTCCGAAATTTGCGATATATTGTCGATCTGGCGGGCGGCCAGGTCGGTTGCCGTAAAGGCGGTGATCGAGACCGGCGTGGTCTCCAGCCCTTCCTCGCGCCGGCGCGCGGTAACGACAATTTCCTCGAGCACGCCGCTTTTGGCCTGCGTCTCGGCGGCCAGCGCCGCGCCTCCGGCTAACGGTCCGGCAAGCCCTAAGGTAGCCGATAGCAACAACAGTTTTTTCAGCGCCATGGCATGGCGTGTTTGATCGGTTTTCATCTCTCCCTGCTCCTTTATTATAGTGAACGCGGTCTTTTTCATTGTGGACGGGCCCACGCCAAAAGCTATCCGCTTTTTGGTCGTTTTATCCGTTTTACGCCCGTAATTAACGCTGGCGCAGTGCGCGCAGCAGAACCGAGATGATGATGATGGCCCCGGTCAGAATATCCTGCATATAGCTGGGCACGTTCAAGATGGTTAGGCCGTTGGCGAGCACGGCGATGATCGCCGCGCCCAAGAGGGTGCCGAAGATATTGGGCTCGCCTTCCTTGAATGCGGTGGTGCCCAGAAAGATCGCAGCATAGGCCTCGAGCAGAAAGCCATCGCCGGCGGTGGGATGGGCGCTGCCCAGCCGGGCGGCCAGCAAGATGCCGCAGATGGCGGCAAACAGCGCCGAGGCGATAAAGGCGCTCAAGCTGTCGCGCGCCACCGCCACCCCGGCGAGCGCAGCGGCCTCGCGGTTGCCGCCAATGGCGTAAAGCCGGCGGCCCCATTCGGTTTGCGCCGCGGCCCAGGCGGCGACCAGCCCCAGGCCGGCCATCCACAAGCTGAGCGCCGGCAGGCCGCCCGGTGCGCCGCGCGACAGGGCAAGGAAGCTTGCCGGCAAATGGCCGAACAGGGTCGCGCCGCCGCTGATCCAGAAGGTCAGGCCGCTGACGATGGTGCTGATCGCCAGGGTGGCGATAAAGCTGGGCACCCGGAACCAGGCCACCAGAAAGCCGCTGGCCGTGCCCACGCCGGCGGCGGCCAGCAGGGTCAGGCCGAGGGCCAGCGGCAGGGGGACCGCCTGGTGCAAAAGGGTGACCACAAGAATGCCGGCGAATGAGGCCACCGCCGAGATCGCCAGATCAAATTCGGTAATGATCATCACGAAGGTCGCGCCCACAGCGATGATCGCCAGCAGCGCCATTTGCTGGCTGATGGCGAGAAAATTGGCCAGGCTGGGGAACACCCCGGGGCTGGCGGCCGAAAAACCTGCGATGATCACCAGCAGCGCGACCAGGGTGCCATAGCGGTTGAGCAGCGCCAGCCTGGCGTTATGTGCGACCATAACAGGCCTCCAGAATATCCATGGTTGAAAAAGCGTCGCGGGCGAAGTCGGCCACCGCCGCGCCATCGCGCATCACCACCACCCGGTCGGCCAACTCGCGGATTTCATCGAGATCGCTCGAGGCGAACAACACCGCCGCGCCGCCGCCCGCCAGCTTGCGGACTTCGGTGTAAATATCACGCCGGGCGGCGATATCGACGCCGCGGGTCGGCTCGTCGAGCAACAGCAGGCGGGGCGGGCGGCGCAGCCAGCGTCCGATCATCAGTTTTTGCTGGTTGCCGCCGCTAAGCTGGCGGATCGGCTGGTCGGGGCGGCGAAAAACCAGCGCCAGCGCCGTGGCGATGGCGTGGAAATGAGCCCTCTCGGCGGCGCGGTCGGGCATCGCCAGCCAGCGCCAGCGGCGAAAACTGGCCAGATGGGCGATCGAGAGGTTTTCGACCAGCGACAGATCGGGGAACAGGCCCTGGCTGCGCCGCTCCTCGGGAACCAGGGCAAGGCCGGCCCGGATTGCCTCGGCGGGACTGGCGGGCCGGAAAATCTTTCCATCCAGTCGGATGTCGGCTGGCGGTTTGAGAGCAAAGCCGGGCGCGCCGAACAGCGATTTCAGCAGCCGGCTGCGTCCCGAGCCCAAGAGGCCGTAAAGCCCGACGATCTCGCTGCGCCGCACGGTCAGCGACACCGACGCTCCCGGTCGCAAGACAACCTCGTTTATCGCCAGGGTTACCGGCGCGCCGGGCCGGGCCGGGCGGGGGGGCGCTGCGGCCGCACTCTGGCGGCCGGACATCAGGGCGATCAGCCGGGCCCGGTCAAGCTGGTTGGCGGCGAAACTGCCACGGCTTTCCCCTTCGCGCAGCACCGTGATGTCGTCGGCGATGGCAAGCACATCCTCAAGCCGGTGGGAGATGAAGATCACCGCGACCCCGGCGGCGGTCAGCCGGGCGATGACCTCGAACAGCCGGCCGGTTTCGCGCGTCCCCAGCGCTGCCGTTGGCTCGTCCATCACCAGCACCTTCGCCTGGCCCATGAAGGCGCGGACAATCTTGCCCAACTGGCGCTCGCCGGCGCTCAGCCGGGAAACCGGGGTGCCGAGCGCCAGGTCGGGGGCGATGAGGGCGGCGGCTTGGCGCACCGTCTCATCCATCGCCTTGCGATCGATCCACAACCCTTTGCGCGGATAGCGCCGGCCCAGATAGGCGTTTTCGACCACGTCGAAATAGGGCACCTGGCCAAGTTCCTGGTGGATGAAGCGCAGGCCGCGGGCTTCGGCGGCGCGCGGCCCGGCGATGGTTGCCGGCGTATCGTCGATCAGGATCTGCCCGCGCGCGGGGCGCAGCAGGCCGGCGAGGCATTTGATCAGGGTCGATTTTCCGGCGCCGTTCTCGCCCACCAGGGCATGCACCCGGCCCGGCATGACCGTAAGGCTGGCGTCCCTGAGGGCCCAGTGGTCGCCATAGCGGGCGGCCAGATGGCGGGTGGCAAGCTGCATCACGTCCCCCGGCTGGCGCAGGTGACGCCAAGATCGCGCGCGGTGATCAGCCGGGCGGGAATGGTGATCTGGCGGGCGCTGGCCGCGCTGCCGGTAAACAGCGCCGTCAGTTCAGTAGCGGTGCGGCTGGCCATGGCGGCAAAATCCTGTTTGACGGTGGCGACAAAGCGGGAGCAGGCGGCGATCATTTCGCTGGCCTGGGGGTTGCCGTCGACCCCGACCACGATAATGCCACGCCGCGCCCCGGCCTCATCGAGCGCCAGCACCGCGCCGATCGCCGGCTCGTCCCACGCCGCCCAGACCCCGTCGATGTTGCCGCCGGTGGCGAGCAGAATATTGGCCATGGCTTTTTTTGCGTCCTCGATCGGCCCGGGCACCTTGACATAATGCTTGGCGACCACCGTGATGCCGGGGTTTTTCGCCAGCACGTCGGCCAGCGCCTTTTCGCGCTGGAACACCCCGGGGTGGGCGGAATGATAGAACTTCACAATCCGCCCCCGGCCGCCCAGCCGGTCGACCAGAAACTGCGAGATCTGCCGTCCCATGGCGTAATTGTCCGAAGTCAGGCTGGTGGTCACCCCGTCGATCCATTTGCCGTCGACCACGATCAGCGGAATTTTCGCCCGCGCGGCCTGGCTGATCTGGTCGGCGATATGGTCGGGCATGATGCTGATCAGGATAATGGCGTCGGCCCGGGCGGTGACCACGTCTTGCAGGCGGTTGGCCAGCCGGGCCATGTCGCCGCGGGTGTCGATGACATTGACCAGCCAGCCCCGCGCCGCCGCCCGCTCCTGAAAGGCGCCGAGAAATTCATGGGTGAAGATCGAACTGAGATAGGGGGTCAGCACAACGACCCGGCGCTGGTGCTGCGCCCCGCAGCCGCTCAGCGTCAGGGCGGCTAGCGCGAACAGGCCGGCAATAAAGGGGCGGCGCGAGGTGATCATCGCCCGATTAGAAAGCCGGTGCGCCGGCTTTGCAACGCCGGGGCGCTTTTGGCGGCGCTTTTGGTGCAGGAAAGGGATAATGCCCACAAAATGTGGATAGCGGCGTGGCGCAGAGCTATGAAGCGCGCAGGGTCTGGGACGGCTTTTCGCCGAAGCGGCGCTGATAGTCCTGGGCGAAACGGCCGAGGTGCAAAAAGCCCCAGTCGGTGGCGATGCGGGTTATTTTCGCCCCCGCCGGGGCGGCGAGCAGGGATTGCCGCACTTTTTCCAGCCGCTGGTTTTTGATGTAGCTTGCCGGGGTGATCCCGAGGAACCGCTTGAAGCCCTTGTAAAGCGCGCGCTCGCTCACCCCGCAGGAGGCGGCGATCGCCGGCACCGACAGCGCGCCGGCCAGATTGTCGTCGATATAAGCCTTGGCGCGGGCAACATGGCGGGGCACCGCCGGGCCCTGGCCGGCGCGGCGCACCGCCTGGGCATAATTGTGCTCCTGGCAGGTGAGCAGCAGCGTGATCAGCGATTCCTCCATCGCCCTTGCGCTGTGAGAGACGCTGAGCGCGCGGCTGTTATGATCGACCAGGCTGAGCAGGCAGGCGACATAATCGCGCAGCGCGCCGCCTTCGGGGCCGGACAGATTGATCACCGGGTGAAATTCCAGCGGTTCTTTCAGACTGGCGCCGATCAGCTCGGCCAGATGGCCTTCCATCGCCGCGCGGCTGATTTTGACCATGACCTGAGCGCATTCCGGCGACCAGATCGAGCGCACCGGCTTGGTCGGCGACAGCAGGCTTGCCCGCCCCGGAGCCGACAGGAAACGGTCATGGCCATAGCGCAGATCGACCGCGCCGGAGAGCGGGAACTCGAGCATGAAAAACTTCTCGAAAGCCCCCGGGTTGATCGCCACCTCGGCGCCATATTGCAGATAATTGAGCGACGAGGAGGCCAGGGTGACCCGGTTGTGACAGGCGTCCAGCGTGGTGTCGCCATGGATCAGCGCCAGTTTGTGCGGGCAATAAGACATCGCCACCGTTTCAATGACTTCCTCGATATCCGAGGAAGAAAAAACGGCATGATTTTCCAGCGGGCGATAGCGCGCCTGATTATGGATCATCCGATTTTGCGCCAAATCCATAAGCCATGATAAGCCCAACCGCCGCTGGCGCAAAACCTTTTCGCTTCTTGCGGGAGGCGGTGCTCAGCTCTCCCGGCGCGCGGTCATGAGCACCGGGGCGATGCGGCCGGCCTCGATATTGGTGAGCATATTGGCGAATTTTTCGCGCGCCGTGGGACCCATCACCAGATGAAGGCCGAGCGGCGGCGGACCGGCCGGGCTCGTGGCCGCGGCGGTGGCCAGGCTTTGGCGGAAAAAGTCGAGGGCGAACTGGGTGCGGTCCTGGCTGGTCTCAAGCGTCAGCCCGGCGTCGGCGAGCAGTCCGGTCATGTCTTCGGGCGAAACCAGATGGCTGGTCGCCGGGGTTTCGGCCCAGGGCACCGGGAAGGCGAGGCGGCCGGCGGCCTTTTCCATCACATCGTAGATGCACAAACGCCCGCCAGGCTTGAGCACGCGGACAATTTCGCCATAGAGCGCCGCGCGGTCGGGAATGTTCATGGCAACATGAAAGGTGATCGCGGCATCGAAAGTCGCCGGCTCGAAGGGCATGTCAAGGGCGCTGGCGGTATAGAATTTCGCCTTGTGATTAAGGCCGGTCATTTGGGTCAGCCGTTGCGCGATGGCGATATAGCCCTCGGTAAGGTCGATGCCGGTGACATAACAGCCAAAGGCGGCGGCAATATAGCGCGTCGCCCCGCCAATGCCGCAGCCGATGTCAAGCACCCGCTGGTGCTCGTCCAGTGCCATCTTTTCCAGCGCGTGGACAGTGGCCTGGCGGCCGCCGATGTGAAATTCGTCAACCGGCGCCAGATCATCGGCCTGCAAGTTCTCCAGGTCCGCTCCCACCGCCTGGAGGCCGTCGAGAATCCGGGCCAGTAGGTCATCATCCCCGTAATGTTGCGCCACTGCGCGTTCAATCTGTTTCATCAAGAGCCCGTTACTTTTGTTTTGCAAGTTTATTGAGGTTAGGAGTTTTCCTGCTTTTTTACAAGGGAATAGTCGTTGGCGGCGAAGGGCGCGGGGTGAGCCCGCCCTTTACGCGCCGCGGCGGCTGAGGAAGGCGAGGCGCTCGAACAGGTGGATGTCCTGTTCATTTTTGAGCAGCGCGCCATGTAGCGGCGGGATCAGCTTTTTGGGGTCGCGTTCGCGCAGGGCGCTGGGCGGCATGTCCTCGGCCATCAAAAGCTTGAGCCAGTCGAGCAATTCCGAGGTCGAGGGTTTTTTCTTCAGCCCCGGCACTTCGCGGATTTCATAAAAAACAGTCAGCGCCTCGCGCACCAGATCCTTCTGGATGTCGGGGAAATGGACATCGACGATCTTGAGCATGGTGTCGCGGTCGGGAAAGCGGATGTAGTGGAAAAAGCAGCGGCGCAAAAAGGCGTCGGGCAGTTCCTTTTCGTTGTTCGAGGTGATGATCACCACTGGCCGATGGGCTGCCCGGATGGTTTCCTGGGTCTCGTAAACGAAAAATTCCATGCGGTCGAGTTCGAGCAGCAAATCGTTGGGAAACTCGATATCGGCCTTGTCGATCTCGTCGATCAGCAGCACCGGCGCCACCTCGCCGGTAAAGGCCTCCCACAGTTTGCCCTTGACGATGTAATTGGCGATGTCGTGCACTCGGTCGTCGCCAAGCTGGGAATCGCGCAGGCGCGACACCGCGTCATACTCATAGAGCCCCTGCTGGGCCTTGGTGGTCGACTTGATATGCCAGTTGATCAGCGGCCGGTCGATCGCCCGGGCGATTTCCTCGGCCAGAATAGTCTTGCCGGTGCCGGGCTCGCCCTTGACCAGCAATGGCCGCTCCAGGGTGATCGCCGCATTGACCGCGACCATCAGATCTTCGGTCGCGACATAGGTGTCGGTGCCGGTGAATTTCAGTGACATGGGCCCAAGCCTTTGTTGTTCGTCGATTCTTGCGTTTCGCGAGGAAAGGTAGGGCCGGACGGGCGTGGGATCAAGCCTGGAAATTTTCTATGAACTGTTCCAACTCGCGCCCTATTTGCGCCATCTCCTCGACCCACTCGCCGCCGTCCGGCCAGTTGAACAGCCGGGCGCCGGAGTGCAGCGGCGTTTTGTCGACCTGCCCGAAAGTCCAATAGGGCGGAGTGCGCAGGGTGAGCCATAAGGGAACACCGGTGGAAATGGCGATCATGCCGGGGGCCGCGCCGGGAGTGATCGCCAGATCGAGCGCGGCGGTCAGCGCGGTCACATCATCAAGGTCGTCCTTGAGGTTGATATCCTCCCACACCGCCAGATCGACGCCGAATTTGTCGCGCGCCTCGGCCCGTTCCTCGGCGCAGTCGCCATATTGCAGGTTGATGAATTGCGCCTTGTCCTTGTGGGCGAATACCGGTCCCCACATGTCGATTCGGGTGTATTCCTTGCTGCGCTCGTGGGTGATCAGGCCGCTTCGCCACGCCACGCCGATTTTCGGGCCCTCGCCAAGTTCGGCGAAGCGGGCGCGCCAGAAGGCGACGCGCTCAGGATCGGGGGTCAGATAGCCCTGGCGGTCGGGGAAGCTGTCCAGTGTCGGGCGCAGGAATCTGCCCAGGCTGCCAATTTCGATATAACAGTCGATCTCGGCATCAATTTCCTTCAGCCAGGGGAAATCGCGGTGGCGCTTGGCATTATACATGATGTCACGATAAGGGCCGACCACGGCATCGGGGAAACTGCGCTGAAACAGGGACACCAGGCGCGGATCGCAGCCGACATAGAGCTTTTCGACCGTGTCATAGACTTCCGGCAGCAGACCGGCGAACATGATCTCGTCGCCCACCCCCTGTTCGGGGCACACCAGGATGCTTTTGCCGGTCAGATCCTCGCCTTCCCAGCGCGGCAGGCCGTGCATGAACAACATGGCGTCCGGCCGTTTCCAGTGCAGCCGCCATTCATATTCCTGCCAGCCGCGCGGCAAATCGCCTAGCACCAGATGGGCTGCGGCGGTGACGAAATGGGCCTCGGAGAACTCCGGATCGAAGGCAATCGCCCGTTCGCCGAATTCGATCACCTTTTCCGGGATGCCGGCCTGTTCGAACCCGTGGGCGCAGTTGGCCAGCGCGGTCACCATTTTGGGCTTGAGGCGGACGGCTTCGGCGAAAAAGGGCTGGGCAGCCTCGATACCGTCGCGTTGCGACACCAAGGTGCCCAGGGTGTTCCACAATTCGCCGACTTCCAGGAAGCGGGGCAGAACATCCTGCAGCACCGCGATGCCCTCGTCGAATTTCTCGAGGGAGCGCAGGGCGGTGGCGACATTGTTATAGCCGACGAAATCATCCGGTTTCAGATCGACATAAATTCGAAACAGTTTGAGCGCAGCATCCGGCATGCGCATCTCCAGCGCAATATTGCCGAGCATGATATAGATATCCGGGTCGTCCCGGTTGACTTCCAGCGCCCGCTCCAGCAGTTGCAGGGCGACGACCCGTTCATCAAGATTGCCCAACTGGCGACCGAGCAGTTTCAGGGCGTCAAGGTTGCGCGGGTTGCGCTCGAAAGCCTCAAAATAACATTTGATGGCATCTTGCAACTGGCCTTTCTTCTCCAGTCGCAGGCCCTTGTGAACCCGCCTTTCGGCATAGCGTTGATCGGCGGGAGAGGCGACGGGGGTATCGCGCAAGGGGCTTGTCTGGGCTGGCATTGCTGTGGCGACCCTGTTTTTTTGAAAATCCTTCGGTGCTGCCCCATCACAGATCAACAGGGTTAAAAAATGTCTAATAATGATACGTGATTATGCGATGGTGTTAATTTTAATGGCTTTTTAGCGCTTCGCAACCCGGTGTTAACCCTATATCCACACTTTTGAAATAATCGGTTACACTATGAGGCATGAAGACAAGAATCCTGCGGTCGCCCGATCGCGCAACATGGAGGGGAACCGGCGAACCGGTTTGATGATTTGACATGGCTCTGAAAATTTCACTGAAACCCGGGGAACAATTCGTCGTCAATGGCGCGGTGGTCAGAAATGGTGACCGGCGGGCGAGCCTTATCGTGCAGAACAAGGTGTCGCTGCTGCGCGAAAAGGACATCATGCAGGCCGAGGAGGCGACGACGCCGGTGCGGCGGATTTATTTTACCGTGATGCTGATGTATCTCGACGAGCAGAACTATGGCAAATATTATGATGATTTCGTCGTGCGCATGACCGATCTGATGAATGCCACCAAGGACACCGACGCGCTGGCCAAATGTCTGACCATCAGCCGGGATGTTATGGACAAGGATTTTTACCGGGCGCTGATGACCTGCAAGAAACTGTTTGCTTTTGAAGACGAGAGGCTGAGTTATGTCCCTTGAGGCCTATAGCCGGGCGCGAAATGTCAGTGAAAACCCCCGCGATACGGAATATCGCCTGTTCGCCCAGGTCACCCGCTCGCTGATCGATGTCGAGAAAGCTGGCGCGCGCGACAAGGCGTTTTTCGAAGCGCTCGACTGGAACCGCCGGCTGTGGTCCACCCTGTCGTCAGACTGCGGGGCCTCGGGAAACCGTTTGCCCAAGGAATTGCGCGCCCAGATCATTTCCCTGGCGCTGTGGGTCAGCCGCCATTCCTCGCAGGTTGCGCTCGGCCGTGAGGACATCGAACCGCTGATCGATGTCAACCGCACCATCATGGAAGGCCTGGCCCACCGCCAGGAGGCCAACCATCAGGAAGCGCTGGCCAATTCATAAACCCGTGTCGACAAGGCAAGTTCCGCAGGCTTGCCGACGTCCCTTTCACCCGCCGCCCGGCGGGTTTTTTGTCGGCAATTTTTGCCGGGCAAATTGGGCTGACCCGGCAAAAATTGCCGACCCGGCAAAAATTGCCCGGCAAAGCTGATCTTTTATTAAAATTTTATATGAAAAAATCTTTGTATATCAATCGGTTATATAAATGTCCCCACTAGGCAATATTGGCACAGCATTTGCTGGTTAGAGGGCGGGACAAAATGTTCCACGAGCAAAATGCTCAATGAGTAACTCAGAAAGGAGAACCATAACCATGGTTAGTTCTGTTAACACCAACGCGGGCGCCCTCATCGCCCTGCAAAACCTGAACTCGACATCCAAACAGCTCGCAACCGTTCAGGGGCGCATCAACACCGGTCTGAAGGTGGCGGGCGCCAAGGACAATGGCGCCATTTTCGCCATTGCCCAGAACCTGCGTTCCGATGTCGCCGGTCTGAATGCGGTCAAGGGCAGCCTTGACCGGGGCATCAGCGCGGTCGATGTGGCGGTGGCCGCGGGTGAGTCGATTTCCGATCTTCTCATCCAGATGAAGGAAAAAGCCGTGGCCGCGTCGGACAGCGGTCTGGATAGCGCCAGTCGCACCGCCTTGCAGTCTGACTTTGAGGCCCTGCGTGATCAGATCACCACCATTGTCACCAATGCCGAATTCAATGGTACCAATCTGATCAAGAATAGTGGTGACGCGGTGACTGCGATCGTCAACGACAAGGGCACCCAGACCATCACGGTGGCGGCGCAGGACCTCAGCCTGACCGGAACGACGATCTCCATCGCAACCACCACCACCTTTACCACCGCGACCACGGCGGCATCGGCGGTGACCTTGCTGGAAAGCTCGATCTCGGCGGTCAACTCGGCTTTGGCCACCCTGGGCACCGGCTCCAAGAAGCTGGATGCGCAGCGGACCTTCGTCAACAAGCTCAGTGATGTGATTGATGTTGGTATCGGCAACCTGGTGGATGCGGACCTGGCGAAAGAAAGCGCCCGATTGCAATCCTTGCAGGTCAAACAGCAGTTGGGTATCCAGGCGCTGTCTATCGCCAACCAGGCGCCCAGCACGGTACTGGCGTTGTTCCGGTAACAAAACCAGGGACGGGACCGTTCTGGCGAGCGGTCCCGTCTCCGCCAGAGCTGACATGATACGGAGTAAAGGTCATGGTTGATATTGGTGCGCTTGCCCCATCGCCGCCGGCTTCCCTTACCCGGACAGATGGCGGACCCAGGGCCCGGCACGACAGCCCGGAAGGGTCACGTGATCCCGGTGATAAAAAACCGGACGTGGAGAAAAAAGCAGCAGTGGTGCCGGACAATCCTCTGGATACCGCCGCCAAGGTTCTTGGCGATGTGGTCAAGGAGGCTCTGCCCTCAAACACGCGCTTGCGGATTGATCACGACGACGAGGCAGATTCTTTCGTCTATAAAGCCGTCGATCCCAACACCGGCGAGGTGTTGAACCAGTTTCCGCCGGAGCAGATCCTCAAGGTGGTTGCTTTTTTCCGCAAAACCCAGGGGATTGTGTTCGACAACAAGGTCTGAAACAGACTCGCGCGTTTAGCGCCGGGAGATGTGATAACGCAAGGACAGCAGTTTTTGCGAAGGGAGTAAGACAGCCGTGAGGCTGTTTTTTTGTTTGTACCCGGCAAATTATGCCCGGCCGGCAATCCAAGAGGGCATATTTGGCCAGGGCGCCAAGCCCTTCTGTCGCCACCGAGAGAAAGAAATAATAACCATATCAATGCATTATAAGAATTCCCTTTCTGGCACGGCTTTTGCTACGTGATCAGCGGCAAAAGGCCAAGGAGCAAAAGGCTCTGTAATCTCAGAAAGGAGAATGGACATGGTTACGTCGGTAAACACCAATGCCGGAGCGCTCGTCGCTCTTCAGAATTTGAATATGACCAACACGCAGTTGGCCACGGTTCAAAACCGGATCAACACCGGGCTGAAGGTGTCGAGTGCGAAGGATGATGGCGCGGTTTTCGCCATTGCCCAGAATTTGCGTTCAGATATTGCAGGTCTGAGCGCTGTGAAGGGCAGCCTTGAGAGTGGCATCAGTGCCGTCGATGTCGCGCTCGCCGCAGGCGAGTCGATTTCGAACCTTCTGATCGAAATGAAGGGAAAAGCGGTCGCCGCCTCCGACAAGGGGCTGGACAGTGCCAGCATCACCGCCTTGAAGGATGACTTCGAGGCGCTGCGTGACCAAATAGGAACGATCGTGGATAATGCCGAATTTAACGGCACCAACATGATCAAGAACAGTGGTGACAGTGTTGTCGCTCTCGCCAATGACAAGGGCACACAGACGATTACTGTCGCGGCGCAGGATTTAAGCTTGACCGGAACGACACTATCCATTGCAACCACCACCACCTTCACCACCGCGACCGCGGCGGCGTCGGCAGTGACCTTGCTGGAAAGTTCGCTTTCGGCCCTCAACACGGCCCTGGCGAAGCTTGGAACCGGCTCGAAAGCGCTGAGTTCCCAGCTTATCTTCACCGGCAAGCTTAGTGATGTGATCGAGGTCGGGATCGGCAATCTTGTCGATGCGGACCTGGCCAAGGAGAGTGCGAAACTGCAATCTCTGCAGGTCAAGCAGCAACTGGGCATCCAGGCGCTGTCGATCGCCAATCAGGCGCCAAGTATTATTCTGTCGCTGTTCCGATAACCTGATGCGGGATGGGGCCTTTGCGCCCCATCCCTCCTTCTTTCCGGATTTTCCATAAAGACTGCTCGGGGAACTTTGCTCTGGGATGGGGATGTTTTTTCCCTTTTTACGGTATTTTCCTGCCGGGCTGGCAAGAATTGCCTCATGGCGGAAGGTCTATGGAAAGAAGGGTTCTCTAAAAATATCAAATAAAAACAATATGTTATGTGTAAAATAAAAAACTGGCACGACCATTGCTAGGGATAGGTCAATCGCTCATGACGGGCGAATGAGGAATCTGTGAGAAGGCTGCCCAAAGGAGAAAGCCAATGGTCGTTTCAGTAAACACCAATGAAAGCGCATTGCTGGCGCTGCAAAATCTGAACGCCACCAATCGAAACCTTGAAATGACCCAAACCAGGATCAATACCGGGTTGAAAGTATCTGGCGCAAAGGATAACGGGGCGATTTTCGCGATTGCCCAGAACCTGCGCTCGGATGTCTCGGGGCTGGTTGCGGTGACCAACAGTCTCGATCGCGGTATCAGCACGGCGACGGTCGCCCTGTCGGCTGGAGAATCGATTTCCAACCTGTTGATCGATCTTAAGGCGAAGGCCGCTGCGGCGTCGGATCTGGGGTTGGATTCGGCAAGCCGCACGGCGCTGAACAATGAATTCATTTCGCTGCGCGACCAGATTACGCAAATCGTCAATACGGCTGAATTCAACGGCACCAATATGATCAAGAACGGCGGCACCGGTATTGCCGCGCTGGCCAATGATTCAGCGACCCAGACCATCAGCGTCGCCGCCGAGGACTTGAGCCTGAGCGGCTCAATCGTCACCATTTCCGCCGCCACCACCCTGGGCTCGACAGCGACCTCGGCGGCCTCGGTTCTGGCCCAGTTGGAGACCACCATCACCAATGTCAACGCCGCCCTGGGCCGTCTGGGCACCGGCGTAAAGGCGCTGGAGCGCCATCAGGTATTCATTTCCAAATTGTCCGATACGCTGGAGACAGGCATAGGAAATCTGGTAGATGCCGATCTGGCCAAGGAAAGCGCGCGATTGCAGGCCCTTCAGGTCAAACAGCAATTAGGCGTCCAGGCGCTGTCGATCGCCAACCAGGCGCCGGGCGTAATCCTCAGCCTGTTCCGCTAAATGCAACACTAATTCCAATCCTCTTTTCCACCATGGGGGGCCGGTTCGCCGGTCCTTCATTTTTTAAGAGGTGTTATTGCGCCTCGATGCGTTTGGTCACGCAGTTTACGTTGCCGATAAGCCCGCCGCCCTGGCATACTACCTCAGGCTTTTCTGGTTTGGCGACGGTCGGCGCGGCGGCCTTGTCATCGCCGTAAGGGTTGGCAGCCTCACTTTCGGAATAGGGATTATCGTAGTGGCTCTCGGAATAGGGGGCTTTGGGCTTGTCGGGGGCGGGTTGTTTCTTGGGCTTGTCGCATTTGCCGCCCGGTGCTCCGCCGGTGCTGAAATCAAAGTCGGTGAATTTGTCCCAGTCCACCCAGTCCACGCTCTCGCTGGCGCCCATGATGCCCAGCCGGCGGATAAGCCATTTGCCGATAATCTTGTTCAGCAATTCCCGTTCATGGCCGGTTTTGGGCCGAAACAGCGTAAAGGGGCGATGGCCCTGGCGCTGCTGGCCGAGCTTGAAATTGATTGCCTTAATCCCGCGTTCAAGCTGTTTGTCGAACAGCGCCCGGGCCTCTTTTTCCATCGGCCGGGCAACCGCCACATAGTCGCGATAGGCCGCTTGGGAGGTTTTGCGCAACGCCATGATTTTCTTGATGACGCGCTGCGCTTCGGCCTCCAGTTGCAACAGGTTGGGCTGGGCCTTGCCGTTCTCCGCCCAATCTCTCTTGGAGCGATTAAACAGGCGGTGAAGTTCCGCCAGGCGGTTTATCAGCACCTGCTCCTGGCTGTCTGCGGCGCGCTTTTCTTGCAGGCTTTTAACGAATTTGTCCTTGGCCTCGAGCAGTCGGACACGCTCTGTTACCGACGGTGTTCCGCCGGCGTCCCAGGCCAGGGCGATTTGGGCGGTGACCAGATTTTCGAGCAGTCGGTCGCGCTGGTTGAGCCATTTCGCCCGGTCCTGAAAGCTGTCTCCCTGGGCGGTCTTGAGATGGCGCTTCAGGGCCTCATAGGCTTTCCTGACCGCTTTTACATCCTTGTCCCTGTCAGGATAGGCGGCGTAGTCGGGCAGGGGAAGGGAGGAGCAGTCGGCATCTGTCCCCGGTTTTTTACCCGGTTTTGATGCCGGCGCATCAAGATCGATGCCAAGCTCGCGGGCCTGCTCGGCCAGAAAGCCGGCCATTTCCTCATACATGTTGCGGAACTCGTCGGTGTCCGAGCGTTTGGTGAAATTGGGGTCTTGGTCGACGAGTTTTTTCATGCGCTGGCGGATTTTATGCAAGGCGCGCAGCGCCCGGGCCTTTGTCGCCTGGTCCGAGGCCGGGTCGAGAACCTTGTCGATATGGGGGTTGGCCTTCTCGATCAGCGCCTGTTCCTGATCCGGTGAAGCCCAGGCCGGGAGTGCGCCCAGCGCGAGAGCGAGGCCGAAAAACAGCCAGCAAAACCGTCGCATGAGCCCTCCTTTCGGAACCGGGCGTCGCTCGTGGCAGGAATACTCCGTTACAGTCCCAAAAGCGCCCGCAGATCGGCTGGCGTGAGCCATTCGTCATTGGTATCGCTCGAGTAGGAAAAGCCGTCGGCGACCGGCTTGCCCTCATCGGGGCGGCGGTCCTCCTCGCGCCAGTAGGTATAGGTCGGCCAGACAATATAGCGGTCGGCCAGCTCGGCCGTGTTGCGGGCGTCATCGCTGGTGATCATCACCTCATGCAGCTTTTCGCCCGGCCGGATGCCGATGATGTGGGTCTTGATGCCAGGGGCCAGCGCCTCGACCAGATCGAGCACCCGCATGCTGGGGATCTTGGGCACGAACAGCTCGCCGCCCTGCATCATGTGCAGGCATGACAGCACGAAATCGACCCCCTGGGGCAGGGTGATCCAGAACCGGGTCATCGCCGCATCGGTGATCGGCAGGCTGGTGGCGCCTTCGGCGACCATCCTTTGAAACAGCGGCACCACGCTGCCGCGGCTGCCGATGACATTGCCATAGCGCACCACCGAAAAACGGGTGCCATGCTGGCCCGACAGATTATTGGCGGCGGAAAAGATCTTGTCCGAGGCCAGCTTGCTCGCGCCATAAAGATTGATCGGGCTGGCCGCCTTGTCGGTAGACAGCGCGATAACCCGCTTGACTCCTTGGCGGATGGCCGCATTGACAATATTTTCAGCCCCCAGCACATTGGTGCGGATGCACTCAAAGGGGTTGTATTCGGCCGCCGGCACCTGTTTGAGCGCGGCGGCATGGATCACATAATCGACGCCGCGCAGGGCCATCTCCAGGCGCTCGACATCGCGCACGTCACCAATGAAAAAGCGCAGCACATCATTGTTGTGAAAAGCGGGCTCGAGCTGCATTTCATATTGCTTCAGCTCGTCGCGCGAAAAAATGATCAGGCGCCGCGGCCGGTAGCGGGCCAGAACGCTGCGGATAAAACTTTGTCCGAACGAGCCGGTGCCGCCGGTGACCAGAATATCCTTGTCGGCCAGCAGATCATCGACCTCGGGGCCCAGAGTTTTGCCGTCAGGCGACAGAAAATCGCGATGTGAAGAATGTTGTGTCATGTTTCCAAGCCCTGATCCGGATCACAGAGTGCCCCATGTTCCGGTCAAAATTCAAGGACTTGGAGTGCAGGGCGGTCAGATTGTCTGGTTCAGGGCGATTGAGGTGGGGGCCGGAGCACCGACCCGGTTGACCCTGGCGTTATCGCCATAGGCGGCGACCGGCTGGTTTTTGCGCGCCACTTCCTCGCTGATCGATTTGACCACGCCTTCGGTCAGGTGCAGGGCGGCGTTCAGCCAGCGGCGATGTTCCTCGAGAAGGTTCTGAAACCGCCGGGTGGCCGATTTCAGACGGCTTATCAGATGGGGCGCGGCGACCTCGATCACCGACCGGTTGCGCCGCAGAGTGTTCATTTCGCGGGCATATTGCGCCGCCAGCGCGCTTTTTTGTTCCAAGAGGGCGCCGATCTCGCCGGTTTTGCGTTCCCGGAGCAGCGCGGTTTCCTGTTCGACAAGCTCGCTTAGCTGATCGGTCAGGGAGATGACGGCGCTGATATGGCCGCTTTCGGTCATGGCACTTTTTCCTGTGTTGGCTTCGCTTTGGCCTGAATATTTTCCTGAATCCGAGCATTTTCCTGGGCGCGAAGCATTTCGCGGGTGATCGCGTCGGCGATGCCAATGCCGCCGCGTTTGGCGATGATCTTGCCATATTGCTCATTGAGCATCGAGCGATAGATCCCTTCGGAAGAACCGCCCGAGAACGGCCCGTCGGTTTTCATTCCGGCGGTCATATAGCTGAACATCTGGGCGATCACCATGGCCTCAAAATCTTCCGCCGCGGCGCGGGTCTTGATTTGCTGCGGCGTGCGCGGCGGCGGCGGAAGGCTGGCGATGACGTTCAGCTGGTCCATTACAGCACCTGGATATCGGCCTGAAGCGCGCCGGCCACCTTGAGCGCCTGAAGAATCGAGATCATGTCGCGCGGGCCGATGCCCAGGGCGTTAAGCCCGTCCACCAAATCTTGCAGGCGAACCCCTTCCTCGACCATGGCCAGCTTGGCGCTCTTATTTTCATCCACATTGATGTCAGTGCGCGGCACCACGGTGGTCTTTCCGGTGTTCGACAGCGCCTGGGGCTGGGAGACCTGCGGGGTTTCGGTGACCCGGATAGTCAGGTTGCCCTGGGCGATGGCCACCGTGCTCACCCGCACATTGGCCCCCATGACAATGGTGCCCGAAACCTCGTCGATCACCACCCGGGCGAGTTGGTCGGGCTCCACGGTTAATTGTTCGATGCCGGTTAGAAAGCCCATGATATCCGCCCGCTGGGCGGGCAGGGGGGTAAGCTGCACGGTTCCCGGGTCGAGCGCCATGGCGACCGGGGAGCCGATATGTTCGTTGATCACCAGAGCGATGCGCTGCGCGGTGGTGATGTCCGGGTTGCGCAGCGCCAGTTGCAATTGGGGCAGTGCGGCAAGCTGGAAGTTGATTTCGCGCTCGACAATAGCGCCATTGGCGATGCGGCCGGCGGTTGGCACCCCCTTGGTGACGCTGCCGCCCTGGCCCTGGGCCTTGAAGCCGCCCACCGCGATATTACCCTGGGCGACGGCGTAGACTTCGCCATCCGCGCCCATCAGGGGGGTGACCAGCAGGGTGCCACCCTGGAGGTTTTCGGCGTCGCCCAGCGCGCCCACGGTCACGTCGATGCGCGAGCCCTGGCGCGAGAAGGGCGGCAGGTCGGCGGTGACCATCACGGCGGCGACATTGTCGGTGCGCATATTGGTGTTGCGGGTGTTGATGCCGAGGCGCTCGAGCATGGCTTCCAGGCTTTGCCGGGTGAAGGGGGCGTTGCGCAGGGTGTCACCGGTACCGTCCAGGCCAACCACCAGCCCGTAGCCGATCAACTGGTTTTCCCGCACCCCCTCGATGCTGGCGATATCCTTGATGCGCGATGCCGCGAAAGCACCGCCGGCGGCAAGGTTCAGACCAAGCAACAGGGCAAAAGCGCCGAGGGTGGCAATGGCCAGTCTGCGCGCCGCCTGGTCGAGTTTTTCGCCAAAAGTCATCACCGTCCTCATATGCTGTAGCGCCCGTTGCACCATATCTGGAAAATATAAAGCGAAAATCATGCCAAGAGCGAAACCGCGGATTTGCGCGCTTGTTCACCCGACAGGACGCTGGCGGAGGCGGCCAAAACTGCCGCCAGGGGGTAAAATCTTCCGCCTGGCTTCAGCGCTGCCGGGGCGGGGCTTTACACCGGATCGGGGGGAGCGTTAGAGTGCCGGCATGATGTCAGGGATGGACTGTTCATGAAGATCACCAGCGCCGGCCCGGCGGGCCGGTCATCGAAGGTGAAAGCGAAAGACGCACGCGCGCCGGCCAAGGGAGCGTTCAAGGATCATCTGGTCAGTGAAACCACCGGGGCCGCGCCGGCCGCCGGCCCGGGCGCGGTGGCGCCGGTTGATGCCCTGCTGGCGCTCCAGGAAGCCGGCGAATCACCCTCGGGGCGGGCGCAGGCGCTGGCGCGCGGCAAGAAACTGCTCGATCATCTCGATGAAATTCGGCTTGGCCTGCTGACCGGCCGGTTCTCGAAAAATCGCCTCCAGGCGCTGGCCGAAATGGTCAGCAAACAACGGGCGGCGGTGGATGATCCGGCTCTCAAGGCGATCCTGGATGATATCGAATTGCGCGCTGCGGTCGAACTGGCCAAGCTCGAGCGGGAAACCGGCCTCGACTTGTGATAAAGCAGTTGCCTATTGTCTCCTAAAATTATATAGAAACGCCTGCCAAATACTTGATTCGATGAAAAAAGCCCTTATCCAGGGTGGCGGCATCGAGGCTGAAGTGGTGTTCTTGGAGGTGAAGTGATGGGCGGGGAAGTGATTTCGCCTGATTATCGACCATCGACTGACGAACCGTTCATGAACGATCGGCAGCTTGCCTATTTTCGCCGTAAGCTCTTGAGGTGGAAAGAAGACATCCTCAAGGAATCGCGCGAGACGCTGGAGCATCTCCAGGAAGGCGGGATCAAGGAGCCGGACATCGCCGATCGCGCCTCGACCGAAACCGACTGGTCGCTGGAGCTGCGCACCCGGGATCGCCAGCGCAAGCTGATCAACAAGATCGATGCCGCGTTGCGCCGCATCGAGGATGGTGAATATGGCTATTGCGAGGTCACCGGCGAGCCGATCAGCCTAAAGCGGCTCGAAGCCCGGCCGATCGCTACCATGACCCTGGAGGCCCAAGAGCAGCACGAGCGGATGGAAAAGATCCACCGCGACGACTGATCGCCCGCCGCGGCGGATTTTCAAATCAGAACGGGAACAGTACGTCGAACAATTGCTGGCCATAGCGCGGCTGCTGCACGTCGGTGATCTGGCCGTGGCCGCCATAGGCGATGCGGGCCTCGGCGATCTGGTCGTGGCGGATGGTGTTGGTGGCGCTGATGTCCTGGGGGCGCACCACGCCGGCGATCAGCAGTTCGCGCTTTTCGAAATTGACCCGCACTTCCTGGCGTCCCCGGATTACCAGATTGCCGTTGGGCAGAATCTGGGTGACGATGGCCGCTACAGTGAGCTTGATTTCCTCCTTGCGGTCGACCGAGCCGGCGCCGGCGCTGGTCGATGTGCTGCCCAGTTTGGCGGCGGCGGCCGGGTCGAAGGCCTTGGGCATGACCTTGCCCAGCTCGGCCTCCAGGCCGAGGAAATTGGTGATATTGGAATCCTCGCCCGACTGCCGCGAGCGCTTGGTGGTATTGGCAAGCTTGGCCTGGTCGGACATATCGATATAGACAGTCAGAATATCCCCGACCCGGGAGGCGCGCTGGTCCTTGAAAAAGGCGCGGGCGCCGGCTTGCCAGAGTGAATTGGCCTGATGCACCACCGTATCGGGCGCTGGCATGGGCAGGGAAACCGGGCGCGGCTGAACCGCCTTGCTGGGGATCGGGGTCATGGGTGGCGGCTTGCCGATCTGCGACAGGCGCTCCAGCGAGCCGCAGCCCGACAGCAGGGCGGCCATGGCCAGCGCGCCGGCGGCGCCAAGAAAGCGGGAGTGGAAGAAAATTATCGACATGGCATTTTCCTATTGATTATTACCAGCGGCGCTGGCAATGGCGCTCAGGCGTGTCTGGGACAGGATGCGCACCTTTCCCGGGCCATCGACGACCCCTTCGACGGTGGTGTGACTGCTGGTGTTGACCACGCGGATAACCTGGTCGCGCGCGCCGTTTTCCAGCGCCCGGCCGGTGGCGGTCAGGGACATTGCCGGGCCGGAGACGATCATGGTCACCAGCGCGCCCTTGTGGATCAGAACCGGCGGGTGTACGTCGCCCAGCCGCACTGGCGCGCCGGAGCGCAGCAGACGCCGGGGGGTCATGCCAACCAGTTTGGCCGACGACAGGATGACGGTGCGGCCGATCCGTCGCGCGGGCATGTCGATCCAGTCGATATCCTCGCGCGTGATGACTTCGTCAGCGCCGATGCTGGCGCGCAAAACCGGCACCCGCAACATTTCCTCGACGCGGCCGGTCAGGCGCAAGGGGGCATTGCCGGCAATGGCAAGCTCGGCGACAAAGCGCCCGTTTTGCCGGTCGTAGTCGAGCGCGCGCACCCGGGGGGTGGGGTCTTCATTTGTCGCCACGAACAGCGCCAGCCGGCCATTGGCGAGGCGAACGGCGAGCTTGCCGCGCGCCCCCTGGTCGCGCAAGGCGCCCAGAAGGCTGCGCTTGATGTCGTCAAGCGCCACCGGCTTGCCGCTCCGGGTGACGACAATGCGTTGAACCTGCCTGCGATTGCGCCATGTCAGCCCCTGCTGGTAAAGGATTTTGCCGATATAGCTGGGCAGCAGGGTCATGCGCTGGCCGGGGGCGGGGGCGTCGGCCAGCCACACCCCGGCTTTCGCGCCGGCGCCCTCGAACAGATCTCCCAGGGTGATGATGGCGTCTTGCACCATCACCGTCGGCTTGAGGCGCAGGGCCTCCCCGGCGATGCCTGGCTGCGAGGCGAGAGCCAGCAGGGAAAGAGCGGCGGCAAGGCGGATCAGAACAGAACGGGTCATGACAGGACCTAACGGATATTGGCGGTGCTGGAGAGCATTTCATCGGCGGTCGAGATCACCTTGGAGTTCATCTCATAGGCGCGTTGCGCGGTGATCAGCGCGGTGATCTCTTGAACCGAATTGACATTGGCGGTCTCGACAAAGCCCTGGAGCAGGCTGCCGAACCCGATGGTGCCGGGAGAGCCGACATTGGCCGGCCCCGAGGCCGGGGTCTCAAGGAACATATTGTCGCCGACGGCTTCCAGCCCGGCCTCGTTAAAGAAGGTGACCAGTTCCAGCCGGCCGACGTTCGAGGGAGTGACCTGGCCGTCGATCGACACCAGGATTTCGCCAGCGGCATTGATGGTGACATCGCGGGCGTCCTGGGGCACGGTGATGCCCGACGAGACGACATAGCCATTGGCGGTGACGAGCTGGCCCTGGGGGCTGACCTGGAAGGTGCCGTCACGGGTATAGGCATCGTTGCCATTGGGCAGTTGAATGCGGAAATAGCCCTTGCCGTTGATCGCCACATCATAGGTGTTGCCGGTGGTGGCCAGATCGCCCTGCGAGGTGATGCGGTAAACCGCGCCGGTCTTCACTCCGGCGCCGATCTGCACGCCGGTGGGCAGGATTTCGCCGTTTTCCGAGGACGTCGAGCCGATGCGCTTGATGTTCTGATAGAGCAGATCCTGAAATTCGGCGCGCTGGCGTTTATAGCCGGTGGTGTTCATATTGGCGATGTTGTTCGAGATAACCTCGACATTGAGCTGCTGGGCCAACATGCCGGTCGCTGCGATACTGAGTGCTCTCATGGGGGGTCTCTTTTTTTCGTGTTATGCGCCTGCTCAGGCGACCTTGCCAAGTTTCTGGATCGCCGAGCGCTCCAGATCGTTGTAGTCTTTCATGATGCGCGATGTAGTCTGATAGCCGCGCAACACCTCGATCATATGGGTCATCTCCAGGATCGGCTGGACGTTGGAGCTTTCATAAGAGCCCTGGATGACCTTGGCCCCTGTGGCCGGGCGCGGGGTGGCGTCGGTGATAAACTGGGTGCTGCCGATTTTTTCCAGCCGGGCATCCTCGGCGAAGCGAACCAGCTTGAGCCGGCCGATCGCTCCCTGGCTGGTGGTGATGGTGCCGTCGCTGGCGACGGTGAACGAGGAATCCTGCGGATTAAGAGTGATCTCGCGGCCCACCTCGTTGAGCACTGGCAGGCCGTCGGTGGTCATCAGGCGGCCCTCCTCGTTAATGTGGAAATGGCCGGAGCGGGTGTAGCGCTCTTCGCCATTGGGGGCCGAAAGTGTGAAAAAACCCTTGCCGTTGATCGCAAAGTCCAGGGTGTTGCCGGTCTCGACGATTTCACCGGCTTCCATGTCGCGGCTGACGCCGAAATCCTGCACGAAGGCCACCTTGTTCTGAGCGCTGGGCGGCGCGCCTTTCGGGGTCATCAGGAATTCCTTGAACATCATGCCTTCGCGCTTGAAAGCGGTGGTGCTCATATTGGCGAGATTATTGGCGATCACGTCCATGCTGCGGCGCATCGCCATCTGATGAGAAAGACTGATAAAAACCGTATTGTCCATGGCATCGTTCCATTCTGGTCCCGGGTCATTGGCAATTCTGCTCATGCATGGCTCATGCCAATTATCAACTACTTGAAGATAAAGGGCTTATGGTTTTTCTGCCGGGCCGATGGGGCAGGCTTTACCGGGTAAAACATGCCGTTTGGCCAGGGTTTTCCCGTCTGGCCCGGTTCAACCAGTTGTTAACTAAAAATCTTTACGTTTGAGAGCGCCGGGAAAGCCGGGACGGCCTGAAAAGCCAAAATGGATGGTGTCAGTAACAGCGGGGTGCGCAGCATGGCGGACGCGGACGATCAGACGGAAGACCTTGAGGACGGGGAAGACGGCGACGAGCCGAAAGCAAAAAAACTGCCGGGCAAGAAAATCATCCTGTTTGGCGTGGCGCCGGCGGTTTTGATTATCGGCGGCGTGGCGGCGGCGTTTTTTCTCGGGCTTTTCGGATCGGACGGTGAGCACGCCGAGACGGCAGGCGAGGGCGAGCCAGGCGTGCCGGAAAGCGCCGAGGGCGAGGAGCCGCCAGAGAATGCGGCAACCACCCAGACCATGTTCTATGATCTTCCTGAAATGCTGGTGACCCTCAACAATGCCGGCAGCAAGACCAATTACCTTAAAATCAAGGTCGCTCTGGAAGTCGAGGGCGACGAGGCCGAGACCACCATGGAACGGTTGATGCCCTGCATCATGGATGGCTTTCAGGTCTATTTGCGCGAGTTGCGGGTCGAGGACCTGAGCGGCTCGGCAGGGATGATGCGTCTCAAGGAAGAACTTCTGGCGCGCGTCAACACGGCCGTTTATCCGGTGCGTGTGCATGATGTTTTGTTCAAGGAAATGCTGGTTCAGTAGGTGGGGGCGTAATGGCGGACGAAAATAGCGCGGGCGAGGAAGCGGTCGATCAGGATGCGATGGCCGCCGAATGGGCCGCGGAAACCGAAGAAAAGCCGAACGACGATGATATCGCGGCCCAATGGGAAGATATGGTCGATGGCGAGGGGAGCGAAGAGGCCGTCGAAGAGGGCAGCGAGGGCACTGCCAACCGGGTTCTCAATCAGGATGAAATCGACAGCCTCTTAGGGTTTGATGATGAGGACGAGGGCGGTGAGCGCTCCGGGATTCACGCCATCATCAACAGCGCCCTGGTGTCCTACGAGCGTCTGCCGATGCTCGACATTATTTTCGATCGGCTGGTGCGGATGATGTCGACCAGCCTGCGCAATTTCACGTCCGACAATATCGAGGTGTCACTCGACAACATCACCTCCATCCGGTTTGGCGATTATCTCAACTCGATCCCCCTGCCGGCCATGCTGACGGTTTTCCGGGCGGTAGAATGGGACAATTACGGCTTGCTCACGGTCGATTCCAATCTGATTTATTCGGTGGTCGACGTGCTGCTCGGCGGGCGGCGCGGCACGGCGGCGATGCGCATCGAGGGGCGGCCCTATACCACCATCGAGCAAAGCCTGGTCGAACGCATGATCGCCGTCATTCTGAGCAATATGGAAGCCGCTTTCGAACCCTTGAGCAAAGTGGCCTTCGAATTTGAACGGCTGGAGACCAACCCGCGGTTTGTCAGCATCGCCCGGCCGGCCAATGCGGCCATTCTGGTGAAATTGCGTATTGACATGGAAGATCGCGGCGGCCGCCTGGAAATGCTCCTGCCCTACGCCACCCTCGAGCCGGTGCGCGAATTGCTGTTGCAGCGTTTCATGGGCGAAAAATTTGGTCGTGATTCGATCTGGGAAGGCCATCTGGCCACCGAGCTGTGGAACACCGACGTTCCGGTCGAGGCGGTGCTCGACGAGCAGTTCCTTGCCCTCGACACGGTGATGAATCTGGAGGTCGGCCAGACGCTGACCTTTAACAAGACGCCGCGCTCCGATGTTGAGCTGCGCTGCGGCAACGTTGCCCTGATGACCGGCAAAATGGGCCGGGTGGGCGACAAGGTGGCGGTTCGCGTCACCAGGAATTTCAAGAACCCGGGAGCTTTGTAATTCCGTTATCGCTTGGTCTGGATATTCTGGTGGCCGGTCTGCTGGTGGCGATGATCGGCTATGCGGTGGTGCTTAACCGCCGGCTCGCCGCCCTGCGGGACAACCAGGCGGAAATTAGCCGGCTGGCCGAGGTCCTGGCCAAGGCTACCGGGCGCGCCCAGGACAGCATCGCCACCCTGCGCCAGGCCGGAGAAGAGGCGGGCGGTGCATTGAAAAAACAGATCGCCGAAGGCCGCGCCCTGAGCGATGAACTGGCGTTGATCATCGGGGCGGGCAACAATCTGGCCGAACGGCTGGAATAGGGCCTCACCCATCGCCCTCAGGAACCATATGGCGCTCCGGCGCAGGTCCCGGACAGCCCGGATGCGGGCGCCGAGCGTTCGCCGCAGGAGCAGAAAATCCTGCGCGCCCTAGGCGGCGTTCGATAGGCCAGAGTCATGAAAAATTGGACCATCAAAAAAATCTTCCCCCTTCGCCTATTGCCGCTGTTCACCCTGACGCTGGTGGTGTTGCTGGGGGTGAAAATCGGCGATATCTGGCATGGCGCCGGCCCGGCTTTTGCCAGTGTGGACGGCGAAAACGAAAAAGCATCCGCCACTGAAGCGGGTGCCAAAAAGGCCGCCTCTTCGAAAAGGGAGACGGCAAAGCCAGGTGCGGTCAAGACCGGCTCGCCCGAGGCGGGCAGTGGCCTCCGGGCCGCTTTTCTCAGCAAAGGCGAGATCGAGGTGCTTCAGGACTTGGCCACACGGCGCAAGGAGCTTGATGCGCGCGAAAGCAAGCTGAGCATGCGCGAGGGGGTGTTGCAGGCGACAGAGCGCCGCATCGACGGCAAGATCAAGGATCTCAAGAAGATCGAAACCAGCATCGCCGTCTTGCTCAAGCAATATGGCAAGGAAAAAGAAGCGCAGATGCAAAGCCTGGTCAAGATCTATGAGAGCATGAAGCCCAAGGATGCAGCGCGTATTTTCGAACAGCTTGACATGGGCATTCAGCTCGCCGTGGCGTCGCGCATGAAAGAAAAGAAAATGGCCGCTCTGCTGGCGCAGATGCAGGCGTCGTCGGCCAAGACCCTGACGGTGAAACTGGCGACCCGCAAGCAGCTACCAAGTTTCAAGTAAAGCAAGATATGGGGATAATTCATGACGGCAAGACAGTGTGATACAAGCGCGCAGCAGCGTCTGGAGCAGATCCACAAAGAATATGATGCAATGCTGCGCTATCTCGAAAATGTCCGGTGCGAGATTGCGCAATTGCAACCCAACCGCATTCGCGCCGCCTATATTCCGGCGGCCCGCGATGAGCTTGACGCCATCGTCGAGGCGACGGAGAGCGCCACCGCGACCATCTTGGACGCCGCTGAGGAAATTGAAGAGATCGCTGAAGGCCTGGGAGAGGCCGTGGGCAGCGATCTGGCCGACCGGGCGCGGGCGGTGGCGACGACGATTTACGAGGCGTCCAATTTTCAGGACATCACCGGCCAGCGGATCACCAAGGTGGTCAAGACCCTGCATTATCTGGAGCAGCGCATTGGTGATATGGCGCGGCTGTTCGACCATGATGAGAGCGCGCCGGAGCCCGAGGGCGACCATCCCGATGCTCCCGTGGCGCGCCAGGATGATCTGTTGAGCGGCCCGCAACTGGTTGAAACCGCCAATGGCCAGGATGACATCGACGCCCTGTTCGCCGACTGCAACTGATTGCCGCCAGCCATGTACGAGCTTGACGAACATCAACCGGTAGCCAGTGCAGGGAGGGATTCCTCGGTTGTCCTGTTCGTGTCGATCTATCTGTTGTTGCTGGCCTTTTTCATTATCCTGAATTCGATTTCGAATCAGGAACAGGCGCGCAGCCAGGCGTTGATCGAAAGCGTTGGCTCGGCGTTTCGCGGGCCGCACCGCCTCCGCTCCGACTTTGTCGATCTGATCGCCAATCCCGACGCCGTGGTGCCCAATGATGAATTTCGCGAGAAGGTCAAAGGCATTTTTTCCAGCCTGATCGAGATCAAGGGGTTCGCCGCCACCGAGGGGGGCGACGGCTTCCGGGTCGATATGTCGGCCGACCGGCTGTTTTTTCCCGGAACCTCCCGCATCAAGGACATCAAGGGGCGCCTGTTCGGCGATCTGGTCGCCCTGTTGCAGCGCAAGCCGCCCGGCTTTTACCGCGAGCTCGAATTTGTGCTCACCACCGGCGCCGTTCTGCCGGAAGGCCGCAATCTTGGCTATAATCTGGCGGTGCGCCGCGCCGGGGCGTTCGCCCGCACCTTGATCGACCATGGCGCCGACATGAAGGCGGTCACCATCGGCCTGCGGCCCGGCCCGGCCAATGAGGCGCGCCTGACTTTCATCAACCGGCGTGTCGGCAACCGCGTCTTTATCACCACCCCGGACCAGATGGCGCGGCGATGAGCATGGCGCCCGACGATTTCGCCCCACCCCCGTCCGCTCCCCAGGGCGGGGTGCCGGCATGGATGGTGATTTTCGGCGATGCGCTGGCGCTTTTGCTGACCTTTTTCGTCATGCTGTTCTCGATGAATGCGGTTCAGGAGGAACAGTGGGAAGCGGTGGTCATGACCCTGAGCGACCGGCTGAACCCGGGCCGGCCCCAGGTCGATCGCAAAGGCATCGAGGGGCGCCGCCAGACCAAGGTCTATAGTCCCAAGGCGATCGATCTGGGCTATCTGGCGACCCTGATGAACGCCAAGATCGCCAGCCGGCCGGCGCTGGCGGGAGTAGTCGTGCACCGGCTGGACGATCGGCTGGTGATCTCGCTTCCCGGCGAGCTGCTGTTCGCCCCCGGCCAAGCGACCATCAAGCCGCAAGCCATGCCGGTGATCGAGGAAATCGGCCAGAATTTACGGCTGGTGATCAATGATGTGGCGGTTAGCGGCCATACCGACGAGACGCCGCCATCCAAAAAACGTTTCATTTCCAATTGGGAGCTTTCCCTGGCCCGCGCCGCTGCGCTGGCGCGGGCGCTGAAGAAAACCGGCTATGGGCCGGCGATCACGGCGCTGGGCCATGCCGATACCCACTTTGGTGAGATCGACCCGAACCTGCCGCTCGATGTGCGCTATAAAATGGCGCGCCGGGTGGATATCATTGTGCGGCAAGAGGCGGGGAGCGGAAATGATTAAGCGGTTTTTTGCTCTTTGTCTGGTGCTTCTGGCGTGGAGCCTGCCCGCCACCGCCGCAACAGAGGGCGCGTCGCTGCCGGTGCGCTTTGGCGTACATGCCGGTTTTTCCCGGCTGGTGTTCGACTGGGACCATAAGGTCGGCTATCACGCTGCGCTCGACGGCGACCGGCTCACCATCAGCTTTGACGCCCTGGCGGCGCCGCAGCTGGCCGCTTTGCGCGCCGATCCGCCGCCGGGAGTGGCCTCGGTCACGGCGCGCCGCGAGGCGGGCAAGCTGATTGTCGAGGTCAGGCTGAACCAACCGGTCAAACTGCGCCATTTCCGCGATTTCAACCGGATCGCCGTGGATCTGCTGTTGCCGTCACACCAGGCGCGGCCTGCCCAGGCCGCGCCTGTCGCCCAGGCCGCGCCTGTCGCCCAAGCCGCGCCTGCCCAGGCTGCGCCTGTGCCTGCGGACGCCCGGCTGGGCCCCGAGGGGCTGCCCGCGGCGCCGCCTGGAGATGATCAAGGTGATGACGATGATGAGCCGGAATTGCTGGTCGGCGCACTGACGGTTGAGGCGCTTGAAGATGGCGTGCGTCTGAGCTTTCCCTGGACCCAGGCCGTGGCCGCAGCGGTGTTTTCCCGGGCGGGTTTCTTGTGGGTGGTGTTCGATCACCCGGGGCGGTTCGACCTTGCCGCCTTGTCCAACCAGGGCCATGGCTATGTCTTTGGCGGCACCAACCTCGATCATGCCGGGGCGGCGGTTTTGCGTTTCAAGATCGACCCGCAATCGAATCTGCGGGCCTCGCGTCAGGGAACGGTGTGGAGCGTCGATCTGACCGATATGCCGACCGGGCCGAAAGTCGACCAGACGGTGCAGCTTTTCAAGCGCAGCGACGTCGGTATGCGGGCCTTTATCAGCACCACAGGAGACACCCGGGTAATTGCGCTAATCGATCCCGAGGTTGGCGACGAGTTGGACATCGTGCCCTTGCCCGGCGACGGTGCGGGGGTTGCCAAGGCGCGTCTGATGGTCGAGTTCCATCTGCTGGAAACCGCCCAAGGGATTGTTTTGCAACCCTTGTCCGACCGGTTGCGGGTGGCCAGCCGGCCCAATGGCATCGCCATTGCCCTGACCGACCATCCGCACCGTGCGCCAGCGTCATCGGTTGCGACGGCGCAAACAGAGCCGGGCGCCGACAAAGAGAATGCCGGGCCGGCGGCGCTGATTGACCTGGCGGCCTGGCGGCGCGGCGACGAGGCCGCCTTTCGCGACAACCAACGCGCCTTGATGCGCGCCGTTACCGAAGCGCCGGTCGAGGAGCGTCAGGCCGCGCAATTCGCTCTGGCGCGCTTTTACCTCGGCCATGGTCTGGCGGCCGAGGCCCTGGGGCTGCTTGATATCATGCTCAAGGATAACAAGGAGCTGGCCGAGGCCCCCGCCTTTCTTGCCGCGCGCGGGGTGGGCCGGGTCTTGATGGGCTGGACGCAGGAGGCCGGTGAAGATCTGTTCAACCCGCTGATCGGGATTGGCCCCCATGTTGCCCTGTGGCAATCGCTGGTTGCCGAAAGGCAGGAAAAATGGGAAGAGGCGCTCAGGCTTTATCGCGATGGGGTGGGCGTTCTGCCCGCCTATGCGCCGCGCTATCGCGCCCTGTTCCGGCTGGGCGCGGTGCGCGCCGCGCTGGCCGGCGGCGATCTGGAAATGGCCCGGCGCGAGCTGTTTGCCCTGCAACAGGATGATCTTCCGGCAAAATATAGCACCGACGTGCTGTTTCTTCAGGGACGGCTTGACGAGGCCATGGGCGTCGACGCCGAGGCGCTGGTGGCCTATGAAAAGGTGATCGAGGGCGGCGTGCGGCACACCAGGGCGCAGGCCCTGCTTGCTCGTACCCGGCTGTTGCTGGCCAATGGTGGCCTGCGCCCGGAGCAGGCGATCGAAGAGCTGGAAAAACTGCGCTTCTTGTGGCGGGGCGACGGGCTCGAGCTTGAGGTGCTGCGCTGGCTGGGCCAGCTCTATCTCGATAAAGGCGACTATCGGTCCGCCTTGTTGCGCTGGCGCACGGCGGTGACCTATTTCAGTGGTAAAAGTACCACCCGCACCATCGCTCGCGCCATCGCGCACAATATGGATGATGTGTTCCGGCGGCTTTTCCTCGATGTCGACGCCGATGCCCTGTCACCGGTGACGGCGCTGGCGCTTTATTATGATTTCCGCGAGTTGACCCCGCTGGGCAAGGACGGCGACGAAATGATCCGCCGGTTGTCCGAGCGGCTGGTGGCGGTCGATCTGCTTGATCGGGCCGAGAAACTGCTGCTTCATCAGGTGCGTTATCGCATGAAAGGCACCGCTCAAGCGCAGGTCGCCGGGCGGCTGGCGCTGATTTATCTGATCGACAAAAAGCCGCAAAAGGCGCTCGACATTCTGCTGGAAACCCGCCAGGCCCGTCTGCCCGATAGCATCGCCATCCGCCGGCGCTATCTGGAGGCGCGGGCGATGCTCGATCTGGACAGTTATGACGAGGCACTCGATGTGCTGGAGGACGATCGGAGCCAGGAGGCCGAAGCGCTGCGCGCCGATATTTTCTGGGCCGAGGAAGACTGGGGCAAGGTGGCTGCCAGCGCCCGCACCCTGCTGGGGGAGGCCGGGGCGAACGGCGCAGCCCTGTCGCTTGAGGCCCGCCGGCAGGTTATCCGCCTGGCGGTGGCGCTGTCGATGGACGATGATCAGGCCGGCCTTGCCGCCATTCGCGCCCGCTACAAGAGCGCCATGGCAGACGGGGCATTTGCCGCTGTGTTCAACGCGATCACCCAGAGCAAGGACCCGAGCGGCCTGGAGTTGAGCAAGGCGATCGAAAAAATTGCCGATGTCAGCGCGTTTCAGTCCTATCTGGCGAGCTATCGCGACGAGTTGAACACGGCGACGAATTAACGCTCCCAGCGGGCGGCGGCGGCGCAGTCTGCCTCGCGGGCGTCGACCCAGTTTTGCGCCCCGTCCGGGCTTTCCTCCAGCTTCCAGAACGGTGCCTTGGTCTTGAGCCAGTCAATCAGGAACTCGGCGGCCTCGAAAGCGGCCTTGCGGTGGGCTGAGGCGGCGGCGACCAGCACGATGCGCTCGCCCGGCGCCATGCGACCGACCCGATGGATGATCAGGCTGGCATCCAGTGGCCAGCGCTCATGGGCCTGGCGCTCGATCTCTTGCAGCTGGCGCTCGGTCATGCCGGGGTAGTGCTCCAGGGTCATGGCCGAGATCGCCTGATCGCCGGCGATGTCGCGCACCAGGCCGGTAAAGGTGACCAGTGCGCCGATATCGGTTCGCCCGGCGAGCAGTTTGTCAATTTCGGCGGCGGGGTCGAAATCCCCTTGTTGGACGCGGATCATGGTCAGCCTCCGGCGATGGGCGGGAAAAAGGCGACCTCGTCATCCGGACCGACCGGGTCGCCGGGGTGAGCATAGCGCTGATTGATCGCGACATGGATGACCTCGCGATGTTCAAAGGCATCGGCAAAGCGCGGCCCGCGCGCCACCAGCCAGTCGATGAGCGCAGAGACGGTTGACACCCCGGCGGGCGGGCTGACCTCTTCCTCATCGGCGCCGATTTTCGATTTCAGCCAGGCGAAATAGAGAATTTTCATACGCCAACCTCGTTATAGGGCAGGAAATCCACCAGTTCTCCCTGTTCAATATGGGTCACCGTCTCGCCAACTTCCACCAGCCCGTCGCTGTGCACCACCGCGCTGAGCACGCCGGAGCCCTGGCGGGCATGGCGGTGGGCCTCCCACTGGCCATCGTCAGCCTTGTGCAGGCTGGCGCGCAGCCATTCGCGCCGGCCCGGTTTCTTGGCGTAGTCAAAGCCGGCGCGAATGCGGTAGCGCCGCGGCGGGGCCGGGGGCTCGCCGCCCAGGATCTGCAACATCGGGCGGGCCAGCAGCATGAAGGTGACCATCACCGCCACCGGGTTGCCGGGCAGGCCGATGAAAGGGGTGTCGCCCAACTGTCCCAGGGCGACCGGACGGCCCGGCTTGATCGCCAGCCGCCAGAAATGCAGCGCGCCGAGCCGTTCGACCACCGCCTTGACATGATCCTCCTCGCCGATCGACACCCCGCCCGAGGTGATCACCACGTCATGGTTGCGCCGCGCCGCGTCGAGCGCCTCGAAAATCGCCCCCTCGCGGTCGGGCAGAATGCCCAGATCATCGACGGCCAAACCAAGCCCGCCAACCAGGCCGCGCAGCAGCCGCCGGTTGCTGTCGTAAATGCCGCCGGCCGGCAGCGGCGTGCCGGGGTCGCATATTTCATCACCGGTCGAAAAAATTGCCACCCGCAAGGGCGCATAGACCTTGAGCGCGGTCATGCCGACCGAGGCGGCCAGGCCGATATGTTGCGGGTGCAGCCGGGCGCCGGCGCCCAGCACCACGTCGCCGGTGCGCACATCCTCGCCGCAGTTGCGCCGGTTGGCCCCGGGCGCCAGGCCGGGCGGAATGATTAGAACCGCGCCCTCGCGCCGGACATCCTCCTGCATGACCACACTGTCGAGTCCGGCGGGCATGGGTGCGCCGGTAAAAATGCGCACTGCGCCGCCGGCCGGAATATCGCCTTCAAACGGATGACCGGCAGCCGCCCGCCCGACCACGGCAAGCCGCGCCTCGCCATCCGCCGGCAGGTCACCATGACGCAGGGCATAGCCGTCAACCGCCGAATTGTCATGGGGCGGCACATTGCGCGGCGAGACCACATCGCGCGCCAGCACCCGGCCGTGGGCCTCGTCCAGCGCGACGCTCTCAATGGCGGCGGCCGGGCGCAGCCGTTCATTCAGAATGGCGATCGCCTGGTCAACCGGCATGAGGTGGTCGCCGGGCTTGAAACAATCATCATGCCGGCTGGTCATGGCTTCTCTCCCGCCGTCAGGTCGCAATGCTTGATGATGAAATCGGCGATCGCGGCGGCATCGTCAAGCGGCAGCACCGGCCGGTCGAAGCCGGGCAGCGTGTCCTGGCTGGCAACGGCGATGACCGCGGCGTCGCTCTCGGCCAGCAGGCTGGTGCCGTTTTTATGTCGGAACACCTCGATCTTGTCATGGTTACCGGCCTTGAAGCCCTCGACCAGCACCAGATCGACCGGGGCCAGGCGGGCGACCAGATCATCAAGCCCGGCTTCCGGCTCGTCGATGTGTTCATGCATCAGCGCCCAGCGTTTCGCCGAGGAGATCAGCACCTCGTAAGCGCCGGCGGCGCGGTGCTGATAGCTGTCCTTGCCCGGCTTGTCGATGTCGAAATGATGATGGGCGTGCTTGATGGTCGATACCCGCAGGCCGCGTGCCCGCAGTGCTGGCAGCAGCCGGGTGATCAGCGCGGTTTTGCCGCTGCCGCTCCAGCCGGCGATTCCCAGTATTTTCATTGGCGTTTATCCTGTACTTAATCGGGCTCGTCGGTCATATGACGCAGTCCCGCGCGCAAATAATCATAGCCGGTGTATAGGGTTAGCACGGCGGCCAGCCACAGGCTGATAATGCCGATGTCGGTCGCCGGAATCCAGGCCGGGGACGCATCACCGACCAGGAGGAAGGAAATGGCGATGATCTGCACCGTGGTTTTCCATTTCGCCAGGGTGGTGACCGGCACGCTGACCTGAACCTCGGCGAGGAACTCACGCAGCCCCGACACCAGAATTTCGCGGCACAGGATAATCACGGCGGCGATCACTGTTATGCCACCGATGCGCCCGAAGGCGGAGATCATCAGAATGGCCGAGGCGATCAGCAGCTTGTCGGCGACCGGGTCGAGGAACTGGCCAAGCTTGGAAAATTCGCCGCGCGTACGCGCCAGATAGCCGTCGAAGAAATCGGTAATGCCGGCCAGAACAAAGACAAAAAGTGCCGCCCAGTTACCGAATCCCGGTTCCAGATAAAAGGTGCCGATCAGCGCCGGAATCATGAGGATGCGCGACAGGGTCAAAAGGTTGGGTAGGGTGGTGATCATGGTCTCACTTGGGGCCTTGGGCGACTCGGCCGAACTATAGCATTCCTGCCCGAGTTATCCATGAAAGTGATCATAAATTGTCCGGGCGAGTTTCCGGCTGACTCCCGCGACGGCTTCCAGCTCGGCCAGGCCGGCGCTGGCCACCGCCGTGGCGGCGCCGAAATGGTTCAACAACGCCCGCTTGCGCCGCGGGCCGATGCCCGGCACGTCGTCGAGAATTGAGCGAAAGGCGGTTTTTCTGCGCCGTGCTCGGTGACTGCCGATGGCAAAACGGTGGGCCTCGTCGCGCAGCCGCTGAAGGAAATAAAGTGCCTCGCTGCTCGTCGACAGCTCAAAGGGCGCCCGGCCGGGCATAAAAAAACGCTCGCGCCCGGCGTTGCGGTCGGGGCCCTTGGCGATCGCCGCGATCGCCAGGTCGGTCAGCCCGAGGTCTTCGAGAACCGCGCGGGCCGCCGAGAGTTGCCCGGCGCCGCCATCGACCAGCACCAGATCGGGCCAGTCGGCGCCCCGATGGTCGGGATCGTCGCGCACCAGGCGGGAGAATCGCCGGCGCAAAACCTCGCGCATCATGGCGTAATCATCGCCGGGGGCGATGTCCCGGTCCTTGGTGTTGAAGGTGCGATAGGCGTTTTTCTGGAAACCGTCGGGGGTGACGACAATCATGCCGCCCAGCGCCGAGGTGCCGGAAATATGGCTGTTATCGTAGACCTCGATCCGCCGGGGAGGGGTCTCGAGGTCGAGCGCGCCGGCCAGCGCCTCGAGAGCGCGCCGGTGCGAGGCGTTTTCCGCCAGCCGCAGGGCGAGCGCGTCTTGCGCATTGCGCTCGGCATGAGCGACCAGCGCGCGCTTGGCGCCGCGCCGCGGGGTGATCAGCGCCACCCGCCGGCCGGCCTTGATCGACAGCGCTTCGCGCAGCAGGGCCGGATTGTCGATCTCGGCATTGAGCAGCACCTGTGTGGGCGGCAGCTTGTTGTCATAAAACTGGGCGATAAAGGCGGCGAGCACCTCGCCCAGCGCCTGGCTTTTTTCGTGGCGGGGAAAATAGGCCCGATTGCCCCAGTTCTGTCCGGCGCGCACGAAAAAAACCTGTATGCAGGTCTGCCCGCCCTGCTGGATGGCGGCGATCACATCGGCCTCGTCCAGTTTGGCGGGAACCATGGTCTGACGCGCCTGAATCTGGGTAAGGGCGCGAATGCGATCGCGCAGCACGGCGGCCTGTTCATAATCGAGCCGGTCGGCCGCCGCCTGCATCTGGCGCGAAAAGGCATCCTGGATTGCCCGGCTCTTGCCGGAAAGAAAACGGCTGGCGTCCTCGACCAGGCGGGCATAGTCATTCGCGCTGATCCGTCCGACACAGGGCGCGGCGCAGCGCTTGATCTGATAGAGCAGACAGGGTCGGCTGCGTCCCTTGAACACCGCGTCGGAACATGAGCGCAGCAAAAAGGCGCGCTCGAGAATGCTGAGGGTGTCATTGACCGCGCCGGCCGAGGCGAAGGGGCCGAAATAATCTCCCTTGCGGTTTTGCGCCCCGCGATGCTTGGTCAACCGCGGCCAGTCGTGATCCCCGGTGATCAGGATGTAGGGAAAGGATTTGTCATCGCGCAGCAGAACATTGAACGGTGGTTTGTAGCGCTTGATGAGGCTGGCTTCGAGGATTAGCGCTTCGGCTTCGGTGTGGGTGGTGACAATTTCCAGTCCGGCCACGCGCGCAACCATGCGGGCGATGCGGCCCGACAGCCCCCCGACATTGGCGTAGGACGCCACCCGTTTGCGCAGCGCCTTGGCCTTGCCGACATAAAGCACCTCGCCCCGGGCGTCGATCATGCGGTAGACGCCGGGTTTGAGCGGCAAATTGTTCAAAGCGGCGCGAATCACCTCGCGGCCGGTTGCCATGGGCTCCATCCGGGGCAGTTTAAAGTTTTTCCCCGTCAAGTCGAATGGCCTGTCTTGCGGCGGGAAAGAGCGACTTTTCGGGATAGCCTGGCATTATCCACGATTTTTGTGGATAACTCTGTGCGTAACCCCATTTGCCAGGCCATAATGCTGCAGTTTCCCTAAACCGGGAGCACATTGCCCAAAAATTAGGCATAAAATCTAACGCATTGATTTTCATGACTTTTACTAAAGTCAAGGTGAAAGAAGAGTGTCATAATTGAATTTTCCGGCTGCTGAAAACGGGTATTTCAGCCTGTTGTGCACAACTTGTACCGACTTTTTCTGATTTTCAGCTTAAAACAACGGCTTATGCGGCTTTTCCCGATACTTGGATGATCGCGGCAAGGGATCAGCCGGGGGCGCGCATGCGTTCGATTTCGACGCCGACGCTGGCCGCATCGGCGATGGCGTCGAGTTTCTCGACCCGCACTCTTACGCTGGTCACGCGGGGGTCTTCGAGCGCGGCGTCGGCGATATATTCGGCCAGGGTTTCAACCAGATTGATGTGGCTTGCCGCGATGATCCCGCGGACCCGCTGGGCTAGCGCCTCATAGCACACCACACTGCCGATGGCGTCGTCGAGAGGGGTTTCGGCGACCGACAGATCGATGTTCAGCCGCACCCGCTGGGGGGTGTTTTTTTCGTGGTGGTGAATGCCGATATGGGCGTCCAGAACGAGATCGCGGATAAACACATGGCGCAGCAAACGCCGGGCGTCGGCGATTGGCAGATGTTGCACATTTCCCACTGTCTTGCTCATGATTTTCCCATCAGATTGCGCCCCCCGGCGGACTTATGGCCGAGGCGCCCATCACCAGCGAGGCGATATAGGCCGCATAAAGCGCCACGAAGCCGAAGCCGATTTTGCGGTCGATGCCATGATGCCCGCCAAGGCCGAAAAACAGCAGCAGCGACGAACTGGCGAGCATCACCCATAAATCATAATAGCGAAAGGCGTCAGGCACCGGAATGGGCGCGATCATGGCGGTAATGCCCATAATGCCAAACATGTTAAACAGATTGCTGCCGATTACATTGCCGATGGCGACGTCGGAATGTTTCTTGAGCGCGGCGGCGATCACGGTGGCCAGCTCGGGCAGGCTGGTGCCAAGCGCTACCACGGTCAGGCCGATGGTGCTTTCCGAGACATGATGCGCCCGGGCCAGCGCGATCGAACCTTCGATCAGGTTATGGGAGCCATAGGCCAGGCCGCCCAGGCCCAGCGCGATGAACGCGATAGACAGAAGCAGGCTGTGCGGGACTTGTGCGATAGCGTCAAAATCGGCCAGTTCCTCTTGCGCCAGCTCGGGATACTGGCAGGCGCGGCGGGCTGAATAGGACATCACCAGCACCAGGAGGATCAACAGCAAAAGCCCCTGCCAGAAACCCAAAACGCCGGTCCAGGCCAGAATGAGGAACAGCGCGCTGCCCAGGACCATCAGATAGGCGTCGCGGGTGACGGTTGGGGCGCAGCAGGAAATCGGATAAATCATCGCCGGCAGGCCGATAACCAGCAACACATTGGCGATATTGCTGCCCACCACATTGCCCAGCGCCAAGGTGGGGGCGCCGGACAGCGCCGCGTTGACGCACACCACCAACTCCGGCGCCGAGGTGCCAAAGGCGACCACCGTCAGGCCGATCACGATCGTCGGCACATCGAGCCGTTGGGCCAGCGATACCGCACCGCGCACCAGCAAATCGCCGCCGATAAGCAACAAAATCAACCCGGCAACTACCTGGAGGTGCATTATCTGCATGGACGGGTCCAATGGTATGCGGAACGGATAACGGGACGATGGCGGCTCGTTGGGCTTGTTATATAGAGACGATCCGCCGATTTTTCAAAGGCGTAAATGATATTGCACCCGCTCACAGGCCGACTTTCGCCTTTTCCAGCCGTCCCAGCGACGGCATCACCAGACTGCCGAGATAAAGATAGCGCCCGGTCTCCAGCACGCTGGTGTTGATCGCATAGCTCCCTTCGGGGTCCTGCAGGTCTTGCACCACCGCGCCGGCGGTATCAAGCGCGATGATATGGCCATAGGGCTTGGCCGCCGGGCGCATCGAGGGCGGCATGCGCATCATCAGCTTGCGGGTGTCCGGCCGCATTGCCATGGCGTCGATTTCCGGGCTGCGCGGCGATACCAGGGCAACCCAGAACCGGCCGTCGCGCCCGGCGGTCACATTATCGGGAAAAGAAGGCAATTGATCGATCAGCACATCGGACTGGCCTTTTTTCGGCCCCGCAAGCCAATAGCGCAGCACCCGGTAGCTGCCGGTCTCCACCACCAGAACGAACTGTCCCGCCGGATCGACAGCGACGCCATTAGCAAAATTGATCCCGCTCATCAAAACCGAGGTGGTTGCGCTGGCCGGGTCATAGACCAGCAGCCGGCCATGGCCGCCATGTTCGACCAGATCATAGACACTGGCCTCCATGCTGTTCCTAAAATCGGCGGCGGCGAATTTGCTCGAGGCGTCGGAAAAATAGATTTTGCCATCAGCAGCAACAGCAACATCATCGGCGTAGCGGATCGGTGTGCCGGCCGCCTGGTCGGCGAGCACGCTCAGAGCGCCATCCGGGGCAATCGACAACAGCCCTCGGCGCGCGTCGGCAACAATCAGGTTGCCAGCCCGGTCAAAGGCCAGCCCCAGAGGCTCGCCGCCGGTGTTAACCCAGTCATGGGGCGTTTTCCCTTGCGCGTCGAGCACCACGATCCAGCCATCGCGGGTGCCGACATGGGGGCGGCCGGCGGTGTCCACCGCCACGCTTTCCGGTCCGGTATGGCGGCCGATTGGCAGCATCTCGACCACGTCCTTGAGCCGCGTATTGCGCTTGAATGGCCCAGTATAGCCGGGGTTGGGCGGGGCCTGCCAGGCCACCGGCGCGATCGGCACCGGCCAGAAGAAGAAATAGCCGGACGCCGCGGCGATGACGACAACAATGGTAACGAGAATGAGGCGGATCATGGGGGTTCCTGTGGTGTTTCCAGTCTGGAAGTCAGCGTTTTATCGTTGGTCTGCGGTTTTTGCCGCGCATCTGGCGGGTGCCGGACCGGCCAGCGGTCGAGCGGGCCAGCGGGTTGGCGGCGGCGAGCAGTTCGCTTTCCTCCAGCCGGCGGATTTCATCGCGCAGGCGGGCGGCTTCCTCGAACTCCAGCTCGCCGGCGGCCTCCTTCATGCGTTTTTCCAGCGCCGCGATATGGCTGGCCAGATTGTCGCCGACCAGATGGCGGGTTTGCGCATCGCCGGTGGCCACCGTGACGTAGTCGCCCTCGGCGATGCCCTCGAGAATGTTGCCGATCGATTTGCGGATGGTCTCCGGCGTGATGCCATGGGCCTGGTTATAGGCCGCCTGTTTGGCGCGCCGGCGCCCGGTTTCCTCGAGCGCGCGGGTCAGGCTGTTGGTCATGACATCGGCATAAAGGATCACCCGGCCATCGACATTGCGCGCCGCCCGGCCGATGGTCTGGACCAGCGAGGTCTCCGAGCGCAAGAACCCCTCCTTGTCGGCGTCGAGAATGGCGACCAGCGCGCATTCGGGAATGTCGAGCCCTTCGCGCAGCAGATTGATGCCGATCAACACGTCAAAAGCGCCCAGCCGCAAGTCGCGGATAATCTCGATGCGCTCCAGGGTGTCGATGTCGGAATGCATGTAGCGCACCCGAATGCCGTTTTCATGCATATATTCGGTCAGATCCTCGGCCATGCGCTTGGTCAGCGTGGTGACCAGCACCCGCTGGCCGGCCGCCGCCGCCGCCCGGCATTCGCCAATCAGATCATCGACCTGGCGCTCCACCGGGCGGATGATGCAGGTTGGGTCGGTCAGCCCGGTGGGGCGGATGATCTGTTCGGCGAAAACACCGCCGGTGCGCTCCAGTTCCCAAGGCCCGGGGGTGGCCGAGACATAGATGGTCTGGGGCCGCATATGGTTCCATTCCTCGAACTTGAGCGGCCGGTTGTCGATGCAACTGGGCAGCCGGAAGCCGAATTCGGCCAGGGTAGCCTTGCGCTTGTAGTCGCCGCGATACATGGCGCGCAACTGGCCGATGGTGACATGACTTTCATCGACGATCACCAGGGCCTCCTGGGGCAGATATTCAAACAGGGTCGGCGGCGGCTCGCCGGGGTTGCGGCCGGTCAGATAGCGCGAATAATTCTCGATCCCGGCGCAGGCCCCGGTGGCTTCGATCATCTCCAGATCAAAGGTGGTGCGCTGTTCCAGCCGTTCGGCGGCCAGCAGCTTGCCGGCGGCGCGCAGCTCGGCCAGCCGATCGGTTAGCTCGATCCTGATCGCCTTGACCGCCTGGTCGAGGGTGGGCCGCGGAGTGACATAATGGCTGTTGGGATAAATCCGGATCGCCTTGAGACGGGCGGTTTTCTCGCCGGTCAGCGGGTCGAACTCGGTGATCGCCTCGACATCCTCACCGAACAGCGAAATCCGCCAGGCGCGATCTTCATAATGGGAGGGGAAAATCTCGATTACATCGCCGCGCACCCGAAAGGCGCCGCGCATGAAATTGGCGTCGTTGCGCTTGTATTGCAATTGCACCAGGGCGCGCAACAACTCGGCCTGGGCCAGGCAGTCGCCGGTTTTCACGTCCACCGCCATTTGCGAATAGGTCTCCACCGAACCGATGCCATAGATACACGACACGCTGGCGACGATGATCACGTCGTCGCGCTCGAGCAGGGCGCGGGTGGCGGCATGGCGCATGCGGTCGATCTGGGCGTTGATCGAGCTTTCCTTTTCGATAAAGGTGTCGGTGCGCGGCACATAGGCCTCGGGCTGGTAATAGTCATAATAGGAGACGAAATATTCCACCGCATTGTCGGGGAAAAAGCCCTTCATCTCACCATAAAGCTGGGCGGCCAGGGTTTTGTTGGGGGCCAGGATCAGGCTCGGCCGGCCGGTGGCCTCGATCACCTTGGCCATGGTGAAGGTCTTGCCCGAGCCGGTCACCCCGAGCAGCACCTGGTCGGTCTCGCCGTTTCCCAGTCCCTCGACCAATTGGCTGATCGCCGCCGGCTGATCGCCCGCCGGGGTAAAGTCGCTGACCAGCTTGAAGGCCACGCCGCCCTCGGTTTTCTCGTGGACCGGGCGGGCGGGAATGAAACTGGCGCGGCTATCGGGGGCACGGCTGTCGGGGGCGTGGGTCATGCCGATGATATGCCCGTTTCGAGCGAAAAATGCTAGGGGGCATGACATCGGTCGGAGCGGAAGGGAGGGCGCGAACGCTCAACTCTCGCCTGGTTCAGGCGTTCCGGTGAAGCGGCGGATCTGGCGCTTATGGCGCTTTATCAGGCTGCTTGCCGCCGGCGGCGGGGGCGATTTCTTGCAGCCCCTCGGCTTCGGCCTGGGCCTGTTCCGGGGTCAGCGCCTCGGGGTTGTCCTGCGCGGCCATTGCGGGGGTGCTTTCGGGAGCGGGCGGCTGTGTTGTTTCGGCGACCTCGGGGCCGGTGTAGCGCAGCGCGCCATAAACCGAGACCACCGCCACGACCCAGCCCAGAACCGCGCCGCCAACCCAGACCATGAGTGAATTGCGCAGGGACATTGAATTTGTCGAGCCCCTGCGGTTTGGATTCTGCCGATGCTTGTATCTTTCAGACATCCTGGACCTTACCTTGGTGATCGAGATGCTCTTCGTCTTTTACCCAACCGGTTCCCTATCATCACGTCAAGAAGTTGAAATTTGGTTATCAGGAGTTAACCATTATTTTAACAAAATCACTCTACTTCTTGTGTGTTTTACTTCAGTAAAACACAATATTTATAAAGACGCATCAGTATTTTTTATGCTCTTCTTCGTTGAGAGAAAACAAACCGGTAAAACGCACAGGCGAATAGCTCCTCATTTTCACTTTTCAATCCGGCCGCTCCCCTCGAACAAGCCACCCGCAAGAAACAAATGCAAAAACCGGGCCGAAAAAGGGGGAATCCTTGCCTGCCAAGGGGTTGGCCCTCTTGCTGGAAGAAAACTATGTTTCCGGATAGGGAAAGGTGTAAAAAAATCCGACAGGTTTCCCTACGGATGGAGCGCGGCTATTCGTCGTCGAGGGCGTAGCCGGCCGAGCGCACGGTGCGGATCAGATCGCGGGCGCCGCCGCCGTTCAGCGCCTTGCGCAAGCGTCGGATATGAACGTCGACGGTGCGTGATTCGACATAGATCTCATGGCCCCAGACAGCATCGAGCAATTGCTCACGCGAGAAAACCCGGCGCGGATTTTCCAGGAAATGACGCAACAGGCGAAACTCGGTCGGGCCCAGTTTGACCGACCGTCCGGCGCGCGCCACCTTGTGCGTGGTGGTATCAAGGGTGACGTCGGCGAAACCTAGAACCGTATTGGAAAAGGCCGGGCGCAGCCGGCGCAGCACCGCCCGGATGCGGGCGATTAACTCGGCCGGTGAAAAGGGCTTGGTGACATAATCGTCGGCGCCCATGTCGAGGCCGCGGACCTTGTCGGCTTCCTCGGCCTTGGCGGTTAGCATGATGATCGGAAGATTGGCGGTGGCGGTTTGTTTGCGCAGGCGCCGGCAGACTTCCAGGCCCGAAACCAGCGGCAGCATCCAGTCGACCAGCGCCAGATCGGGGGCTTTTTCAACGGCCATCATCAGCCCTTCCTCGCCATCGGCGGCGCAGCGCACCGCAAAGCCGGCGCTCTCCAGATTGTAGCGCAGCAGCTCGCACAGGCTGAGGTCGTCCTCGATCAGCAGGATATCCGGTTTCATAGCGGCCTACGATGCTTCCGGGGTGTCTGGTTTCGGCGTGTCTGGTTTCGGCGTGTCTGGTTTCGGCGTGTCTGGCCGGCAGGGGGTCATCATGCTGGTGCGGTCGCTTTTGGGGCGCTTTTGCTCGAGCATTTCGCCTTCGGTCAGATAATAGACATTTTCGGCAATATTGGTGATGTGGTCGCCCATGCGTTCGATGTTTTTGGAGATGAACAACAGATGGGTGCATGAGGTGATGGCGCGCGGGTCCTCCATCATATAGGTCAGCAATTCGCGAAACAGGCTGTTGTTCAAATCGTCGACCGCCTCGTCGCGCTCCCAGACATCGATCGCCCGGGCGCTGTCGCGGTCGATATAGGCGTCGATCACATCCTTGAGCATTTTGCGCACAATGCCGGCCATTTCCGGCAGGGCGCGGCTGGCGATGAAAGAATGGCCGCCGCTGGCCCCGGCGAAGCTGGCGGAAATCGCCGGCACGCGCTTGGCGATATTTTTGGCGTAGTCGCCGATGCGCTCAAGTTCGCTGGTGAATTTGAGCACCGCCACCACCTCGCGCAGATCGTCGGCGACCGGGGCGCGCAGGGCGAGCATGGTGATCGCGGCTTTTTCGATCTCATGTTCCAGCAGGTCGATTTCGGCGTCGCCGGCGACCACTTTCCTCGCCGCCTCGAGGTTGCGTTTGTTGAGCGCCTCGATGCCGGCGGCAATCTGGCTTTCGGCAAGACCGGCCATGCGGGCGATCATTTCGCGCAACTGGTTCAGATCGTCGTCGTAGGAGGTAACCGTGTGTTCGCGTGTCATGAGAAAGGTCTTTTTGGAAAGGGAAGGGGGTTAGCCGAAACGGCCGGTAATGTAATCCTTGGTCCGGTCTTTTTGCGGATTGGTGAAAATTTCCCGGGTATCGGCATATTCCACCAGATCGCCGAGGTGGAAAAAGGCGGTTTTTTGTGAGATGCGCGCCGCCTGCTGCATGTTGTGGGTGACGATGACGATGGCGTAACGGCCGCGCAACTCCTCGATCAATTCCTCGATCTTGGCGGTCGCGATCGGGTCGAGCGCCGAGCAGGGCTCGTCCATCAGGATGACCTCGGGGTCGATGGCGATCGCCCGGGCGATGCACAGCCGCTGTTGCTGGCCGCCCGACAGGGCGGTGCCCGAGGTGTGGAGGCGGTCCTTGACTTCCGCCCACAGGCCGGCGCGTTGCAGGCTGTGGGTGACGATCGTCTCGAGGTCGGCGGCCGAGCGCGCCAGGCCATGGATGCGCGGGCCATAGGCGACATTGTCGTAAACCGACTTGGGGAAGGGGTTGGGCTTCTGGAACACCATGCCCACCCGGGCGCGCAACTCGACCACATCCATGTCGGCGGCATAGATATCTTCGCCGTCAAGGGTAATCTCGCCGCTCACCCGGCAGTCGGGAATGGTGTCGTTCATACGGTTCAGGCAGCGCAGGAAGGTTGATTTGCCACAGCCCGACGGGCCGATGAAGGCGGTCACCTCATCGGTCAGCACATCAAGGCTGACATCTTTGATCGCATGGTTGTCACCGTAAAAGACATCGACATGGCGGGCGACCATCTTCACCCTGACGGGTGCGGCCTGGGCGTCGGTGTCGGCGGCGGCGGGCTCGTTTTCGAGGATAGCCATATGCATAACTCTTGTTCCTACCAGCGTTTCTCGAATTTCTGGCGCATCCAGATGGCCAGGCCGTTCATGACTGCCAGAAAGCCAAGCAGAACCATGATAGCCGCGGATGTTTTCTCGACAAAGCCCTGTTCTGGGCTGTCGGCCCACAGATAGACCTGCACCGGCAGCACGGTTGCGGCGTCCAGCACGCTGTGGGGCAGGTCGACGACAAAGGCCACCATGCCGATCATCAGCAGGGGGGCGGTTTCGCCCAGCGCCCGGGCCATGCCAATGATCGCCCCGGTCAGAATGCCGGGCAGGGCGAGCGGCAGGGTATGATGGCTGGCGACTTGGAGCGGCGAGGCGCCCAGCCCGATGGCGGCCTCGCGGATCGAGGGCGGCACCGCCTTGATTGCCGCCCGGGCGGTGATGATCAGGGTGGGCAGGGTCATCAGCGCCAGGGTCAGGCCGCCGACCAGCGGCGCCGAGCGCGGTAGATGCATGACATTCAGATAGAGCGCCAGGCCCAAAAGGCCGAACACGATCGAGGGCACGGCGGCCAGATTGTTGATGGTGATCTCGATCAGGTCGGTCATCCGGTTTCGCGGTGCGAATTCCTCGAGGTAAACCGCGGTCGCCACGCCGATCGGGAAGGCGGCCAGAAAAGTGATCGCCAGGGTATAGGCCGAGCCAATCGCCGCGTCCCAGATGCCCGCCAGTTCCGGCTCGCGCGAATCGCCCGAGGTCAGAAAACGCCAGTTGAACACGCGGCGCAGTTCGCCGTCTGCGGCCAGGGCGCGAATCCAGCCGATCTGCTGGTCGGTTAGCTTGCGCTCGCTTTCCGGTGTGGCGGCGGAAATCCTGCCCTTGATGAACTGATCGACATTGGCGCTGGCCGGCACCCAGAAACTGCGGTGCTGGCCGATCAGGCCGGGGGTCTCGCGCACCGCGTCCATCAGCATGCTGCGCGCGCCGATACTCGCCAGGCCCGTGAGCTGGCGGACCTGGCGGCGGCCGCGCACCTCGGGAAAGGAGGCCAGCAGGGCATTGCGCACCAGGGCGGGGAAATCGGCGTGGACGATCGCGGCCTGGCGCTCTGGTGGGCTCAGTGTCGCCAGATCGCCCAGTACCGCCGGGTCGAAATAAACCTCAAGCCTGATCTCGGTCTGGACGAAGGCGGGATAGCCGCGGCTGATGATGCTGACCAGCAGGACGGCCAGGGCGGTCACGGCAAAGCCGATGCCGGCGATGCCATAGCGGCGAAAGCGACGCTCGGCTCGATAACGCCGCGCCAGACGGGCCCGCATTTTCGGGGATTTCCAGATCGATTGCTGGGGCAAGGCGGTCTCAGTCATAGGCTTCCCGATATTTGCGCACGAAATACAAGGCGCCGCCGTTGATGACCAGGGTAATCAGAAACAGCACCAGGCCGAGCGCGAAGGCGGCCAGGGTCTTGGCGCTGTCAAACTCCTGGTCGCCGGTCAGCAGGGTGACGATCTGCACGGTGACGGTGGTCACTGCCTTGAGCGGATTGGCGGTCAGATTGGCGGCGAGCCCGGCGGCCATGACCACGATCATGGTTTCGCCGATCGCCCACGAGATGGCCAGCAGAAAGGCGCTGACAATGCCGGGCAGGGCGGCAGGCAGGATAACCTGGCGGATGGTCTCCGACGGCGTGGCCCCCAGCCCCAACGAGCCGTCGCGCAGCGATTGCGGTACTGCGGTAATCGCGTCGTCGGACAGCGAGGAAATAAACGGGACAATCATCAGCCCCATCACCAGTCCGGCCGCCAGGGCGCTTTCCGAGGCCACGTCCAGGCCCAGACTCAGCCCCAGGCTGCGCAGGGCGGGGGCGACCACCAGTGCGGCGAAAAAGCCATAAACCACGGTCGGCACTCCGGCCAGCACTTCAAGAACGGGCTTAACGGTGGCGCGCACCCGCCAATGGGCATAATAGCTTAAATAGATCGCCGCCACCAGGCCGACCGGCCCGGCGACCACGATGGCGATCACGGTAATCAAGAGGGTGCCGGCGAACAGCGGCACCGCGCCGAAACTGCCGGAGCTGGCTACCTGATCGGCGCGCAGGGCGGTTTGCGGGCTCCAGCGCAGCCCGAACAGAAACTCGCTCAGCGGCACCTTGTCGAAAAAGCGCAGGGTTTCGAACAACAAGGACAGTACAATGCCAGCGGTGACCAGAATGGCCAGCGTCGAACAGATGATCAGGGCGATATTGATGATCCGTTCCACCCGGGCGCGGGCCGAAAACCGCGGCGTGATGGCGCGCAGGGCGACCAGCGCGCCGCTGAGCGACAGGACCACGCCGAGGGCGAGCATGAGGGAAAGCCCGGTGTTGCGCAGTTGTGCGTAATGCCGGGCAGCGGCGACAATAACCGGATCATCCGCGCGCCCCGACAGATTGCCGTCGGCGATATTATGGATGTCGTTGAGCAAAAGATGAATCTGGGCCGGGTCGGCTCCGGCAGGGGTGAGAGGCGCCAGGGTCAGTCTGTCGAGTAGGCTTGGTCCGGCGAGGAGCCAGACCAGCACCACGGCCATGCCCGGCAGGCCGCACCACAAGGCGGCGAACCAGCCGTAATATCCCGGGCGCGAGCGCAGCGCGGTAGCATTGCCACCGACAGCCGCCAGCGCTCTTTTGCGTCCCAGGACAAAACCTGTCACCCCAAGGATCAGCGTGATGATGATGAGATGACCAAGGTTCATGGCAGGATCAGAAGTCCGCAGGGTTCAGGGGCTTGAGGGCCTTTGCGGCGGCGCGATATTTGGCGCGGTCTGCCTTGGGCTCGGGGATCAGCCCCTTGTCGGCAAGGTAGCCATAATCGCCGATCGCCTTTTCACTGGTGAACTCGGCGATATACTCGCGAATGCCGGGGATATTATCGACATGGGCATTTTTCACATAGAAAAAAAGCGGACGTGACAGCGGATATTTGCCTAATGAAATATTCTCGAACGTCGGGGCCATGCCGTTGATGGTGCTGCCCTGGATCGCATTGGCGTTCTGGTCGAGGAAGCTGTAGCCGAATACGCCAAAGGCGTCGGGGTTGGCGACCAGCTTCTGGACGATCAGATTATCGTTTTCGCCGGCTTCGATATAGGCGCCGTCTTCGCGCAGGGAGCGGCAGATGCTTTTGTACCGCTTCTTGTTGGTCTTTTTGATCGCTTTTAGCTTGGGAAAGGTCTTGCAGCCGCCTTCCACCGCCAGTTCGTCAAAGGCGTCGCGGGTGCCCGAGGTGGGCGGCGGGCCGAGAACCTCGATCTTGATATTGGGCAGCGCCGGATCGACATCCCTCCAGGTCCTGTTGGGATTGGCAACCAGCCTTCCGCTGGCGTCGGGCACGTCCCTGGCCAGTGCCAGAAAGATCTGGCGCAGGGTCAAATGCATGGGTTTCGCCTTGCGCGAATTGGCGATAACGATGCCGTCAGAGCCGATCTTGACTTCGGTGATCGCGGTCACGCCATTGGCTGCACAGCGCGTGACTTCGGATTTCTTGATGCGCCGGGAGGCGTTGGTGATGTCTGGGGTTTTGACGCCGACGCCGTTGCAAAACAGCTTCAGGCCGCCGCCCGAGCCGGTGCTTTCGATGATCGGGGTTTTGAAATTGGTGCTGCGGCCGAATTCCTCGGCGACAACGGTGGCAAAAGGATAAACCGTCGATGAGCCGACGATCCGGATCTGGTCGCGGGCATGGGCGAGCGGGGCGGCGAGCATGGCCGTTGCGACAAGCGCGGCGCCGGCCAGGATGGCGAGATTTTTGTTTAACACGTCAGCGTCTCCAAATGGAAGAACCAAAAGCGGTTCCGAAGGTGCCGAGACGGTAGGAAAGGGCGATGACGAGAGTGCGTCAGTTTTGTTACAGTTTGATGATGCGCGGCAGCGAAACGGTCACCGTGGTGCCAATTCCCACCTCGCTGGTGATGGCCAGCGTGCCGCGATGGCGGTTGACGATGTGTTTGACGATGGCCAGCCCCAGGCCGGTGCCGCCCAGGGCGCGCGAGCGCGCCGCGTCGGCGCGATAAAACCGTTCGGTCAGGCGCGGCAGATGGTTCGCGCCGATGCCCTCGCCCCGGTCGGCCACCGCGAAGGTGATGCCAGGCTTGCCCAGGCCGGGCAGGCGGTCGATCATCTGGGCGGTAATGCGCACCGCAGTGCCGGCGCGGCCATATTTTATCGCATTGTCGATCAGGTTCTGAAACACCTGGACAAGCTGATCGGCCTCGCCGGGGACGGCGGGCAGGTCAGCGGGCAGCGCGAGCGCCAGGGTCATGTTCTTTTCCGCCGCCCGCTGCTCCAGCAGCTTGATCACGCCGGACAGCAGGCCGGCCATGTCAACCGGGGTGTCGGGGAGGACGTGTTCGTCAAGCTCGATGCGTGACAGGGACAGCAAATCGTCGATCAACCGGGCCATGCGGCCGGCCTCGTCCTCCATGATGGTCAAGAAGCGCTGGCGTGCTGCGGCGTCATCGCGCGCCGGCCCGCGCAGGGTTTCGATAAAGCCGATCAGGCTGGCCAGCGGTGTGCGCAGTTCGTGGCTGGCGTTGGCGACAAAGTCGGCGCGCATGTTTTCCGAGCGCCGGATCGCGGTGATCTCGTGTAATTGGGCCACCGCGCCGGCAAATTTTTGCGGCCCCGGGGTGATCGGCTGGACGTGCAGCATGAAGCATCGCTGGCTGGCATCGAGAATGTCGATTTCGATGCTGTCCGGGGTGTTTCCGGCAATGGCGTGGGTGATGGCGGCGACCGCCTGAGGGTGACGCAGGGACAGATTGAACGCCCGGCCGATGAAATTTTCACCGAACAGGTCTGATGCTGCCGGGTTGGCCTCAATCACTTTACCCTGGGGGTCAACCAGAAAAACCGGGTCGGCCATGCCCTGGATGATGGCGGCGGCCAGATTGGGCGCTTCGCCGGGCGGCGGTTTGTCGGTGGGCGCAGGCTGGCGGCGCAGGCGCTCGAGATCATGCCGGAAATTCCGGCAGATGACCCAGGCCAGACCGGCTAGCGCCGCCCCGGCGATTGCCGCCGGGGCGGCGGGAATTGCGCCCAACGCCGCCAGTCCGCCAAAGATCGCCAGGGGGGCAAGGGTGGCTAGCAGGGTTCGTCGTTTGCCGATACTGTGGTCCGATGGTTTCATGCGTCTGCGTTCATCAGGGTGTAAAATAGCCCGCTGTTTTGACGGTTTCGTGACGCCAGGGCTTTCCGGCCGGCCAGGCCTTGCCAAAACTGTCGGGAATTTTTACACTTTCTCCTGACAGGCGGGCAGTAAAAATTGTAACATATTGTTTTTTAATATGTGGTTTGATTCTTGCATAACTCGATAAGCGTCAGGCAATGAACCGGGGAAATGTAGATTATGGTTGATAAAATGGCACAGAACAGCAACAGCACGGAAAATGACGGGCGCGGGGTTGACCGGCAAAGCCGGCGCCGTTTGCTGAAGGCCGGGGCATTCGCAGTTCCCGTGGTGATCACTGTCAGAAGCAGCGCCGCCTGGGCCGCCTCGCTGGATTGCGCCGACAAGATGACCAACATGGGTGCGCCGATCGTGCCCGGTCCGTTTGATGACGGCTCCCTGGACAGCACCAATTATGATCCCAACAATTATAATACCGATCCCAAGGTGCCATTCGACAAAACCAAGGGTACGCATCAGGATTATCTCCTGTTCGCCCATGCTAATAATTTGCCGGGCGGGTCATGCTATGGCTCGATCATAACGACGCCTTGAGTGGGGCTTGAGAGAGCCCGGAATTCTGTGGAACCCAAGGCGCGGATGGAAAAACAGGGCGCGGATGGAAAAAATCATCTGGCGGGCGATGCCTCGCGAGCTGTTTTTATGGCGCGACTGGGACGATGGCTCGGCGATTTATAACCAGCAGTCCGGCCGCACCCATATTCTCAATCTCACCGCACGGATCATTCTCGACGAGCTTGACGCCGGCCCGGCGACAGTGTCCGAACTGGCGGCGCGGTTTTCGCTCCCCGATGGTTCATCTCCCGACGGGGAGGGCGGCCCTCTTGACCTTGAAGCGACCCTCGCCGACACTCTCACCGTCCTGAAAAAAGAGGGGTTGGTGTCGTCTTGCCACGCATGAGGATCCGGGATATTCCCCGGGCCGATCTGGACAGATATTTAAGCACCGGGGGGCTCGATCTGTGCCTCGGGCCCTTTGTGATGCGCCTGAAACTGGCTTACGGCGCGCTGCGCGAGGCTTTCGCCGATGTCTATGGCGCCTGTCTGGCGGCGCCCCCGGGCGAGGAGATCACCGATTTTCATGTGCGGATCGATGCCCCGAGCCGCTGGCGCCACTGGTTTCGTCCCCAGGCGATCGCCGATATCGACAGCCCGGCGCCCTTTGTGCCGCTGCCTGCCCGTCTGGCCCCCCTGATGCTCGAGCAGGGCATGAACTGGTGCGTGGCCACCCGGGTATTCAATCTTTTGACCTTTCACGCCTCGGTGGTCGAGCGCGGCGGCAAGGCGATCCTTTTTCCCGGCCGCTCCGGCGCCGGCAAAAGCACCCTGTGCGCCGGTCTGGCGGTCAACGGCTGGCGGTTGTTTTGCGACGAATTTGGCCTGCTGGATATGGAAAATGGCGAGGTGCGCGCCTATCCGCGGCCAATTTCGCTGAAAAATCGCTCGATCGGGCTGATCCGCGCCATGGCTCCGGCGGGGGCGATCAGCGCGTCCTATCCCGATACTCCCAAGGGCACAATCGCCTTTCTCAAGCCGCCGGAGCAAAGTGTGGCGCGTGATCAAGAACCGGCCGAGCTGGGGGCATTCATCGTGCCGGTGTTCGACCCGGGGGAGCCGGCGGCAATCTCGCGGCTGTCAAAGACCGAGGCGCTGGGCTATATGACGCTTTATTCGATGAATTATGACCGGCTCGGCGCGCCGGCCTTCACCTGCCTGACCGACCTGGTCGAGCGCCGCCCGGCCTTTGCGCTGCGCTATCCCGATCTGGAGGTCGCCATGGCCCAGGTTGATGACATTCACCGGTCGCTGTGAAAGGCCCATGAGCGCATGATGCGAAAGGGCGAGCAAAATATTCTGATCCGGGCGCTGCGCGAGCCGGCGGTGATGAGCGGGCTTGATGCCGGGCAATGGAGCGGCCTGTTGCGACTGGCGCGGCTGGCGGCGCTGAGCGGGCGGCTGGACTGGCTGGCCCGGCAAAGCGGGGTTTTCGACCAATTGCCCGCCCGGGTGCGCAGCCAGTTTACCTCGGCGCGCAATTTCGCCCTGGGCGATCAGCGCCAGATCCGCTGGGAGGTGCGCTGTTTGCGTGAGGTGCTGGCGCCGCGTGGCATTCGCATCACCCTGCTCAAGGGCGCGGCCTATCTGCTGGCCGGCTGCCAGACGGCGCATGGCCGGCTGTGTTCCGACGTCGATATTCTAGTGGCCGGGGACGATCTCGCCCGGGCCGAGGCGGAACTGGTGGCCCATGGCTGGGAGGCCTTGAAAACCGATGCCTATGACGATCATTATTACCGCACCTGGATGCATGAGCTGCCGCCGCTGCGCCATCGTGAACGCGGCATGATCGTCGATATTCACCACACCATCCTGCCGCCTACCAGCCGCTATGTGCTGGGCGGCGATGTGTTGCTGTCACGGGCGCGCCCGCTGGGCGAGGACGGCCTCATGGCCTTGAGCGAGGAAGACATGGCGGTGCATGTGATCGTGCACATGATGGCCGATGGCGATCTGGTGGGCCGGCTGCGCGAGCTTGTCGATGTCGATGCGCTGTTGCGTGAATTCGGCGCCCGGGCGGAATTCTGGCCGCGCTTCATGGCACGCGCCGGCGAGCTTGGCGTGATACGGCCGGTTTATTATGCGCTGCGCCTGAGCCGGCAGTTGCTCGCCACCCCGGTTCCCGAGGCGGTGTTGCGCGGCGCCGATCAGGCCCGCCCGGCTTGGCCGGTTCGCGTCCTGATGGACCGTCTTGCGCCCGCCGCATTAACGCCGCAACTGCCGGACAAACCGGGCCGGCTGGCGGGCCTGGCCGGCCTTTTGCTCTATATCCGCGCGCACTGGCTGCGCATGCCGCCGCTGATGCTTGCCCGCCATCTGGCGCGCAAGGCGCTGCGGCGGCTTTCCCCTGCTTCTTAATCGCCTCCTAACTTTTTTGTGTCATAGCCAAAAGAGGGAGAAAGGGCAAGGATGTAAAGCAGATGCCTTCGGCGGAGGGAACACTGTCACAAGAACGGCTTGACGAGGACGAGGTCACGCGCCGGGTGCAAATGCGCCAGCTTGGCCTGCTGCTGTCCAATGCCCGCATTGCGGTTGCCATGAACGCTGTGGCGGTGGTTATTTTCGCTATCATCATGGCCGGGCATGTGCCGGGGGAGCTCTTGATTTTATGGTCGGCCATCGGCGGGCTGATTTTGGCGATGCGGGCCAGCCTGCGCTCTTTTTATCACGCGAAACCCGGCCGGTTTTCTCCCCCGGTCTGGCTGCATATCTATACCGTTTCGGTGCTGGCCATGGGGTTGTTCTGGAGTGCCGGGGTGTGGTTTGTCGCCTATACGGGACAGAACATACACCGCGAAATTCTGGTTCTGCTTTATGCCTGTCTGACGGTCGGCGCGGTTTCCGCCCTGTCGGTTCATGCCATTGCGGCGGTTGCTTTCTTCGTGCCCACTATGATGGGGTTTGCACTTTACATGTTTTTCTTGGGGGGGGGCGTCAATATCGCCATGGGGGTCATTCCCCTCCTCTTGTTGCTGCCCTTGTGCTGGGTCGCCTATAACACCCAGAATTTATTGATCCGGGCGATCCGTTCAAGCGTGGAAAAAGCAGGACTGGTGGCCCGGCTGGCCCGGGAAAAGAACAGTTACCAGGGGGCCTTTCATGTCACCCGGCTGGTGGTGCAGAACATCGATCAGGTACTGATCCTGTTTGACAAGGATTTGCATCTGGTCATCTGGAACCGGGCGTTTATCCGGCTTATGGGAGCAGACAAGAAATTTCTGCTCCAGCATCCCACGATTGAAGAGTTTATCCGCCACAGCGTCACCCATGGCGAGGATGAGGGGGCGGAGGATGTCGAGGCGTTTGTTTGTGCAGAACTGGCGAAACTTCGCGAAAAAGCGGGAAAATCCTGGACCGAGACCAATCATCACCGGGATGGCACCATTGTCGAGCGGCGGATCAATCCCTTGCCCGATGGCGGGCTGGTGGCGATCTATACCGATGTTACCGAACAGCATAAAAAGACCCGCCGCTTGAAGCGCAAGGCGTCACGCGACAGCCTGACCGGATTGATCAACCGCACCGAGTTCGAGGAGGCGCTGGAAAGCTGCAAGGCGGACGTACAGGCCGGCGAGGGCGCTTTCGCCGTTCTGCTGCTTGACCTCGATCACTTCAAGACAGTCAACGACACCCTGGGCCATCCGGCGGGCGATGCATTGCTCAAACAGGTGGCTGGGCGGCTGCGGCGGTGTTCGCGCGAATCCGATATTGTTGCCCGGCTCGGCGGTGACGAATTTGCTATTCTGGTGCAGGAAGCGGCGGACGAGCAGAAAGTTGCCGCCATGGCGCGCCGGATTATCGAGCATATCGGCCAGCCGATGACCTTGGGTGACGAGACGGTGGATATTGGTGTGAGCATCGGCATCGCCTTTTGTCCCCGCGATTGCGGCCACAGCAGCGATATTGTCTCCCATGCCGACAAGGCGCTCTATCGCGCCAAGGAAAACGGCCGCAATCGCTTCGAGCGCTATGACGAGCAGATGGGCCGCGAGATCGCCGCGCGCGATATTCTGGAAAGAACCATTCGTATCGGTCTGGACAGCCATCAGTTCACCCTGTTTTATCAGCCCCAGATCAACCTGAAGACCATGCAGATTTCAGGGGTCGAGGCCTTGATGCGCTGGAATCATCCCGAGCGCGGCTGGGTTGGCCCGGCTGATTTCCTGCCGGTCGCCGAGGTCTCGCGGCTAATCATCCCCCTGACCGAACGGCTTCTTCCGGAGGCCTGCTGGCAGGCCAGCGTCTGGCGCGCGCGCGGTCTGCCGCCGCTGATCATGGCGGTCAATCTTTCGCCGCTGCATTTCCGCGGCACCGATCTGGTGAATTATGTCGCTGAAACCCTGGAGGAAACCGGACTTGCGGCGCAATGTCTGACGCTGGAAATCAACGACAGCTTCATCTCCCAGAAATCCGAGGGTTTGTCCACGATGCTGGAGAGCCTGGCGGATCTGGGGGTCGGTCTGACAATCGATGGTTATGGCACGGGTGGCTCGTCAATCAGTTGGCTGCGCCAGTTGCCGGTCGATAAATTGAAAATCGACCGCTCGATTCTGGCTGATCTGCAAGCCGATGCCCCGACGTGTGACATCATCGAATCGGTGATCACCCTGGGTCGCGGCCTCGGCCTGACGGTTCTGGCCGAGGGGGTTGAAAACCAAGCGCAGCTCGATTTCCTCCGGGGTGTGGGCTGCGACCAGGCACAGGGCTTTTTCCTGAGCCGGCCGCTACCGCCCGATGAGTTGACCCGTTGGATCGAGGAACATATGGCCCGCGTGGCCTGAGGCGGGCGGCGGCTTGCCTCAGGCCAGATTACCCAGTTCCTTCGCCAGCTCCAGCCCGCTCAGTCCTGATGAACCGGCGGGTCGTCATCCTCGTCCCAGCCGGTGGCCGGTTCGGGATGTTTGGCCAGCCAGTCCTCGACCAGCTTGACATGGGCGCGTTCGTCCTCGGCCAGTTCTTCGGCCATGGCGCGGATCTCGGCATTGGCGGTTTTGCTGGCGATGTCGGCGAAATAGGCCTCGGCGCGCTGTTCGTTGACCAGCGCCAGCTTGAGCGCGTGGTGGACGGTCATCTTGTAATGGATTTCTTCCAGCAGCGTGCTCTCCGGGCTTTCCGCGTCGCGCCAGCGATAGTCCCAGGGGGCGATTTCCGGCAGCGCGATGCCCCTGGCCTGATCGCGGATCTTGTCGGCATGGATTTTTTCAACCCGCGCCATGGTGCGGAAGAAATCCGCCACCTCGTCATTGTTGTGAACACTCATCTGGTCGGCGAGGTCGGCGTAACGCTCGCCGGCCTCCTCCTCGATCGCCAGCGCATGGGCGATCATGGCCGGTAGATCTTCCATTTCGGCGGGGATCTTGTCTTTCAGGCTCATAGCGTGAATTTTCCTTCAATGGCGGCGAGCTCGTCCTTGTTCTCGCCGACCGAAAAACGGTAGGACTTGCGCGATCCGCGATAAAGAATGCCCAGGTTGAAGCCATCATCGGTCATGATCCGCCGCGCCGCCCGCGCCGGATCATCAGTGCCGCCGACCGGCGCATCACGCACCATGTTGCGCCATTCTTTCTGATCGGGGCGGAAGGTCGCGCAGGGGCTTAGGATCTGGACAAAGGAAAAGCCCGGGTGGCGGGCGGCCTCGGCGATCACCTTGGCGGTGGTGTTGGGGTCGCCGGAAAAACACCGGGCGACGAAATTGGCGCCCGAGGCCAGAGCGATCACCAGCGGGTGGAACGGTGAGACGCCGGTGCCGCCGGGGGTCAGCGCGCTGTCCCAGTTGGGATCGGTGGTGGGCGAAGGCTGGCCCTTGGTCATGCCGTAGACTTCATTGTCCATCACGATATAGGTCAGATCGATATTGCGCCGGCAGGCGTGCAGAAAGTGGTTGCCGCCGATCGAAAAGCCGTCGCCATCGCCGCCGGCGCAAATCACCGTCAGATCGGGCCGCGCCACCTTGAGGCCGGTGGCCACCGCCAGGGCGCGGCCGTGGATGCTGTGAAAGCCGTAGCAATTGGTATAGGCGGGAATGCGCGACGAGCAGCCGATGCCGGAAATGACCGCGACCTCATGGGGTTGCACGCCGAGATGGGCCATCGCCTTGGTGAAAGACAGCAGCACATGATAGTCGCCGCAGCCGGGGCACCAGACGGGTTTGATGTCCGATTTGAAATCGGCCGGCCGGGGGGCCGGGGAGGAGGTGGAGGCGCTGGTCATTGGTCGCTCCAGTTCTTGATGAATTCAACAATTTCGACAGTGCGCAGCGGGGTCGGGCCGGGCCGGTGAAAGGATTTTACGTCGCCGGGCAGATCATAATGACCCCGCAGGTAATGATGGAACTGGCCGCCATGGGTCTGCTCGATAATCAACACGCGACTTACGCCGTCGAGCGCGGCGGCGAGTTTTTCCTGCCGGATGGGGGCGAGCAGGCGCAGGGCGATCAGCCGCACCGAAACGTCGTCGTCGGCCAGCCGGTCCAGCGCTTCGCGCACTGTGCTGGTCAGCGAGCCCCAGGTGATGATCGCCAACTCGCCCTCGCCGTCGATGTCGGCCCAGTGATCGCCATAATCAAACTCGGCAATCTTGCGCGCCCGCTTGTCCATCTGGAGGGCGTGGTCGGTGGCCTGGCTCGAGGGTGTGCCGCGTGGGTTATGCTCCAGCCCGTCGGCGGTATATTGGCCGCCCGGGGTGCCGGGGATCGACATTGGCGAAATGCCGTCGGCGGTAACCGCATAACGCTGGAAGCTCTCGCCCGGCTCCTGGGCGACCTTGCGTCGGGCGAAAAAAGTGAGGTCGGCCGGCGGGTCGATGATTGCGCTGGCCTGGCCGAGGAACTGATCCGACAGCACGATGACCGGGCTTTGCAGCGCTTCGGCGAGATGAACCGCCCATTGCGCGGTAAACAGGCAGTCGGCGACTGAGGTCGGGGCGACCACGATGTGGGGGGCATCGCCATGAAAACCATAGACCGCGATGTTGAGATCGGACTGTTCCGATTTGGTGGGAATGCCGGTGGAAGGGCCGCCGCGCATCACATCGACCACCACCACGGGGACTTCCGAGCCGACCGACAGGCCCAGGCCTTCCATCATCAGCGCCAGCCCCGGCCCCGAGGTTGCGGTCAGCGCGGGAATGCCGCCATAAGAGGCGCCGATCGCCATATTGATCGAGGCCAGCTCGTCTTCGGCCTGCACCAGGGTGCCCCCGAGTCGGGCCAGATTGGGGGCCATCCATTCGAGAATTTCGGTAGCCGGGGTGATCGGATAGGCGGAGACGAATCGCACCCCGCCGCGCAGGGCACCCAGCCCGGCAGCCTGATTGCCATTGATCATCCAGCGCCCTTTTTGCGGTGCCTTCAGGCTTGGCGCGGCGCAGGGCGAGGGGATGGCGCTGGCGGCCTCATAGCCGGCGGCGACCGCCCGGGTGCTGGCCTCGATCGCCGCCTCTCCCTTGCGCGCCAGCTTCTTGGCGAGCAGGGCGACGACATTTTCCTGATCGATACCGGCCAGCGCGGCGACCACGCCCAGGGCGATCATATTGGGCCGTCCGCCGCTAATATCGCCGGCCAGGCTGGTCAGCGGCACGGTGTGCACGCGCGCCCCCGAGGCGGCGAGATTTTCCGGCGGATCGCCCGCCTTGGCGTCGCCCAGAATCACACTTTGCGGGGTGAGCGGAATTTCACCGGCGAATCGGTCAGCATTTTTCCAGTCGATGCCCAGCAGAATATCGAAGCGGTCACTGGCGCTACAGGTTGGCGACGTCGACAGCTTGACCAGCGCGGCAGCCTCGCCGCCCCGAATCTGTGGCCCAACCGAGCGGGTCATCAGCCCGTACCAGCCGGCGTTTGCCGCCGCTTCCAGCAGCAGCGAGCCCGCCGTCATGACGCCGGTGCCACCACTGCCGACCAGGGCGATGGAGAGGGAGGTTTCGGTTTGTTGTGACTGAGCCATGAAGCCGCCTTTCGATGTCGCCGCGCTTCTTGACGCTCCTTGCCGGAGCGACCGTGCCGCGTGGAATTCTTGTCATTAGATCACAAAATCCCGCCGGAAATCATAAAATCCAGGAGGGTGTTTTCGCGAACACTGCACTTTCTTTATCCGCACTGGAATTCAGGTCTTGACCCCTAATTCGGTATTGTGGTACTGATTTAATAGATTATGGGAATGGGCCACGATCGTCAATAGTAAAAAGCCGGTTCTGGAGGCTTTGTCGGGAAGTGGCCGCAAGGTGAAAAGGGTAGCAGCATGAGCGATACCGCCTATCGTTGGCAAATGACCGGGCTGAACGAACCGATGGTTCGGGTCGACTTTGACCCCAGTACGCCGGGGGCTGGCGAGGTTGTGGTCGAGGTGGCCGGCTGTGGGGTCTGCCATACCGATCTGGGCTATTATTATGACGGTGTGCGCACCAAGCACGAGTTGCCGTTGACCCTGGGCCATGAGATTAGCGGCCGGGTGAGTGCGGCGGGCGAGGGGGCGGCCGACTGGCTCGGCCAGGCGGTGATTATTCCCGCAGTCATGCCCTGCGGCGAGTGCGATTTGTGCCGGCGCGGCAAATCGGCGATCTGCCGCGCCCAGAAAATGCCGGGCAATGACATCCAGGGCGGCTTCGCCAGTCACATCGTGGTGCCGGCTCGCGGGTTGTGTCCGGTGGATGAGGCCCGGCTGGAGGCCGCCGGCCTCGAGCTGGCCGATGTTTCGGTGGTTGCCGACGCGGTTACCACGCCCTATCAGGCGGTGACCCGCTCCGGGCTGGGCGAGGGCGATGTCGCGATTGTGGTCGGGATTGGCGGGGTGGGCGGTTATACCGCGCAAATCGCCGCCGCCAAGGGGGCCACGGTGATCGCCGTTGATGTCGATCAGGCCAAGCTCGACACCATCGCCAATTATGGCGCCACCCTGACCCTGAACGCCCGCGACTATGATGGCCGCGCCCTGAAAAAGGCGATCGGCGCCTTTGTTCGCGACAATGACCTGCGCGCGACCGAATGGATTATTTTCGAGTGTTCGGGCACCGCCGCCGGGCAGCTTACCGCCTTTGGCCTGATGACCTTCGGGGCGACCCTGTGCGTGGTTGGCTTTACCATGGACAAGGTCGAGATTCGGCTGTCGAACCTGATGGCGTTCGATGCCCGGGCGCTGGGCAACTGGGGCTGTCCACCCGAGATGTACCCCGGCGCGCTCGAGCTGGTGCTGGACCGGAAAATCCAGCTTCTGCCCTTTGTCGAGCGCCGCCCGCTCGATGATATCAATCAGGTTTTTGACGATGTGCACGCCCACCGCATGACCCGGCGTGCCATCCTCGTTCCCGGCAAATAGGAGCTTGAACACCATGCCTAGCACTGAATTGGTCAATCACAATCTGGTTCGTGAAGTTGTCGCCGAAGGGATTATTTACGAGAAGCGCCCGGCCAAGACCGCCAGCGGCGAGGTGATCGAGGGGCTCTATCACGCCTGGATCATTCTTGACAATCCCCAGCAGTACAACTCCTACACCACCGAGATGGTCAAGGGGGTGATTCTCGCCTTTCGTCAGGCGAGCAATGCGCGCGACGTGGTTTGCGTGGTGTTCACCGGGGTGGGCGACAAGGCGTTCTGCACCGGCGGCAACACCAAGGAATACGCCGAATATTACGCCGGCAATCCGCAGGAATACCGGCAATATATGCGCCTATTCAACGATATGGTGTCGGCCATTCTGGGTTGCGACAAGCCGGTGATCTGCCGGGTGAACGGCATGCGCATCGGCGGCGGCCAGGAGATCGGCATGGCCTGCGATTTCTCGATCACCCAGGATCTCGCCAAATTCGGCCAGGCTGGCCCCAAACATGGCTCGGCCCCGATCGGCGGCTCGACCGACTTTCTGCCGCTGGTGCTTGGCGCCGAGCTGGCCATGCAGTCGGGCACGCTGTGTGATCTGTGGACCGCGCACAAGGCCTATCGCACCGGCATTGTCAGCGAGATCGTGCCGGCGCTGAAGGTAAACGGCGAATTTGTTCCCAATCCGCTGGCGATCACGGACCGTTATCTGGATGACTATGGCCGCATTGTCATGGGCGAGCTCAAGACCGGTGACGAACTGGCGGCAGCCAAGCAGGTCTTGAAGGAAGGCGAGGTCGACCTCAGCCTGCTGGACGAGATGGTCGAGAATTATTGCGCCAAATTCGTGGCCACCTTCCCCGATTGCACCACCAAGACGCTGGAAGAGCTGCGCAAGCCCAAGATTAACGCCTGGAACGCCAACAAGGAAAATTCCCGGGCTTGGCTGGCGCTTAACATGATGACCGAGGCACGGGCCGGCTTTCGCGCCTTCAACGAGCCGGTGGGCCGTGACCGCGAGATCGACTTTGTCGCCCTGCGCAAGGCGCTGGCGGCGGGCACGCCGTGGAGCGACGAGTTGACCGAAAGCCTGCTGCCGGCGGCGAGGGCCAAAAAATGACCGACGGCGCGCCCCTCAAGGTCTGGCACGAGCATGATGGCGCCCTGTTGCGCCTCAAGCTCAACCGTCCCAAGGCCAATATTGTCGACGCGGCGATGATCGCGGCGCTGACGGCGGCGCTGGATGAGCATTTGGCTGCGCCCGGTCTGCGCGCGGTGCTGCTGTCGGCCGAGGGGCCGCATTTCAGCTTTGGCGCCAGCGTCGCGGAGCATCTTCCCGAACAATGCACGGCGATGATCAAAAGCCTGCATGGCCTGATTCTGCGCATGGTCGAAAGCCCGGTGCCGATTCTGGTCGCGGTCCAGGGGCAGTGCCTGGGGGGCGGGCTCGAAGTGGTGATGGCCGGCAATCTTATTTTCGCTGCGCCGGGTGCCGCCCTGGGCCAGCCGGAGATCAAGCTGGGGGTTTTCGCCCCGGCCGCTTCGGTATTGCTGCCGGGATGGGTTGGTCAGGCGGCGGCCGAGGACATGTTGTTTTCGGGCCGCAGCATCGGCGGCGAGGAAGCGCACCGGCGGGGTCTGGTCAGCCAGCTTGCCGATGATCCCGAAGCCGCGGCGCTGGCTTATTTTGAGAAAAACCTGGCTCCCCTGAGTGCCAGTTCTCTGCGGTTGGCGGTGACCGCCGTACGAGAGGGCCATGCGGCCCGGATCAGGGAAAGAATCGCGGTCGTCGAGGCGCTCTATCTCGATGGCCTTATGTCCACGCACGACGCGGTTGAGGGCTTGAATGCCTTCATCGAAAAACGCGCCGCCAACTGGGAGAACCATTGAAATGGCCACCAGACAGGAAATCGTTGATCGCTGCCAGGCGCTCTATGATGATCTCGACTTCACTGCCGCCCGCGAATGGAAAGACGCCAAGCCGGGCCGCCATGTCATCGGCTTCATGCCGATGTATGTGCCGCGCGAGATTATTCATGCTGCCGGCATGTTGCCGCTGGGTATCGTCGGCGGTGGCGATCAGCTTGAAGTGATCCAGGGCGATGCCTATTACCAGAGCTATATCTGCCGCATTCCCCGCTCAACCATCGAGCTTTTGCTGACCGAGCGGCTGGATTTTGTCGAGGGCATGCTATTTCCCAGCATCTGCGACGTGATCCGCAACCTATCGGGCATGTGGAAGCTGCTGCGCCCCGAGGTCTACGCCCATTATTTCGATGTGCCGCAAAACTATCTCAAGAATGTCGGCGGCGAGTTTTACATGCACGAGCTCAACGAGCTGCGGGCCGGGCTGGAAAAGATCTCCGGCCGCAAGATCACCGATGAGGATCTGCGCCGCTCGATCGCGGTTTATAACGAAAACCGTCGGCTCACCCAGGAGGTCTATGATTTCCGCGCCAAGACGCCGTGGCTGGCGCCTTCCTATGAGGTTTATCTGCTGATGCGCGCCGGTCTCGTTTTGCCGGTTGAAGAACATAATCAGCTGATCGTTGACTATATGGCGGCGGCCAGGCTGGAAGACCGGCCGCGGCGCGATAATTGCCGGGTGGTGATCACCGGGTCGTTCTGTGAACAGCCGCCGATCAATCTGATCAAATCGGTCGAGATGGCGGGCTGCTATATCGTCGATGATGATTATCTGCTGGTCAATCGCTGGTTCACCAAGGAGGTGCCGCTCGAGGGTGACCCGATCGAAAATCTGTCGGATACCTTCCTGACCAATTCGGTCAAGATGCCGTCGTGCTTCGAGCCCAATGAAGACGAAAAGGGCCTGTATCTGGTCGAGGCGGTGCGCAAGTCCGGTGCCGAAGGGGTGATTTTCGCCGCCGCGAGCTTCTGCGACCCGGCGCTTCTTGAGCGGCCGATCTTGCAGGATGTGCTCAGCCAGCACAACATTCCCTATATCAGTTTCAAATTCGCCGAGAATTCCGGGCAGATGCAGCCCATTCGCGAGCAGGCTGGCACCTTTGCCGATTCCATCAAACTATGGAGTGAACAATGAACGTAGCTGCCCAGAAGCCCTCGACAGAGGTGCAAAAAGACGCGTCAATGCTCAAGCAGAAAGCAATGATCGACAGTAACTTCGAGCGCCTCGGACGGGTCAAGGAAACCGGCGAGAAAGTGTCCTACACCTTCGTGCCTGGCAATATCAATGAGTTGGTCATGTGTTTCGACATGGTTGGCAATTACCCCGAGATCAACGCCATTCAGAACGGCTTGCGTAAAAAGTCGGGGGGGATGGTGATGGAAGCGGAAAAATGGGGGCACTCGGAAGACGTGTGCACCTATGTCAAGGCCGACGTCGGCATGATGCGCCGCGGCAATATCGGGCCCAGTGGCCTGCCGATCCCGGAGCCGGACATTCTGATGCTCAGCTATACCGGCTGCTATACCTTCTTGAAGTGGTTCGAGTTGTTGCGCCATGACTACAAGTGCGAGACCGCCATGCTGCATGTGCCCTATACGGGCGATGGAGTAATAACCAAGAGCATGGTTGATTATGTTGTCAAGCAGCTTAAGGAAGAGGTTATCCCGAAATACGAAAAGGTCAGCGGCGTAAAGTTCGACATTGACCGGCTGCGCGAGAATCTGAAACATTCCGCCAAGGCCGAGGACAATTTCGTGTGGGTTCTGGAATCAGCCAAGCACAAGCCATCGCCGATTGACGCCTATTTTGGCGGTATTTACTACATTGGCCCCATTTTCAGCGCGTTCCGTGGCACCCCGCAGGCGGTTGACTACTATGAGACCCTGCGCAAGGAAATCGAAGAGCGCATCAGACTGGGCCAGGGGCCGATTACGCCCGACGGCGTGATGACGGAAGAAAAATACCGGATTGTCACCGAGGGTCCGCCCAATTACACTAGCTTCCGCGATTTCTGGAAAATGTTTTACGAGGAAGGCGCCGTTGTGGTCGCTAGCACCTACACCAAGGTGGGCGGCACCTATGACTTTGGCTTCCGCCACGATCCCTCGCGGCCGCTGGAAAGCCTGGCCGAATATTGCCTGAACTGCTACACCAACCGCAATCTTCCCGAACGCACGCGGATGCTCGAACATTACATCAACGAGTATGAGGCGGACGGCCTGTTGATCAATTCGATCAAGAGCTGCAACAGCTTTGCTGCCGGCGAGTTGATGATGATGCGTGAAGTGGAAAAGCGTACCGGCAAGCCCGGCGCCTTTATCGAGACCGATCTTGTCGATCCGCGTTACTTTTCTGCGGCCAACGTCAAGAACCGGTTGGAAAGCTATTTCCAGATGATCGACCAGAAGCGGCGCGCTGCGGCGTAAGGCTTTACGGTCAGGAAAGGATAAAACGATGAAATGTTTCATTGGTATTGATCTCGGCTCGACAACCACCAAGGCGGTTGTCATGGACGAAGATCAGAACATCATCGGGCGAGGGATTACCAATTCGCGCTCGAATTACGACACGGCGAGTTCGGTCGCCAAACAGGAAGCGGTGGTCGACTGCCGGTTCACGCTTCTTTCCAACAACCTGGATGACAACAAGGGTCTGGTGGACAAGAAAGAACGTTTTCTGGCGGACCTGGAGCGCCATTTCCGTCGCCAGCAGTTTCTCGAACAGGTTGACGATCTGGAAAAGACCTGCCTGGAGAATGCGGAAGGTCCCCGCTTTGATGATGTTCGCACGGATCTCCACGCGGTTTTGGGCGAGGTATTCAAGCGGCTGCGTGAGGAAACCGTGGCCATGTTCGCCCCCGGGGCCGAGCGCAAGTCGGACTTTTTCCGCGACAACGCCGGCACCCGGTTCTTGTCGTTCAGCGAGGAAATCTCCCGCGATGCGGGGTTGAATTATGATATTCCGCTCAATGTTTACGACAAATCGATCATCGATGTCGAGAACCGCCCACCAAGCGGCGATTTGAGCGGCAAGTTCCTGCGCGGTCTTTACGAGCTGATCGAGGAAGAGCCCGAGCTGGGCATCAAGGTCGAGGACGTCGAGGGCCAGGTCAAGGCCGCGCTCGATGTCGATCTGGAGGAAACCTTCGTGGTCGGCACCGGCTACGGGCGGGTGCGGCTGCCGTTCCCCAAGGATCATATCCGCTCGGAAATCCTGTGCCACGGCCTGGGCGCGCATATGATGTATGGGGGAACCCGCACGGTGCTCGACATTGGCGGCCAGGACACCAAGGCCATTCAGGTTGACGCTAACGGTGTGGTTGAGAATTTCCAGATGAACGATCGTTGCGCCGCCGGGTGCGGGCGTTATCTGGGCTATATCGCCGACGAAATGAATATGGGGCTGCACGAGCTGGGCCCCTTGGCGATGAAGTCGACCAAGAAGATCCGCATCAATTCGACCTGCACGGTGTTCGCCGGCGCCGAATTGCGCGACCGGCTGGCGCTGGGCGACAAGCGCGAGGACATTCTAGCCGGTCTGCACCGTTCGATCATCCTGCGCGCCATGTCGATCATCGCCCGCTCGGGCGGCATCACCGACCAGTTCACCTTCACCGGCGGCGTGGCCAAGAACGAGGCCGCGGTGCGCGCCTTGCGCAAGCTGGTGTTCGAGAACTATGGCGAGGTGACGATCAATATCGATCCCAATTCAATTTACACCGGCGCGCTGGGCGGTTCCGAATTCGCCCGCCGCGCGGTGATGGAGGCTTGAGATGACAATTACCGCAGGCATTGATGTCGGAACCGGCGCGGTCAAGACCGTTCTGTTCAAGGTCGAGGGCGACAAGAACGAATGGCTGGCCAAGCGCACCGATCGTATTCGTCAGCGCGACCCTTATGTGCTGGCCGAAAACGCCTATGACGACCTGCTTAAGCAGGAAGGTCTGACCCGCGATGATATCGCCTATTGCGCGACCACCGGCGAGGCGGAGAACATCGCCTATTCCACCGGTCACTTTTATTCCATGACCACCCATGCCCGGGGCGCGATCTACCTCAACCCGGAGGCGCGCTCGCTGATGGATATTGGCGCGCTGCATGGCAAGGCGATCAAGATGGATGAGAACGGCAAGGTGCTCTCTTATAAGATGACCAGCCAGTGCGCGTCCGGCTCGGGCCAGTTTCTGGAGAATATCGCCCGCTATCTCGGCATCTACCAGGAAGAAATTGGTGAGCTCAGCCAGCAGGCCGATGACCCCGAGGTGGTGTCTTCGATCTGTGCGGTGCTGGCCGAAACCGACGTCATCAACATGGTGTCGCGGTCTATTTCGGCGGCCAATATTCTCAAAGGAATTCACATTTCCATGGCCGGCCGCCTGGTCAAATTGCTGCGCGCCCTCAAGGTTACCGAAGGGGTGGTGATGTGCACCGGCGGGCTGGCGCTCGACACCGGCCTGATCGCGGCGCTGAACGAGGGTATGGCCAAACAGAAAATGGACCTTCCGGTGGTCTCGCACCCGGATTCGATTTATGCTGGCGCCATTGGCGCGGCCCTGTGGGGCGCGTTCCGGCATGAAAAACTGGCAAAACTGGAAGAACTGGCTAAAGCGTCCTGAGCGGGCGGCAAGCCGACAAGGAGAACAGGAGAGTATCATGGCGTTAATGATCAATGAGGATTGCACGGCCTGTGACGCCTGCGAACCGGTGTGTCCCAACGAGGCGATCAAGGAAGGCGATCCGATCTATATCATCGATCCGCTGCGCTGCACCGAATGCGTTGGCGCGGAGGATGAGCCGCAGTGCCAGTTGGTCTGCCAGGCCGACTGCATCGTGCAGCACCCCGACTTTGTCGAGACCAAGGAGCAGCTTCAGGAGAAATACGACAGCCTGAATAGCTGATCACGCTCCGGCATGAAAATGCCAGCGTTCATCTGAAAGAGCGGGCTTGGCGGGCTCGCTCTTTTTTTGGTTTGCGCATAAAAAAACCGGGGCGTCTCTAATGAGACGCCCCGATCCTCAAGTCCGGTTTGACGACTGTTCGGTTAGGAGACGGGCCGTGTGAAGGACAGCCGCTGGGCCGGATTGAAGCCGTTATTCTGGAGGAAGGCGAGAAGGTCGAACTGGCTGGCGCCAACCTCGGTGCGCACGATATCGGTGCGCAGCACGGTCAGATTGGCCATCAGCTGGGACAGTAGCGCCGAGCCGACATGGTGATGGGCATAGTCGGGATCGACGCCCAGGGTGTCGATCACCGCGGTGGGCTCCGCTTGGCCGAATTCGCCAAAGTCCACCCGCGCCATGATGAAGCCGACGATATGATCGTCCATTTCGGCGACCAGCGATACCCGGATGCCGGATTCATCAAGCACCTCGGTGACTTTCTGGCTGTAATAGGCGGCGCGGTCAACGCCGATAATTTTTTTGTCGATCTTGATCAGTGCCGGCAGGTCGTCCTTGACCATGCTCCGGCAGGGGACCAGGTCGCGCGACAGCGCGGTGGTATCGTCGGCGTCGGGATCGCTGAAATCATTCTGGTCGGCCGGCGGAATGTCGGTCTGATCATCGAGATCGACCGCGACCGTATCCAGATAGGAGGCGTCGCGTTCATAGATATAGCGCGGCGCGAGAAGAAAGCCGGAGGCGGCGAAAAAGCGCAGCATGTCCTGGTTGGTCCATTCCGACTGGCTCTGGATTTCGCTGACTTTCTTGTGCTTGAGAATTTTTTCAAGCTCGCTCATCAGCGCCCGGCCGATGCCCTTGCCGCGCTGATCGTCGGCGACGCCGACGCCGTCGAGCACCGCCACCGGCGCATCGCCGCCAAATTCGCCCTCGAGCAGCCGGGCAAGCAGATAGCCGCGAACCTTGCCGCCATCTTCATAGGCGATAAAAACGAAGTTCTGTGGCTCACGCAAGGCGGCGGCGAGACGTTTTTCAAAAAAGCCCGCACGGCTGCGCCCGCTATAGACCCGGTCGATATCGATAACCTGTTGCAGATCCGTGGCCAGAAGGGGCCGGAGTGTTCCTGTTGTGTCCGTCATGGTGCTGTTTCGCCTTTATCTTGAGGTCACCCGAGTTGGGCATAGGCGGCCGCGAGGTCCGCATCTTCATCTTCTTCGATCAACTCGTCGAGCATGGGCAGCAGGCCCATTTCCTCTTTCTGGATATGCGAGATCATGCGCTCGATCAACTCCATGCCCGAGCGGTGAAATTCGTGCCATTCCTCATCCGTAAAGCCGTCCTTGCGGGCTTTGCGGGCAAGTTCGCCCAGGCCGGTCCCCAAGGGCAGGATGACATTGTGCTCCTGCGTCAAAAGCTCGCCAATGGGGCTGTCGCCGGCTTCGGCGAGGCGGGTGAACAGATGTTCTTCCTCAAAGGCGAAATGGGTTTTCACGTCCGCTTCCACCAGCCCGATAATGTCGGCCAGCAGGGTGCTTATTTCCGGTAAATTATGGTCCGGCGCGGTTTTTGCGCGGTGTTTGTGCAACACCGCTTCGAGACGCTCCAGCACCCCGATGGTCCGCAGGTGATCATCGTGCAGGGTGCGACTGATTTGCCGTTCCAGATAAAGCATGGAAAGTCTTCCGAATGCTAATTCCAATAATTCGGTACTGTAATGCGCAAAAAGGAATCCGTCAACCGCTTTCCCGGTCTTCCCCAAAAAAATATGGCGGGTTGAAAATCATGGGGTGGTCTGAGCCAGGGCCCGGCTCATGCGCCAGATCACCGTGGCGACGAACCAGCCAAAGGCCAGGGCGCCGACGAGGCCCAGCACCGCCCCGGCCTGGATCACCACCGTCATGTCCAGCCCGATGCCGAGGGCGACCAGCCCCAGGCCGCCAAGATGGCCAATGGCGTTGATCTGCACAAGCTGTTCATTCCCCATCGCCGAGGGCAGCAGCGGGGCGGCGCCGGCGCCGCCGGCGGCATGCATGGAGCTGAGGAAGGGCACGATGCGTTGCAGGATGCCGAGCAGGAAGGTCAGCAGCCAGCCGCCCACCGCCAGCAGGCCGAACAGTGCCGGGCCGCTTTCAGGCCACCAGCCGGTCAGGCCGAGGCCGCCAAACAGCAGACTGAGCGGCAGTAGAACCCAGGCGATTTTGACCAGCACAAAGGAAAGCCCGAGCCGCTTGCGCATGCGGTTCTTGAACACCCAGGCCATGGCGCGCAAATAAAGTCCCACCCCGGCCAGGCCGGCGATCAGGCCGGCGGCGGTCAGCAGCGGCAGGGCGGCGATCAGGCCGGCGCTGGCCAGGATCAGGGCGATGACGGACAAGGCGAGCGAGGCTGTTCCCCAGGCGGCGGGCGGCGCTGGCGAGAGGGCGAACATTGGCACTAAAATGTAGGAAAAGCCGAGCACCAGCAGCCCCATGAAGCCATAAACCGCCACGATGAAATGGACCAGCGCCACGGCGCCATGGTCGGGTATGAAGCCGTGCTCCATGTCCGCGACCAAAGCCGCCCCCAGCGCGGCCAGGGTGGCCAGGGCGGCAAGCACCCCCCAAGCGTGGCTGACAATCACCCCCATGCCCTTGACGCTGCGCAGGTTATCGGCGATTTGCACAAAGAAAATCGTCAGCCCGAGAATGCACAAGGCCGCCCCGATCATCATCGCATGATGCGCGCCCCGGGCCATGCCATAAGCCAGAATGGCGACCCCGGGAATGAACAGCCATGAAATGAGCCGGCTGGCCCGGGGGGCGCGAATCGGCCGCCGGGTGGCGACCGAGAGCAGTTGCAGGGCGGCGCCGATGGCGGTCATGACGAGCACGCCGAGGGTGGCCAGATGCAGGGTGCCGAGCACTGGGCCGGTGCCGCCGGCGTAGCCGGCAAGATCACCGGCAGACAAGAACAATCCAATCCAGAAGGCGATATAAAACAGGCTGGCGGCGGCAAAAAAACGAAAGGGGATCGAGGGCGGCAGCAAGCGCCCCTTGGCGCCGGACAGGAATGTGGCGGCGAGGGCCATCAGGGCTCCTTTCGGGTGATTTCAAGACGGATTTCATCGGCCGGCGCGGCGATTGTTTTGGCCGTCCAACCACGTTCGCTTAACTCCGGATAGAGATAAACCGGGTCGCGGTCATGATGCACGATCAATGCTGGGGGATTTTTCTCCAGCGTTTTGAGAATGGCGACCATCGGGTCGGGCGGGGTAATGCCGCGCACGTCGAGATGAAGCCCATCATCGGCGCGCCAGCAGGGACAGGCCGGGGCGTCCTCGGGCAGGGGAGGCTTTTCGGCGCTGGCGCCGCGGGCGCTGGCGGCGCGATGGAATATCACCCGCCAAGCGCCATCCTCTGTTTCCTCGGCGAAGCCATCAAAGCCGCGCCCGGCCAGCAGGCGGCGCAGCGGCACAGGATCGAACGGGGCGATAAGCACCAGCGCACCGTTTGGGGGCACCCGGTCGGCCAGCATCATAACGCTGGCGCGGGGATCACCACCGGCGGCGATAATCGGGCGCACGTCGAACAGCTCGGCGGTCTCCAGATCAATCTCTGTCAGCCAGCCGGGAGGGCTATCAGCGGAATCACCAACCATAAAGGCAGTTTATCGGCCCGGGACGCGCGGCGCCATGACGAAAGTCACCTTACACTATGACCAAAATCACCTCACGCCGCCGCCAACCGGCGCACCATGTCGCGGACCAGCGCCGGGGCGACCTGGCGGCGGTATTTGGTGGTGGTCAGGGTGGTTTTCATCGCCCCGATCTGCTTGCGCACCAGTTTGACCAGATGGTCCAGCATGGCCTCGTCCACCGGCTTGCCAATGAAACCAGCGGTTTCCTCAAGCAGCAGGGGGCGTGAATTGGTGCCGGTCAGCGCGATTCGCAGGCTGGTGAGCACGCCTTTTTTGCAGGCCAGCGCCACCGCGACGCCAACCAGCGGAAAATCGATCGCCTCGCGCAGCCGGACCTTCTCATAGTCGACTTGCGCCGGCGGCGCGGGGATATGAAGCCGCAGCAAAATCTCACCTGGTTTCAGACGGCGGTGGTCCGCGCCATCCTCGGCGAACAGTTCTTCGAGCGCGGCGCGGCGCGCACCGTCAGGGCCCAGCAGTTCGGCCTCGCCCCCCAGCGCCACCAGCACCGGCGCCAGATCGGAGCAATAGGCGGCAAAGCAGCGCGCGCTCTTGGGCGCGACATGGCAGACATCGCCGGAATATTTCAGGCAGTAGTTATTGGCCGAGCGCCACCATTCGCTTTGATTGTAGAACACGCAGCGGGTGTCCTGCAGCAGATTGCCGCCAATGGTGCCGGCGTTGCGATGCTGCGGCCCGGCGATGGTTTTGGCCGCCTTGACCAGCGCCGGATAGCGCGCCGCCACCGCTTGGTTATCGATCAACGCGCTTAAGGTGACGCCGGCGCCCAGGATCACGCCGTCCGGCGTCTCCTCGATGGCCCGCAACTCGTCGAGCGCGGTGATGTCGACCAGCCGTTCCGGCGAAAACAGCCGGCGGCGAATGTTGGGGATGGTGTCGGTGCCGCCGGCCAGCACCATGGCGCCCTCGCCGGCCAGGGCGGCGACGGCATCCTCAAGGGTGGCGGGGCGGACAATATCGAAGGCAGGCAGGGCTTCCATCAGGCGGCTCCCTTTTGGGCGCGGGCGCGCTCGGCGCGCTTTTTGGTCCAGGCCTCGAGCAGCCGGTCGGGGGTGATCGGCAGCTCGGTCATGCGCACCCCGGTGGCGTTATAGACCGCATTGGCCAGCGCCGGCAGGAAGCTGGTCAGCGAACCTTCGCCGGCCTCCTTGGCGCCGAACGGGCCATTGGGGTCGATGCTCTCGACGATGTGACACTCGATCGGCGGTGAATCGGTCATGATCGGCACGCTGTAGGTGAGCAAGGTGGCGTGCTGGGGCAACCCTTCGTGATAGCGGGTTTCCTCGAACATCGCCTGGCCCATGCCCATCCATACCGAGCCCTGGACCTGGCCTTCGACCGCCAGCGGGTTGATGGCGTAGCCGCAATCATGAGCAACCCAGACTTTTTCGACCTTGATGCGGGCGGTGATCGGGTCGATGCTGATTTCCACCACCTGGGCGGCATAGGAAAAGCCCATGGTCGAGCCCACCGCGCCGCCGCGATGGCCGCCGCCCTGGGCTTCCTTGGGAGTGGCGAAGGTGCCCTTGACGGTGATCGCACCAGTGCCCTTAAGCGCGGCCTCGGTCACCTCCTTGAAACTCAGGCCCGGGTCCTGGCCGCCTTCGACCCGGAAGGTCTCGGCGTCAACCTCGATTTCTTCGGGCTTGGCGTCGAGCTTGCGCGCTGCCGCCTCGACCAGCACGGCGCGCAGGTTGCGCGCGGCATCGATCGCCGCATTGCCGACCATGAAAGTGACGCGCGAGGAATAGGAGCCATTGTCCTTGGGGGTGATCGCGCTGTCGTTGGTGATCACCCGCACCCGGCTAAGATCGATATGGAGCACCTCGGCGACCGCTTGGGCAAGCATGGTGGTCGAGCCCTGGCCGATGTCGGCGGCCCCCGACAGTACGGTTACCCCGGCATCGAAATCGAGCTTGATGTTGACCACCGCATGGGGCTCGCCGGTCCAGTGGACCGGCTTGGCGGCGCCCGAGACATAATGCGAACAGGCAAAGCCCAGCGCCCGGCCTTGCGGCATGTTGTCCTTGCACTCGCGCCAGCCGCTGGCCTTTTCCACCCAGTCGATACACTCGGGCAGGCCATAGCTTTTCACCCACACGCCGTTGAGCGCCACGCCGTCAAACCCGGGCTTGTCGAGCCGGTTGACCCGGCGCACATCCATCGGGTCGAGCCCCAGCTCTTCGGCCATGGCATCGAGCAGGCATTCAAAGGCATGGCGAGTCTTGACCGTGCCGTGGCCGCGCATCGCGCCGCAGGGCGGCAAATTGGCGTAAACCCGGTAGCCGTCATATTTCACCGCCGGAATGTCATAGATGCAATGCAGCAGCGAGCCGGCGTAAAGAATGGTCACGATGCCATAGCCGGCATAGGCGCCGCCGCGCTGGACCGCCTGGCATTCGGTGGCGGTGATGACGCCGTCTCTGGTCATGCCGATGCGCAGCTTGATCTGCGATTGCGGACGGCCGCGGTGGGTGAGGAAGGTTTCCTCGCGGGTGAGCACCATGCGCACCCGGCCGCGGGCAGCGCGGGCCAGCAGACTGAGCACCAGCTCGAAATTTAGCGCCTCGGTGCGGGCGCCAAAACCGCCGCCAACATAGGGCTTGATCACCCGGATGCGCGCTTCCTCCATCCCCATGCAGCGGGCCAGCATCAGATGGACATAATAGGGCACCTGGCTGACCGTCCACAGGGTCAGCCGGTCGCGTTCGGGGTCGTAGTCGGCCAGGGCGGCGTGGGGCTCCATATGCATATGGGTGACCTCGCCAAAGTCATAGGTGCCCTCGCGGATGATATCGGCAGCTTTAAATCCGGCTTTCAGATCACCGAATTCATGATGCACCTCGCGCTCGATATTGCCCGGTTTGTCGTCATGCAGCAGGGTGGCGCCGGGGGCGCGGGCGTCCTCGGCGGTGTAATAGGCCGGCAACTCGCGCACCTTGATGTGGATCAGCCTGAGCGCTTCCTCTGCGGTGGCCTCATCCTCGGCGGCAACCGCGGCCAGCGGCTCGCCGCGATAGCGCACCCGGTCGCGGGCCATGGGGTATTCGTTCATGGCGATCGGCAGCACGCCGTAAGTCTTGTCGCAATCGGCTCCGGTGATAATGGCGCGCACCCCGGGCAAGGCAAGGGCCTGGCTGGTGTCGATCTCGAGGATTTCGGCATGCGACCACTGGCTGCGCAAAATGCGTCCGACCAATGCGCCCTCGGCCGGCAGATCGGCGCTGTAGTGAGCCCGGCCGGTGACTTTCTCGACCCCGTCGATCAGCGGGGTGGGGGTGCCGGCGGCATGGATTTTGGCGGGAGCATCGGTCATGACGCGCTCTCCTCTGCGGCGGCCTGCACCGATTCAATAATTTTCACATAGCCGGTGCAGCGGCAGATGTTGCCCGACAACTCCTCGCGGATTTGGGTTTCGTCGGGATGGGGGTTTTTGCGCAGCAGGCCCTCGGCGGCCATCACGAAACCGGGGGTGCAATAGCCGCACTGGGTGCCGAGCTTTTCATGAAACGCCCGTTGCAGGCGCGACAGCCGGCCCTGATCGGCCAGCGCTTCGATGGTCTCGACCCGTTTGCCGGCGCAGCTTGCCGCCAGGGTAATGCAGGCCAGATGCGGTGTATCGTCGATCAGAACCGTGCAGGCGCCGCATTCGCCGCCGTCACAGCCCTGTTTGGTGCCGATAATGCCGACCTCTTCGCGCAGATAATCGATCAGCAGCATATTGTCGGCGACCGCGTCGGTGCGCGGCTTGCCGTTGAGGGTGAGCTGCAACAGCTTTTTTGTCGCGCCGCCCGTCATCATGGTGTTTGTCACGGCCAAGTCTCCCACAGGGCACATATTGTATGTATACCCTACAATATGAACAAGAGAGCTGCTTGTCAAGGGTTATCTAGGGCAGGTCAGGGGGCCGGCGCGCTCTGGACGAGGGGGGCGCGCCTGCTTATCATCGCGCCGGTGTAAATCAGGGAGCCTTTCACCATGCAGACACTCGATTATGGCCTGTTGCCGGATCTTCTGGGCTATCAGCTTCGCCGCGCCCAGGTGCGTTTGTTCCAGCATTTTGCCGCCACGGTGGGTGAACGGGCGATTACCCCGGGGCAGCTTGGCATTCTGGTTCTAATCCAGCGCAACCCTGGTTTGAGTCAGTCGGCACTGGCGCGGGCGCTGGGGGTCGAGCGCTCGACCCTGGGCGAGGTGGTCGAGCGGTTTGAAAAGCGCGGGCTGATCTCCCGCCAGCCAAGCCCCAGCGACCGGCGCTCCCTAGCGCTGCATCTCAGTCCGGCGGGCGAGGCGCTGATGGCCGAGTTGACGCCGCTGGTGCGTGATCATGAAAAACGCTTTACCGCGGCGCTGTCGCCGGCGGAACGCGAGCAACTGGTCGGTCTTCTGGCCCGCCTCGCGCCCTAATAAAATTTATAGATGTGGTCCTGAATGGCGCCGGCGCGCTGGGCCGCCTTGACGATATGCAGGGCGTGAAAGGTCGCGCCGATCACCATGAACCAGCCGAGCACACTGAAACTCTTCACGCCATAGCCCCAGATCGCCGCATTGATCAGAAAATGCACAATCCGGCCATGAACCAGGATGCCCATCGGCGGGCAGAGAAAGACCAGAAACCTCACCATCACGAGTCGGGAGCCTAGCAGAAAAACCTCTATGGAGGGTAAAGAATTGCAACAAGTTTAACGATCTGGCCAGCAGCGGGATCACGGGCGAGCCTAAATTTAATGTATAGTATTAGCTATTTCAGATAACTTCATTGTTTTACAGGGTTTATCTAATGGCATATTTATCGAAAGGATCAGTGCGTTGCGGTGCATGACCCGGGCGAGTCGCAGGGCGGCGGCGAGCAGATCGCCGGTGCCGTCCGGCTGCACCAGCCATTCCGCCAGCGATCGCGCCAGAGTGATCTGGCGATGCTGGCAGGCCGCCACAAGACGGATCACGCAGAGCTCGTCGGCGCCCAAACAGGAGCAGCCCGGCTGGTGATAGCGCAGGACGCGCCGGGCATGACAATGCAATTCCTTGACCAGCGCCGCGAAACCAGCCAGCGCATCCTGTCCGTCCGCGGCGCCGAACTGGCGGGTGAAGTCATCCCAGACAACAGCCCAATGCCGGCTTTCATTTTCGCGCCAGCCCAGCACCCAGCGCCGGACAGCCTGGATGAGAAATCTTTCGGCCGGCATGAGCCTGGTCACTGAGGTCGGCGAGGCGGTGTCGGGACGGGTGTTGGGGGAAAGGGACATGACAAGGCTCCTGAAAATGGATCGATGCCACAGCATATCGATAATGATAATCATTATCAATAACTTTATTGTTATCTGGTCTTCGGTCGGATTGAAGGGCCGATCAGCAAGCGCCTCCGTGCGAGCAAGTAGCCGCGCAACATTGCCGGACAGCGGCTGAACAGCACCGTTCGCAATCGTCGTTCTTCTGTTCCGGGGAAACAGCGGCGCCGCCTGCCGGCGGCAGCCTATTTGGGGCGCAGGTCCTTGACCCGCACCGCCTTGCCCTCCGAGCGCGGCACTTCGCCGGGGCCCTTGACCCGCACCGTGCAACTGACGCCGACCATGGTCTTGATCTGGTGGCGGGCGGCGGCGGCGGCGGTTTCGCACCGTTCGTGGTGACGGGCGGCCTCGGGGCTGGCTTCCACCTCCAGGGTGATGCGGTCCATCAGGCCGTCGCGCTCGACGATGATCTGATAGTGCGGCGCGATGTCGGGCAGGCCGACCAGCACCGCCTCGATCTGGCTGGGAAACACATTGACGCCGCGGATGATCAGCATGTCGTCGTCGCGCCCGGTGATGCGCTTGATGCGCAGATGGGTGCGCCCGCAAATGCACGGCTGGTCGGTCAGACGGGTGATGTCGCGGGTGCGATAGCGGATCATCGGCATGCCCTGCTTGGTCAGGGTGGTGATCACCAGCTCGCCGCGCTCGCCCATGGGCAGGGGCTCGGCGCTCTTGGGATCGATGATCTCGAACAGGAAATGGTCTTCCCAGCCGTGCAGGCCGTCCTGCGCCACCGCGCATTCGCCGGCCACGCCGGGGCCCATGATTTCCGACAGGCCATATTGGTCGCAGGCGACGATGCCGAGCCGCTCCTGCAATTCGGCGCGCATCGCCTCGCTCCACGGCTCGGCGCCGAAAATGCCGATGGCGAGGTTGGATTTGCGCAAATCATAGCCCTCGCGTTCGGCCACTTCGGCGATGTTGAGGGCGTAGGACGGGGTGGCGCACAGCACCCGGGCGCCAAAATCCTCGATCAGCATGACCTGGCGCTCGGTGTTGCCGCCCGAGGCCGGCACCACGCTGGCTCCTAGGGTCTGGGCGCCGTTATGGGCGCCCAGGCCGCCGGTGAACAGGCCGTAGCCATAGGCGTTGTGCACCACATCGCCAGGCCGCACCCCGGCGGCGGTCATCGAGCGGGCCATCAGCCGGCCCCAGGTCTCCAGGTCCTCGCGGGTGTAACAGACCACGGTCGGCTGGCCGGTGGTGCCCGAGGAGGCGTGAATGCGGATGATCTGCTCGCGCGGCACGGTGAGCAGGCCAAAGGGGTAGTGATTGCGCAGATCGGTCTTCATGGTGAAGGGAAAGCGGCGCAGATCGTCGAGCGACTTGAGGTCATCGGGGGTAACCCCGGCGGCGCGAAACGCCGAGCGGTAATGGGACACCGTGTCATAGACCCGCTCGAGCACCTTTTTCAGGCGCGCCAGTTGCAGCGCCGCCAGATCGGCGCGGGCCATGGTCTCGCGCTCGGGAGCGAACATCGGGATATCCGGCTGGGCTTTGCTGTCTCTGCCGCCTTTCATGTCAGGCGCTGGCGCGGCTCTCATGGTGACTCTCCCCGTCATTTTCTTGTTTGATTTCAAATCGTCTCAACTCGTCCACCCGCTCGATGGTCTTGGCCTGAATATGGGCGATCTGCTCCTCGCTGAGATGGCGGTATTTGCCGTTGAGCTTGAGGTATTCGACTACCGGCAGGGGATCGTCCACCGGCCGGGTGAAGCGCAATCCGGTGTCCCTTTCATATTCCCACAGGGTGACGAAATTGGTGTCCACGCCCATGCGGCAGATCTCGATGGTGTCGCCCGAGCCAAAGCGCCATCCCGAGGGGCAGGGGGCATAGACATGCAGATAGGCCATGCCGCGCTTGGCGGCGTCGATCGCCTTGTCGAGTTTCTCGTAATAATCCTCGATATAGGCAAGCGAGGCGGTGGCGACATATTCGCAATTATGCATCATCATGATCACCGGCATGTTCTTGGCATCCTGCGACTTGCCGTGCAGCGCCGGGCCGACCGGGGTGGTGGTGGTCCACGAGCCGTAGGAGGTCGAGCTGGAGCGCTGCATGCCGGTGTTCATATAGCCTTCGTTGTCGGCGCAGATGAACAGCATCTTGTCGCCGCGCTCGGCCGCGCCGGATAGTGACTGAAAGCCGACATCGGTAGTGCCGCCGTCGCCGGCCAGGGCGACCATCATGATGTCGTCGCGCCCGACCCGCTTATACTGGCGCTTGATGCCGGCCAGCATCGAGGCGGTATTGGTCAGCAGCGGGTGAAACACCGGCACCTTGCAGCCGACCATGCCGTTATAGCCCACCGAGCCCATGCCGGGGATGCAGCCCGGCGGGGTGGCCAGCACGCTGTTGGCGCCGACCCGGCGCATGGTGTGGCGCATCAGCAGTTCCGAATTGCAGCCCTGACAGCCCGACAGCCCCTTGACGAACATGTCCTCCCAGTCGCCGACCCGGTTGTAGATGTCGCCGACGGTGCGGTGCTCCAGCGCGCCATGGGAGCAGGCCTTCACGCAGGCCGGGGCGCCGTCGCACATGTCGCATTTCTGGACATGGGCGGTCTGGCTGTTGAAGGTGATGCCGCCATAGGCGCAGCCGACGGTGCACAGCAGGCAATCGACGCATTTGTCGGCGTCCCACGGCACCAGGCCGCTTTCTTCGTCCTTGGTGAGCGCGCCCGAGGGGCAATTCATGACGCATTTCGGATCGCCGCACTGGCGGCACAGCGCCAGCTCGAAACTGTCGGTAATGGCGTTGGTGGTGATGGTGATGCGTGAATGGGCCAAGTCGTCGCTGCCCGCCTTGGCCTGGGCGCAGGCGGTCATGCAGTCGCCGCAGCCGTCGCATTTTTCGGGGCGGAAGGCGATCGTATTATGTGCAAATCCCATTTTCTTCTCCTATCGCCAGGTGCTTGACATCAAGGCGCGGCCAGTCTCCAGCGGGTTGGCGAGAAACGCCTCGCGCACCGGGCCAAGATCGGTGCGGCGCAAGATGAGCTGCCACATAATGCCGGCGTCCATCGGTTCGTTGACCGTCGAGATGCCCAAAAGGCGGCTGTCCTTGAGCACGATCTTGCGGAAATGGCCGTTCGCCGGGTCGATGTCGCAGGCCACTTCGGCGCCCTCGGGGGGCTGGCTCAGCCCCACCGAAATCGCCTGGCGGCCGTAAAAATTATAGGTGTTGATCGGCACCCCTCCGGGAAACGGCTTGAGCGCCTCATCCCCGGCCATGGCCATGCCGGCGATGCGGCCCTGTTCGACCGCATTAGGCAGAATGCCGACCACCGATTTGTCGTCGCGGTAAAAGTCGCGCGCCTGGGCGACATCGCCGGCGGCCCAGACATTGGGCGCGCTGGTCGCCATGGTGTCATCGACCAGAATGCCGCGGTCGGTCTCCACCCCGCTGCCGCCCAGAAAATCAATCACCGGCTGCACCCCGGTGGCGACCAGCAGCAGATCGGCCTTAAGGCTTTCGCCGTCCTTCAGGGTGACGCGGATCTGATCGCCATCCTTTTCAGTGCTGGCGACAGTACAGCCGAGCATCATGCGCACGCCATTTTCGGTAAAGGCGCTTTCGATCATTTCAGCGGCGGCGGCATCGAAATAAGCCGGCAGCACCTGGTCGTACATTTCGATCACGCTGACCGACACCCCGGCCTTGGCGAGATTTTCCGCGCCATGCATGCCGACCAGGCCGGCGCCCAGGACAATCGCGGTCTTGGCCTCGCCGATCGCCCGGCGCAGGCCGATCGCATCATCAAGGGTGCGCAGCACGTGAAAGGGGGTCTCGGACAGCCCAGAGATTGGCGGGATCGCCGGGCGCGCGCCGGTGGCCAGCAGAAGCTTTTCATAAGCCCAGGTCTCACCGTTATCAAACGTCGCCTGCGCCTTTTTGCTGTCCAGCGCGACCAGCGCCGCGCCGGTGACGAACTGGGCCTTGTTGTCCTCGAAATAGGCCTCGTCACGCAACAGGATGCGCCCCGGCTTCGATTTTCCCGACACCACATAGGGCAGCACCGTTGGCGAATAGGGCAGGTGGCCGTCGCGGGTCACCAGGGTCAGCGCGCCATCGGGGTCGTGCAGGCGAATGGCGGTCAGTCCTTCAAGGGCGGCGTGGCTGCTGCCGACGATCAGATAATGGGTCTTGTTCATGAGGCCGCCTCCTGTTGGCTCTCGCTTAGCCAGATGGTATCGAAGACGCCGCCGTCATGGCGCGCCTTGGCCGTGGTCTCGATCACCCGGGCGAAGTCCTCGGTGGTGATGTCGGCGCCGGCGAGACCGCCGATAAAGCTGAGCGCCGGCATGGGCTTGCCGAGATGATAAAGCGCGCCCATAATCTCCTGGTAGACCGGCCCGCAGTTCCAGCCGTAGCTGACCGCGCGGTCGACCACGCCAACCGCCTCGACCTTGCCCAGCGCCGCCTTCATCGCCTCGAGCGGGAAGGGGCGGAAGGTCTTGATCTTGATCAGGCCGACCTTTTCGCCGCGTTCCCGGGCGATGTCCACCGCGTCCTTGCCGGCGCCGGTCATGCTGCCGATGGTCATGATCGCATAGTCGGCATCGTCGAGCCGGTATTCCTCGACCAGCGGCGCATAGTGACGGCCGATACGCTGGCCCCATTCCTCATGGGCCTGGGTGATGATCTCCAGCGATTTCTGCATGCTGGCGCAATGGCCCTTGCGATAGCCTACGAACAGGCCCGGGCCGACGCCAGTGGCGCCACCGGTCAGCGGGTCAACCCCCATCGGCCGTTCCGGGTCGAGGGCGACATGCCAGTTGACGTTCTTGTTGCCCAGAAAGGCATCGACCTCGGCCTGGTCGGGCAAATCGACGCGGGTGATGCCATAGGACAGATAGTTGCCGTCATGATTGACATTGACCGGCAACATCACATCGGGGTGTTCGGCCACCTTGTAGGCCATGACGATGGTATCGAGCACCTCCTGGGCGCTTTCGCAATACATATGCACCCAGCCGACCTCGCGCACGGTCATGGCGTCCTGCTGGCCGCCCCAGACGCATTGCGGGGTGATGCCGTCGCGGGTGACGATCGAGGTGACGATCGGCAGGCGCAGGGAAGGGGTGCGGAAATAGGGCTCGAACATAAATGCCAGCCCCTGGCCGCAGGTTGCGGTATAGGTGCGCCCGCCGGCCAGCGCTGCGCCATGCAGCACCGAAAGCACGCTATGCTCGCCCTCGACATTGACCAGATCGGCGTCGATCGTGCCGTCGGCGATGAATTGGGAGACATATTCGGCCAGCGAGGATTGTGGGGTGATCGGGTAAACCGCGACAATATCGGGCCGCGACAGGGCGACCCCCCAGGCGGCGGCCTCGTTTCCGTCGCAGACGATGGTTTTCGTCATGGCTATTTGTTCTCCTCCTGAACCATGGTGATCGCATGTTGCGGGCACTCATGGGCGCAGATGCCGCAGCCCTTGCAGGCGGCGTAATTGATATCGAACCAGCGCGGGCGTTCCTCGATGCATTGCACCGGGCAGAAAATCCAGCAGGCGGCGCATTTGACGCATTTATCCCGGTCCACAACCGGGCGTTCAGCGCGCCAGTCGCCGGCCAGCATGGGGTTGGGGGTGGTCGAAATGGGGCACAGATCGCCCGGCACCGTGTCGGAGTCGAACATCGGGCGGGCGTGGTGGTTGTCGGTCATGCCGCAGCTTCCTTGGTCAAATCATAAACCGTGGTTTCATTATATCCGCGTTCGATCGCGATCATGTTCTGCTCCAGCCCGGCATCGCGGAAATTGGTCACCGACAGGCCTTTTTTAAGCGAGTCGAGGGTTACCACGCCGGTGGTTCTGGCGAAGGCGCCGAGCATGATCGTATTGGTGATCTGTTTGGAGAAAACATCAAGCGCAATGCCCACGGCGTCGCACAGCCCCACCCGCTCGATAGCCTCCGGTCGCACGATCTGGTCGAGCGGTTTTTTGCTCGCCTGGACCAGGGTGGCATGATCCGAAATGCCCTCGAAAATATCCACCACGGTGGCGATCGATGGGTCGATGCACATGATGATGTTGGGGCTGTAGATGTTGGTGACAGCGCGGATTTCATGGTCTTCATAGCGCAGGAAGGCGACCACCGGCGCGCCGCGGCGCTCAAATCCGAAGGCCGGAATGGCCATGGTGTATTTGCCTTCCTCGACCAGCGCCTTGGCGAGAATTTTGGCGGCCAGAACAGTGCCCTGTCCGCCGCGGCCGTGAATTCTGATTTCCGGCATTGCGCAAGTCTCCTTGAATATACGGGTCCGGCTAGCTCTAGTTCCAGCCGGGTTTGACGCCGGGCCCGCCGGTTCCCTTGGGTCCCCGGGAGGGGTGGTGCAAAATGGCGAACCCCTGTTTATGCGCCGCTTTGGTGACAATAGTGTATTTCATCGCCCAGCCGGCAAGCAAGGCGAAGATCGCGCCGGCCGGGGCCATGTACAGGCTGGCGCCGGGGGTGGTGGCGCCCAGGATGAAGGCGATCAGCGGCACCGCATGGCCGAGAATCAAGAAGATCTTGCCGAACGAGCTCAATACGGCCAGGGTTTCGCTGGGCGCGCCCATCCGCAGCCGGTTGAGATAATCGCGCCACAAAAAGCCGCGCAGAACCACAAGCAGGGCGGCGGCGATAACCGGCCAGGCCGGCATTTGGCCCAACAGGGACAGCGCGATCAGCAGCAGGCAGGCGCCTTCGGTCAGGCCGGTGGTCAAAATCAGCGGCAGCAGCAGGGGCGCGCGCCAGGCCGGCACGCCCTTGGCGGCGCGCAGGATACGCGCCTGGCAATATAGAAATATCAGCCCCAGCGCGGCGGCCGTCAGCAACAGGCCGGGCTGGTCGAGCAGCACCGCGAGCCCGCCCACGGCGAACAGTGGCAGCGCGGCATAGGCCTCGCGGGTCATCCACGAGCGCTGGGGATGAAAATAGACATTCAGGAAGCGCCATGGCTTGCCGATTTCCAGCCACACCATGGTCAGCCCCAGCGCCACAAAGGCCATCCCGATAAGGCCGGGCAGGCGCACTGGAAAGCCGCCGAGCGCGGCGATGGAGGCGAACACCAGAAAGCCGGTACCGGTGCCGCCAAAGGTGAAATTGCCGGCCGCCCGCCAATCCCAGTTGGGTTGTAACCGTGGTGTCACGCCGTTCATTCTGCATCCCACAAGTAATAAAAGCCTGGTCCGGTCTCCAGTTCCTCATGCATACGGAAATATTTGTTTTCGCGCAGCAGCCTGGAGACATTGCTGTCCGGATCGTCGATATCGCCGAAGGTCAGCGCCTGGGAAAGACATGAATTGGCGCAGGCCGGCGTCGCCTCGGGGTCGACGCCGGGGGTCAGGCCCTTTTCCAGCCCCTCGTCGATCCGGTCGACACAAAAGGTGCATTTGGTGGAAACCCCGAGCCGGCGGTCATCGAAGCGCTGGGCCTCGCTGGTCGAGGGCTCATCGCCATAGGCGAAATCGGCCTTGTTGACCTTGTAGCGCGCGTCATAGGGGCAGGCGACGGCGCAATAGGCGCAGCCGATGCAGATGTCATAATCGATGGTGACGATGCCGTCGTCGCGTTTGCGCGTCGCGGTGGACGGGCAGACATCGAGACAGGGCGGCTCGTCGCAATGCTGACAGCCGACCGGGACAAATACCCGTTTAACATCGGGGAAATGGCCCATTTCCATATCGAGTACCTTGCGCCATTGCACCCCCGGCGGGGTGGCGTTGGCGTGTTTGCAGGCGGCGGTGCAGGTCTGGCACCCGACGCAGCGGCGCAAATCCGCAACCATGACCCAACGTGTCATTGCGCGCCTCCCAGTCTAGTCTCGCCTTCCAGTCTGGTCACTCCCACCCGTACAATATCGGCGCTCGAGCCGGTGGAATCGGTCAGTTTGAGTGACATCGGGGTTATCGTGTTCAGGCTGGGCATATGGAAATCCTTAGCCAGCGGGGTCGCCCAATGGTCGAACTGGCCGAGCATCAAAAGCGTGTCGGGCCGGATGCCGTGACGCAGCACGGCGTGGCCGGTGGTGGCGCGCAAGGCGGAGCGGATTTCCACCAGGTCGCCCTCGGCGATGCCCAGCTCGCGGGCGCGCTCGGTATTGATGATCACCCCGGTGTGGCCGGCGATATTCTGCGCCACCTCGCGGATCATCTGAATGCCGACATTGGCTCCCCAGGCGTATTGCATCGAGCGCGCGGTCAGCAGCCAGAACGGGTAGTCCTCCAGGGTCTCGCCCTCGTTTGTCGCGTTTTTCTCCCAGATGGCGGGGAAGTCCTTCCATTTGGGCAGCGCCTGATATTCGGTAAGCTGAAAATCCCACCAGTGGATATCGTGCTCGTGCAGGCGGTTGCCGAGTTGCACGCCCTCGCGCAACAGCCGTTCCTGATAGGGCAGCTCATAGCGCAGGCCGCGGTCTTCCATGGTCGAGGTGAGATACCAGTTGAGCAGCGGGAAGGGCTTGAACATGAACCCCTTCTCCTTGAACCAGTCGAGCCCGTGGACCTCCTCGCCCTTTGTCAACTCGGCGCTGGCGCCCTTGCACACCGCATCCCAGACTTCCTCGGAACTATGGGGGTGCTCGACATCAAGCGAAAAGTCATAATTCTCGCCCGACAGGGGCACCCCGGCGGCGCCCCGGTTGATCGCCTTGTTGTATTTCTCCAGCAGGCCGGTGCGCCGCGCCAGTTCGGTGGCGATGTCGCTCATGTCTTTCTGGTCGCCCTCGGGCTCGACCATTTTCTGGCGCAGGCCGAAGCCCTCGTAGTTCCAGAACTGCTCGATGAATTTGGTGCCGCCCATGCGGATGAGCTGGGTGCTTTCCAGATCGGTAGCCTCGGGTAGCAGGATGTCGGCCATGTGATTGGATTCATCGCGGGTATAGGCGAAAGCGACGATGAACGGGAAATGAGACATCTTGCGGGCGACGCCGGGGGCGTCCCAATTGGAAATCGCCGGATTGGTGCGATAGAGGAACCAGACATCAGGCAGGGTCGGCTCCGGCCAGTTTTCCGGTGGCTCGTCCTGAAACAGCCACGACAGATGGGCCGGGCCCAGCGCCTGGCTCCACGGTGAATCGCCAACCAGCGGCACCAGGGTGTTAAAGGCATTGCGGATCTTGGGGGCGACCCGCCAGTCCTTCTTGTCGGTGGTGTTCAGGCGCTGGATCATGAAGCCGTCTTCACCCGGCAGTACGCTGGCCTGGCGCGAGGTCGCCGGCCGGTTGAGCCGCACGGTGGTGCCCAGGGTGCCGCCGGGCACTTCGAGTGCGCCCACCAGACAGACCAGCATGGTGCGCGCCCAGCAGCATTCATAGCCGCCCCAGCCATTGGTGATGGTCTTGCCCATGGCGATGGAGACCGGGCGCAATGGCAGACTGCGGCCCTCGATATCGATGGTCTCGCCGATGCGCGCGTGGCTGAGGAAATCATTGGCCACCTCGCGAATCTTGTCGCCGGCGATATCGCAGATCCCGCCGGCCCATTCCGGCGAATAGTCGCGCACATGCTCGCGCAGCAGCTCAAAGGCGGTTTTGGCGCTGATCGACTGGTGTTGCCAGAGCTGATCGTCGGCGCCGACCTCAATGGCGTCGAGCGGGCCGGCGTCTTCCAGCGCCGGGATGGCGCCGGGCTGGTCATGGGGCACCGCGGCCCCGGTTTTGGCATCCCACACCAGGGGCTTGCGGCTTTCCGGATGGCGCAGGAAAAAGCCATTCGGCCCCACCAGATAGGGCGAGGCGGTGCGATCGCGCAGGAACGGCACGTCGAGTTCGTCGGTGGCGTGCTCGTGCAACAGCACATGCATGAGCGCATAAAGGAAGGCGGCGTCGGTTTTCGGCTTGATCGGCAGCCATTCGGCGGAACAGGCGCCGGTGATCGACAGATGGGGCTCGACCTGCACCCGTTTCATGCCGCGTTCGCGGGCATTGGCGTGGCGCCAGATGCCGGCGACGCCGGACGAGGCCTCCAGATTGGCACCGCAGGAAATGACATAGTCGCAGCGCGGGGTGTCCGAGCCGACGGTAAAGGCGCGGTGCCAGTATTCGCCATAAAGATGTTCGGAGTGATAGCATTTCACCCCCTGGCCGCTGCCAAAGCCGAAATCCACCGCTCCCCAGGCGGCGAGAAAGGCGGGGAAGGTGCCCATGTAATAGGTCGGCGTGCCGCCACCACCGAAACTGGCTGCGACCCGCGGATAGCCGGAGCTATCCTCGAGGCCCTTTTCGCGCGCCTCGATGAGTTTTTGCGCGATGGTGTCGAGCGCCTCGTCCCAGCTTATGGGCACAAAGCCGGGGTCTTCATCGCGCCACTTTTTCGGGTTGGTGCGCTTCATCGGGCTGCGCACCCGGTTGGGGTTATAGGTTTTCTGCACCAGACCGAAGGCCTTGACGCAGCATTTGCCGCCTCCGGGGTGGTAGTCGGCGGCGCCAAAATTCGGCTCGCACTGGGTGGCGACGCCGTCCTCCAGGGTGACGGTCAGCAAATCCGGTCCGGCCACACATTGATAGCAATAGGTCGGGCGTTTGATGGTGCCGCCTTTTTGCGTGGCGGTTGTCACGACAGCCCCGCCTTTTCAATCTTCTTGCGCAGCCGCGCCTGGGTTTGCTCGACATTGACGATAAAGCGGTGGTGCTTGCCGGCACAAATGTCGTCGAGCGCGTCGCGCGCGGCGATCTCGAAGGTGATGGCGCGGCCCTCGACCGCCGTGATGGTGGCGGTAATATCAACCCACATGCCTAGCGGCGTGGCGGCGGTGTGGTTGATGGCGATGCGGGTGCCGACACTGTCTTCGCCGGCGGGCAAATGCTCCAGGAGGAAGTCGCGGCAGGTCTGTTCGATGTCGAGCACCAGAGAGGGGGTGGCGTAGACCCGCCCCTCGTCGCCCATGAAACTGATGGTGCGGCCTTCATCGATATCGAAGCGGCGAGTCGTGCTCATGCCGGGTTTCAAAGCGTCGCTCATGGTAAGGGCTCCCTGCGGGTTGAATCCGGGGCCTGTTCCAGCATAACAGGAGACAGACCGAGACAAAACAACAAATACGTACTATAATGCGGAAATCAATTTAAAGTAATACATAATTTTCGGATTGTCACGCAGTTTGTATCATAAAGTGAGAGGGGTTATCTGCAATTGAGCGACACCGATATCATGGCTGAAAATGATTCCGAGCGGGCGCCGGGCGACGCCGGGCTGATGATCCGCAACGCGGTGGCGCACGATCTGCCGGTGGTGATCGCGCTTGACGAACGAAATACCGGGATTCCCAAGCCTGACTATTGGCGCGACATGTTCGAGCGCTTTGGCACCGGGCGCGAGGGGCGCTATTTTCTGGTGGCTGAAAGCAAGGGGCAGGTGGTCGGGTTCATTATCGGTGAAATCCGGGCCTGGGAGTTTGGCTCGCCGCCCTGTGGCTGGATTTTTGCCCTTACTGTCAATCCGGATATTCGTCTGGGCCGCATCGGCACCCAGATGTTCAACGCCATTTGCGGCTGTTTCAAGGCGGCCGGTGTGACCAAGGTGCGCACCATGACCTCGCGCGATGATCTGACCGTGCTGTCGTTTTTTCGCAGTCAGGGTATGATGGCGGGCCCGTCGATCCAACTGGAGCTGGATCTCGATGAATAGGGGGGCTTTGCCATGAGATTACATCGCGCTACGCGGCTGGCGCTCTATGCGGTGCTGGAGCTGGCGGCGACGCCCGAGCGTCAGGTGTCGGCGGCCGATATCGCCGCCAAATTCGGGGTCTCGATCAATCATCTGGCCAAAGTGCTGCGCGATCTTGGCCGGGCCAATCTGGTCGATGCGGTGCGTGGGGCCGGGGGCGGCTATCGCTTTTGCGGCAATGTGCGGCGCACCACGCTCAAGGACGTGATCGAAATTTTCGAGCCCGAAAATGGCGCAGAAGGCAATGCCGAGCCCGGGGCGCAAACCGAATTCGGCGCGGCGCTGGCGGTGGTGTTCGATGAGATTGACGATATCGCCCGGGCGACTCTTGATTCCATCACTCTTGAAACCATGCTAAAACTCACCCACCGGATCCAGAAGCGGGAACAGCGCCAGGACGTCGCCTGAACAGCCTTCTGGCGGGGAGTGCGGGCAAAAGCCATGGTTCAGTTCATAATGCGCCGCCTGGCGAGCGCTATTCCCACCTTGTTCATCATCATTACCCTGGCGTTTTTCATGATGCGGGCGGTGCCCGGCGGGCCGTTCGATGCCCAGCGCCGCCTGCCGGCGCAAATCGAGGCCAATCTGAAAGCCGCCTATGATCTCGACAAGCCCCTGCTGGTGCAATATGGCCATTATCTTGCCAATCTGGCGCGCGGCGATTTCGGGCCCAGTTTCAAATATAAGGATTTTTCGGTTGCCGAATTGATCTGGGCGGGCTTTCCGGTCAGCGCCACGCTGGGGATCAGCGCCCTGGCGCTGGCCCTGATCATCGGCGTGTCGATCGGCTCCATGGCGGCGCTGGGGCGCAACGGGCCGCTGGATCATGCGGTGATGGCGCTGGCCATGACCGGCATCGCCCTGCCCAACTTCGTGGTTGCCCCGGTGCTCACCCTGGTGCTCGGGGTCTATCTTCACTGGTTGCCGGTCGCCGGCTGGGCGGACGGGGCGCTCGACCATCTGGTGCTGCCGGTGGTGGCGCTGGCGCTGCTCTATGTCGCCTATGTGGCGCGGCTGACCCGGTCCGGCATGATCGAGGCCCTGGGTGCCGATTATGTGCGCACCGCCTATGCCAAGGGGCTGTCGGGCGCCCGGGTGGTGCTGCGCCATGCCCTGCGCGCCGGCGTGCTGCCGCTGATCAGCTTTCTTGGGCCGGCGCTGGCCGGCCTGATGACCGGCTCGGTGGTGATCGAGATGATTTTCGATCTGCCCGGACTGGGACGTTATTTCGTGCAAGGGGCGCTCAATCGCGACTACACCCTGGTCATGGGGGTGATCATTTTCTATGCGGCGTTGATCGTGGCGCTCAATTTTCTGGTCGATTTGTTCTATGGCCTGCTCGACCCCCGGGTGAGGCTGACACGGTGAGCGGGTCGCCGCCGACGGTGCGCGGGCGCAGCCTGTGGCACGATGCGCGCCGCCGGCTGGCCGCCAACCGGGCGGCGATGGTCAGCCTGATCATTCTTGGCGCGGTGGCGCTGTTCGCGCTGCTCGGGCCGCTGGTCAACCCCAATCCCTATTGGGATCTCGACCTTGAGCATATCGCCATCGGGCCCAGCCTTGCCGGCGCCCACTGGTTCGGCACCGACAGTGTGGGCCGCGATCTGTTCGTTCGGGTGGCGGTGGGGGCGCGGGTATCGCTGCTGGTCGGCGTGCTGGCCACCAGCGTCAGCCTGGTCATCGGCGTGACTTACGGCGCGGTGGCCGGCTATGTCGGCGGCCGGCTCGATGCGGTGATGATGCGCTTTGTTGATGTTCTCTACTCGCTGCCCTTTCTGTTTTTCGTCATTCTTTTGATGGTCGTGTTCGGGCGCAATATCTTCTTGATCTTCGTGGCCATCGGGGCGGTGGAATGGCTCACCATGGCGCGCATCGTGCGCGGCCAGACGCTGTCGATCCGCGAGCGCGAGTTTATCGAGGCGGCGCGCGCCGGCGGCCAGTCGGGGGGGCGAATCATCCTGCGCCACATCGTGCCCAATGTGGTCGGCGCGGTGATTGTCTATGCCACCTTGACCATCCCCCAGATCATCATGGCGGAAAGTTTCCTGTCGTTTCTCGGCCTCGGGGTGCAGGAGCCGCTGACCAGTTGGGGGGTGCTGGTCGCCGATGGCGCGGCCGAAATGGAAACCTCGCCGTGGATGCTGGCCTTTCCCGCCGCCTTTCTCGCCCTCACCCTGCTGTGTTTCAATTTTTTCGGCGACGGCCTGCGCGATGCGCTGGACGCGGCGCAAAGGGAGGGATGATGAGCGCGTTGTTTCGCTGCCAGGACCTGCGGGTGTGCTTCGATACCCCGGACGGTGAGGTGGTCGCGGTCGACAGCCTGTCGCTGGGCGTGGCGGCGGGCGAGTGTCTGGGGGTGGTGGGCGAATCGGGCAGTGGCAAAAGCCAGAGCTTTCTGGCTGCCCTGAGTCTGCTGGCGGGCAATGGCCGGGTCACCGGGGCGGCGCGGCTCGAGGGGGAAAATCTGATCGGGCTGGCGCGCCGGCGGATGCGGCGGATTCTGGGGGCGAAAATCGCCATGATCTTCCAGAACCCGATGACCGCGCTGACCCCCCATATGCGCATCGGCGCGCAACTGGCCGAGGTGCTCAAGGTCCATACCGGCCTTGACCGCCGCCAGCGCCGGGCGCGCGTTATTGCCGCCCTGCGCCAGGTGGGCATCCCCGAGGCCGCCCGCCAGTTGCGCGCCTGGCCGCACGAGCTTTCCGGCGGTATGCGCCAGCGGGTGATGATCGCCATGGCGCTGCTGTGCGCCCCCCGGCTGCTGATTGCCGACGAGCCAACCACCGCGCTCGATGTCACGGTTCAGGCGCAAATTCTTGAAGTATTGCGCGGTATCAAGCGCGCCTCGGACATGGCGATCATTCTGATCACCCATGATTTCGGGGTGGTGGCCGGGCTGTGCGACCGGGTGGTGGTGCTCTATGCCGGGCGCATTGTAGAGCGCGGCGATGTGGGCGCGATCTTCGCCGATCCGCGCCATCCCTATAGCCGCGGTCTGCTGGCCTCGATGCCCCGGCTCGATGACACTGCCGGCGCCGGCGCCGGCGGCCAGGCTATTCCCGGCCAGCCGCCCGATCCGCGCGCCCTGCCGCCGGGTTGCGCCTTTGCCCCGCGCTGCGCCGACTGCCAGCCGCGCTGCCGGCGCGAGCGCCCGGCCTTGCGATCCTTTGGCGAAGGCCGGGCGGTGGCCTGTCATCTGGTCGAGGCGGGACTATCGCCATGAGCAAGGCCTTGCTGACGGTGCGCGATCTGGCGGTGCATTTCCCGGTCAGCCGGGGACTGTGGGGCGGCACGGCGATGCTCAGGGCGGTCGACGGGGTGAGTTTCGCGGTGGCGGCCGGGGAAAGTCTGGGGGTGGTCGGCGAATCGGGCTGCGGTAAATCAACTCTGGCGCGCGCCGTGTTGCGCCTGATCCCGGCCACGGCCGGGGCGGTGATTTGGCTGGGCGAAGATCTGGCCGGGGTGAGCGCGCGCCAGATGCGCGCCGCTCGGCGCGGCTTGCAGATCGTGTTTCAGGACCCGTTGGCCAGTCTCGATCCGCGCATGACCATCGGGGCGAGTATCGGTGAGCCGCTTGAAGTGTTTGAGCCCGGTCTGGACCGCGCCGCGCGCGCGCGCCGGGTGCGGGCCATGATGGAGCGGGTCGGCTTGGCTCCCGACATGATCAACCGCTACCCCCATGAGATTTCCGGCGGCCAGGGCCAGCGGGTAGGCATCGCGCGGGCGATGATCCTGGCCCCAAAACTGGTGATCTGCGACGAGGCGGTCAGCGCCCTGGATGTGTCGATTCAGGCCCAGATCATCGCCTTGCTGCGCGATCTTCAGGCCGAGTTCGGCCTCTCCTTGCTGTTCATCAGCCATGATCTGGCGGTGGTGCGCCAGCTGTGCCAGCGGGTGATGGTGCTTTATCTTGGCAAGGTGATGGAAATTGGCGCGGCGGGCGCGATCTTCACCGCCCCGCGTCATCCCTACACGCGCGCCTTGCTGGCCGCCACCCCGGTTCCCGATCCGCTGGTCGAGCGCAACAAACCCCTGGCGGTGTTGGCCGGCGATCCACCCAGCCCGCTGTTGCCGCCCTCGGGTTGTGTGTTTCGCACCCGCTGCGCCCACGTCGGGCCGCGCTGCGCACGTGACATCCCGGATTTGTCCGAGGCGGGAGAGGGCCGGCAGGCCGCCTGCCATTATTGGCGTGAGCTGTCATGAAGCGGCGTTTTCGGATTGCGGCGGTTTTGCTGCTTGCCTTTCTGGCCGGCTGCTCTGCAACCCACGATCCCAAGGACTGGACGCCGCCGGCTGACCAGTTTGTCGCCTGGCCGACCACCAAGGCCATTAAGGCTGGCCTGGCGCCGGCACCGCTGGCCGAGTTTCTCGACAGCCCGGCGCATGAGTTTCTCGATGGCCTGGTGGTGGTCCGGGATGGCGCTCTGGTGGCGGAATATTATGCCCCGGATTCGGGCCCGGCGACCCCCCATCAACTGACCTCGGTATCCAAGGTGGTGCTGTCGGCATTGGTTGGCATCGCCCTGCGCGAGGGAGTGTTTTCCTCGCTCAACCAGCGACTGTCGGACATCATGCCCGACTATTTCCCCGCCCGCCTCGGCGAACAGAAACGCGCGGTGACCCTGCGCCATCTGCTGACCATGACCCAGGGGTTCGCGGCGACCAATGATCCGCTGGCCTATCTCGGCTGGGCCCACAGCACCGACCACGCCCGTCACACCCTGGGCCGGGCGCAGAAATATCCGCCGGGAGAAAAATTTCTCTACAGCAATGGCGCGGCGCATCTGCTGTCGGTCGCCCTGACCCGGGCCAGCGGGATGTCGACCCGGGCGTTTGCCGAAAAATATCTGTTCGGCCCGCTGGGGGTGCCGATCGGGCGCTGGAAAATGGATGGCGCGGGCTATTATATCGGCGGCGACGACCTTTATCTCACCCCGCGCGCGGTGGCCCGCCTGGGCGCGCTCTATCTGCATGACGGGGTATTTCAGGGCCGGCGCATCCTGCCCGCCGGCTGGGTGTGTCGCTCGGTGCGCCGGCGCGTTTCGCCCGACACCGAGGAATGGGGCCGATATGACTATGGCTATTTGTGGTGGCTCAAGACGATCAACGGCTTTCCGGTTTATGTCGGGCGCGGCTATGGCGGCCAGAG
>Ga0114931_10000074_pt1 | contig 99016 bp, 108 predicted proteins | sample 2SBtaG_FD_89579 | JGI IMG/M metagenome (GOLD analysis project Ga0114931, IMG submission 89579) | Deep subsurface microbial communities from Kolumbo volcano to uncover new lineages of life (NeLLi) - 2SBTROV14_V59a metaG | ecosystem: Environmental > Aquatic > Marine > Volcanic | place: Kolumbo...
ATTATTCATGACACTTTCAAGAATAACGATTTAAAATGGTTGATAACTATTGATTATTAATTACTTATGAAAGGGTTAACCCTGCATATTGCCTAATATTGAACACCCATATTTGGGTATTATATTTTTTATAAATAAAGTTTATCTGAAACCTAATTAACAGATTATCAATCATTTAACATTTAGCAGCCCACTGGATGGAATATTCTGTTGAATTTTCCGGGTTAAATCACTGCCATGTACTCATAAACAGGTACATTCCAACCAATAATTGGACTAACGGCTCATGGCCGTCAGCAGATCATGCTGAGTGATGATATGTACCTGGCCATCTTCGCTTCTGACCAGGAGTGCCCGGCTATCTTTGTTCAGCATAGAAGACATGACATCAAGGGTTTCGTCAATGGCCACGAAAGGCAGAGGATCATCCATGATTTGTCTCACTTCTGTATCTTTCAGTCCAGGGGTACCAATCAGCTTCTGCAAGGTCTTATTTGTTGATAAACTTCCGACAAACTCTTTTTTATCCGCCACAGGCACCTGATCTATTCCCTCCCTTGTAAGAAGGGCAATGGCCTGTCCTACCTTCATTGACACCTCAACCGACATAAGTTGGTCCTGACCATTCCTGGCCGTGATGATGTCGTGGGCCGTGGCAAAGTCACGCGCCTCAAGAAAACCATGATCTCTCATCCAATCGTCATTGTACACCTTGCCAAGATACCGGGTACCGTGATCATGCAGTACAATGACCATAAGCTCATCACCTTTGAAGTGTTCCCTTGCATATTCAAGGGCCCCATGTACCGCTGAGCCCGATGACCAGCCAACAAACAGTCCCTCTTCACGGGCAAGCCTACGGGTCATTAGCGCCCCATCCTTATCCGTTACCTTAATAAATTCATCAATCAAATCAAAGTTGACATTCTTGGGTAAAATATCTTCTCCAATACCTTCGGTAAGATACGAATGGATCTCATGTGGGTCAAAGATGCCTGTTTCCTTATACTTCTTAAATACGGAACCATAAGAGTCAATACCAACTGTATAAACCTCCGGATTTTGTTCCTTCAGGTATTTGCTTACTCCGCTCACTGTTCCGCCGGTACCCACTCCAACAGCATAATGGGTGACTTTACCGTCAGTCTGCATCCAAATTTCCGGTCCGGTGGACTCATAATGAGCCAGGGTGTTGCCAGGATTATCATATTGATTGATAAAAATGGAGTTTGGTGTTTCATTATGCAGCTTCCTGGCCACAGAGTAGTACGATCGCGGGTCCTCAGGGGCAACATTGGTAGGGCAAACATGCACTTCAGCACCCAGCGCCTTAAGCGCATCAACTTTTTCCTTGGATTGCTTATCGGCAAGAGTAAATACACAGGAATAACCTTTGCAACAAGCCACAATGGCCAAGCCCATGCCCGTATTGCCCGAAGTACATTCAATAATGGTTCCTCCCGGTTTCAGTTCTCCTCTCTCCTCAGCCAGTTCAATCATCTTAAGCGCCATGCGATCTTTTATAGAATGTCCGGGATTGAAATATTCCACCTTTACTACGAAGGTTCCTGGAATTCCTTCATTTACATGGTTGAGCCTGATCATGGGTGTGTTCCCGATGGACTCTATGATAGAATTAAAATACATGATACCTGGTTAACTGATTATTAATCAAATTTATCTTTCTTTCCTTGTTTAACAGCTCATTACCCGCCTATTCCCGCTAAAAGGTAAAGCACCGCCATCCGGATGGCCACACCATTTTCGACCTGATCAAGAATGATGGAATGAGGGGAGTCGGCGACATCACTATTCAGTTCCACGCCTCGATTGATTGGTCCTGGATGCATAATTGTAATCTCTTTTTTCAACGTATCCAACATCCGTTTGTTGATCCCATAATAAAGCGAATACTCCCTAAGTGAGGGGAAGTATTTCAATTGCTGCCTTTCCAGTTGGATCCTTAGTACATTGGCTACATCACACCACTCCAGCGCTTTTTGTACATTCAACTCTACATTAACGCCAAGCTCTCCGATATGTTTAGGTAGCAGGGTATTCGGACCACATACCATCACTTGGGCTCCTAATTTTTGGAGGGCAAAAATATTTGACAAAGCCACCCTTGAATGAAGTATATCTCCAATGATGGCAACTTTCTTTCCCTCAATCCCGTTCATGGCTTCCCTGATAGAATAAGCATCTAACAGGGCCTGGGTAGGATGTTCATGGGTGCCGTCACCGGCATTTACTATTTTGGCATTTACATGTTTTGCCAGAAAATGAGGTGCACCCGAACTTGCATGACGCATGACGATCATGTCCACCTTCATGGCCAAAATATTGTTCACCGTATCCAGCAAGGTTTCACCTTTCTTCACTGAACTCGATGTTGAGGAGAAGTTAACTACATCGGCAGAAAGTCTTTTTTCAGCCAACTCGAAAGACAAACGAGTCCGCGTGGAATTTTCGAAGAACACATTGGCAATGGTTATATCGCGAAGAGAAGGTACTTTCTTGATGGGTCTGTTAATTACTTCTTTAAAATTATCAGCCGTTTCAAAAATCAGGTGAATATCATCTTGTGTGATGTTCTTGATACCCAACAAGTGCTTTTGGCTTAACTGCATCAGTTTTCTTTATTAACAATCCAGACTTTATTGCTTGAATCATCTCCGATCTCTACCAGCACTCTTTGGGAAGCTACAGTGTTCACATCTTTCCCAATATAATCAGGCTCAATGGGCAGGTCTCTACTATATTTTCTGTTGATAAGGACCATTAGCTCTACTTTGGAGGGTCGACCATAGGCCAACATAGAGTCCAGTGCTGCCCGGACCGATCTACCGGTATATAGCACATCATCCACCAGCACTACATTCTTATCTTCTATTAAAAAATCAATCCGAGTCTCATTGGCCCTGGGAGGTTTGCCCTTTCTTCTAAAATCATCCCTGTGGAAGGTAGTGTCCAAAAAACCCAACAATATGTTTGAATCAACAAGGCCTTGTAGACGAGATGCGATCTTGCGAGCAAATTGTATCCCACGCGGTTGAAGCCCTAGTAAAACGGTATTGGAAAAATCGCTATGATTTTCGATCAACTGCTGACAAAGACGATCAATGGTAATCGAGAGCAACTCGGCATTCAGGATCAGTCTTTTTCGCATGGCTATTTCATGCGCAAATATAGAAAGAATTCATCCTATATGCTATCGATTAGCTCTTCCCGTTAGTCTGATTCACTCGTCGGGTTCCCAGTCATATTCTTATCCAGAAACTCCAGAATAGACTCCCAGGCTTTGATGTTATTCTTTTTCTTGACAAATCCATGGCCTTCATCATCAAAAACAACATATTCAACAGGCACTCCATTCGACCGGGCAGCCTCAACAATCTCATCGGATTCGACCTTAAGTACCCGGGGATCATTTTTACCTTGTAAAACAATCAGGGGTCGAACAATATTTTTGGCGAAAAACAATGGTGATTTATTATACAAGGCCACTGAGTCCTTGTCTGGATCGCCCATCTCCGTATAGAGGGCTTCTTTGAAAGATGACCACCAGGGAGGGATGCTTTTTAATGTTCTCAGCCAATTGGTTACTCCATACAGATCCACTCCTGCATCAAACTCCTTCGGAGCAAAGGTAAGAGCAGCCATAACCATATAGCCTCCATAGCTTCCTCCGGTAATGGCAATGCGGTTCATATCCACATAACCCAGGCTCTTCAGATATTTTTTTGATTCAATGCAATCTCTAAGGTCCACATCACCATGCCGCCGGTCATCAGCCTTGAAGAATGATTTACCATAACCTGAACTTCCTCTGTTATTGACAGCCATCACCACATAACCATGATTGACGAGAAACTGGATAGAGGCCCTGTAGTTTAACCGAGTCTGCCCACCGGGCCCTCCGTGTATCCAAAGAGTGGCAGGCGCCTTTTCACCCTGTTGCAAACCTTTGGGTGAAAAAAGTAAAGCAGGTATTTCCATCCCATCAAAGGAGGTAAACCTGACAGATTTTCCTTCCACCAAATCTTTCTGATCAATGTCCGGGCTTAATGTATTGGTTAAGCGCTTAATTTTTTTGGTCGAAAAGTTGTAGATGTACATATTTCTTGGTGAAGTGGAGCTATTCAGATAAAACGACATCAGGTTTTCAGAATCAGAAATGTTTACTGATGAAATATCGCCCTTCGGCAAATCAACCAATTCCAACCGGGTGCCATCATTTTTGTAAATTTTGATATTGGTTCTTGCATCTTCGTTAGAGGCTACCACCCGATACTTGCCAGTTCGGGAGATGTACGAATACCATATATCCCAGTTTGTTTTTTCAAGCTCTTCGGATTCACCTGTTGACAGATCATATGTTTTTAGATAGGCAAATTCATTATTCTCATCTGTGGTATAGATCAATTTGGTGCCATCAGGAGAAAAATATTGGGGGCTATATGAGATATCTCCTTCATGTTGAGTAAGGAGTTTCGTTTCTCCTGTTTCCATGTCATGAAGATACATGTTGTTATTGCTGGTTGTAATGGTTTCTACCAGGGCAAGATATCTTTTATCACGGGAAATAGCACCTACATCGTATCCGTTGTTATTTTTATATAAGGTTTTTGAAACAAAAACATTGGTTTCATCTCCTTTGTTTACACCAGTAATCTCCATCTCATCAAGGTCAAAAAACTTCGGATCCCTTGCATTAGAAAGATAGAAGAAGCTCTTTTTATCATAACTCCAACCCCAGAAAGTGGCTTTGGCAGTAGAATCAGTAATCAGGTCCCTGGAGGACCCATTTAAGTCATGGAGGTAGATATGATTGATTTCATTCCCACCCCGGTCGCTTGTGAACAGGAATCGTTCATCCTTTGGAAAATAGGAGAGTGCCCGGGCATAATCATCAGTAGAACTTGTTAATTGTTTAGTTTCTCCAGTCTCTATGAACACCTCATAGCTGTTGGATATTCCAGTTTTATTGGATGAGAATAAGATTTTGGATTCATCAGGTGAGAACGAGCTCCCTGAGATCGATTCTGTTTTAAGAAATTGTTCAATTGAATAAAGAGGGGGCTTACTTTCAACGGCCTCATTACGGGATGGGCCACAGGAAATGGTCAATATAACTAAAAAGGTGATTGCTAAGCTAAAATGAGGTTGTTTCATGGTTATGTAGTTCATAGGTCGAGAAATGGTGTTAATCCATAAGGAAAGATATACATATGTTAAGGGTTTTCCAATGAATATCTATGTATAGGGTAGATCTCAATTCTTAGGGTTACACCAAAACTCATTTTCAAAGACTACCATTCATCGATATAACGAGGTAATTGGTCTAATAAAATTTATTTAGCTCTCTCTAATGTTTATCTTCAACTCCATAAATAAGAATTAGTACCGATATGCAACAACATTTTCGCCTTCCTTATTATTTTGGATGTTTCCTGCTAATAATCGCCGGATTTCTGTCCTGCAAACAAGCTCCCAAAGTGAAATTATCTGAGGCACCGGTTATTCCCTGCCCGATAGAAACAATCGATGGAGAATCTATATTTTCTCTCAAAGACCATGCATTTATTGGGTATTTAAATGAACAAGACTCTTTGAGATCAACTTGCCAATATCTTTCAGATTTTTTATCCGGCCCAACGGGATATGAATTACCTGTCAAGGCAGTGGATGGATCAGGTGGAAAGGGCGGAATTGTTATTCAAATGAGCACGAATGCTTCCCTTGGTAATGAAGGATATGAACTCAACATAAGCCCTGAAGAAGTGACCATAAGTGCAACAACCACCGCAGGGGCATTTTATGGTATTCAAACGCTAAGGCAATTATTCCCTGCATTGATTGAATCATCCGAGGTGCAGGAAGGGCCATGGATTCTAGCTACCGGTAAGATCAGGGATTTTCCTGAATATTCATACCGTGGGGCCATGCTCGATGTGGCCCGGCATTTTTTTGATGTGGAGCAAGTCAAGAAATACATTGACTTCCTGGCCGGGTATAAGCTCAATGTCCTACATCTCCACCTTACAGATGACCAGGGCTGGCGAATTGAAATCAAGTCCTGGCCTAAGCTCACAGAACATGGTGGACAAACGGAAGTAGGAGGAGGTGAAGGAGGTTTTTATACCCAGGATCAATACAAGGAGATTGTTGATTACGCGCAGGCACGTCATATCATGATCATCCCGGAAATAGACATGCCCAGCCATACCAACGCTGCATTAGCATCATATGCTGAACTAAATTGTGATGGGAAAGCCCGGGAGTTGTACTCGGGAACCGATGTAGGCTTTAGTACTCTTTGTACGGATAAGGAAATTACATATCAATTTATTGACGATGTTATTCGGGAGCTAGCCAGTATGACTCCAGGACCTTATATTCATATTGGAGGAGATGAATCACATGTAACTCCCTTGGAAGATTATATTCCTTTTATTGAGCGAGTTGAAAAAATTGTTGTCGCACATAAGAAGATAATGATAGGTTGGGATGAAATAGCTCATGCGAAGCTGGATCCTTCGACCATTGCGCAATTCTGGGCTCGTAGGGACAATGCCATACTTGCGGTTGAACAAGGATGCAAGGTAATAATGTCTCCTGCAAATCGTGCTTACATGGATATGAAGTATGATTCTACCACCTCACTTGGGCTCCATTGGGCAGCTTACATCGAAGTGGATAGTGCTTATCTCTGGGACCCATCCAGGTTTGTTGATGAAATTAGCAGGAAAAATATTTTAGGGGTTGAAGCACCCCTCTGGTCAGAGACTATTACAAACATGGACGATATAGAGTACCTGGTTTTCCCAAGGCTGCCTGGATATGCTGATATTGCCTGGTCAGCCAATAAACATAAAGGCTGGGCCTCTTATAAAGTCCGATTGGGAAAGCAGGCCCCTAGATTTGAGGCCATGAACATCAATTATTACAAATCTAAATTAGTCCCCTGGGTACAATAAGCTGATGTGATTACCTGTCAGTTGCAGCAGGACAAGAAGATAGATTCTTGCAACTATCAAGCAATTAGAAGTACTGATTCCGGTATTGAGGAAAGCCAATTCAGCGAAACGGGCAGCTCTGCTGCTGCGTTGTATTTTTTGATTGACCCAGCCCAACCTGCCGGTGGCCTGAGCTCTCTAAAAAAAGAAAACCGCACGCTTGATGCATGCGGGCATTTCGCTAAGAGGCGCTGAGCGGATTCGAACCGCTGTAAAAGGTTTTGCAGACCTCTGCCTAGCCGCTCGGCCACAGCGCCATAGTATAAAAATAAGGCAGGGATGTCATTCCATCCCCGCCATTTTCTAGTTTTCTTCCTTATCAGAAGATTCTTCTTTCTTTTTCGATTTTGCTGCTGTCTTCTTGGCTTTGGGCTCAGCTTTCTTCTTTACGGTTTTCGTAACAGAAGGTTGGCCTTCAGCATCAGCAGTCACCTGTTCTTCCTCTTGGGCCGTCTCAGCTTTCCCAGATTCAGGTTCTTTCTTAACGGTAGAAGCCGCTTTCTTTTCTTTCTTAGGCGAACTCTGTACAACCATCTCATCTTTTATCTCCTCCGCAGGTTTTTCTTCTTTTTTAGCAGTTTTGGGAGCTTTTGCTTTCGTCTCCTTTTTAGGTACAGGAGCCTTAGACTTGCCGGTATCCATCTGTTCCTTCAGGTCAGTAAGTGCGGCTATATCCCCAAGACTTGAAGTGGCCTCTTGGTTTTTGACAGAAGATTTTTTCTTCGACGACTTAGGCTTATGTTCCATCTCACGGTAGATGGCCGTATGTGACATCAGAATTCTCTTTTCACCCTTCGAGAAATCAACTACTTTGAAATCAAGGGATTCTCCTATCTCCGGCTTAGTACCTTCCTCTTTTATAAGATTTTTACCAGTACAGTAACCTTCGATACCATATGGTAATTCAAGGGTAGCCCCTTTATCAGTGATGGAGACAACCGTGCATTTATGAACCGAACCCGGAATAAATACTGTCTCAAAGGTATCCCAAGGATTTTCTTCCAACTGCTTATGACCGAGAGCTAATCGCCTGTTCTCAGCATCTAGTTCAAGTACCTGCACTTCTAACTCCTCTCCAACAGAAATAAATTCACTGGGATGCTTAATCTTTTTAGTCCAGGAAAGGTCTGAAACATGAATAAGACCATCAATACCTTCTTCCAGCTCAATAAACAAACCAAAATTGGTCAGGTTCCTGACAACTCCCTTATGTTTGGTGCCAATGGCATACCGTTGAACCACGTCTGCTTTTGTCCAGGGATCTTCCGTTAATTGCTTAATCCCGAGAGACATCTTATGCTCTTCTCTGTCTAAAGTGAGCACCACTGCTTCCATCTCCTGACCTGCTTCCATAAAATCAGAAGGGTTACGTAGATGTTGTGACCAGCTCATTTCAGAAACATGAATAAGACCTTCAACTCCTGGCTGGATCTCAAGAAATGCACCATAATCGGCAACATTGACAATTTTACCCTTCACTTTACTGCCTACTTCAATTTTCTCATCCAGAGAATCCCAGGGATGTTCCGTAAGCTGTTTCATTCCCAGAGAAATTCGCTTTTTGTCTTCATCAAAATCAAGGACAACCACTTTGACCGTATCATCCAGTGTGAGTACATCTTCCGGATGATTAATGCGTCCCCAGGAGATATCGGTGATATGGAGAAGTCCGTCAACACCTCCAAGATCTATGAATACACCAAAATTGGTCATGTTTTTAATGACACCTTCAAGCACTTGACCCTTTTCTAGGTTGTTCAGTATTTCGGCTCTCTGGGCTTCGAGGTCTTTTTCGATGAGCACCTTATGCGATACCACTACATTGTCGTTCGCATAGTTAATTTTCACTACTTTTACTTCCATGGATTTGCCAACAAAAACATCAAAATCCCGAATTGGCTTAACATCAATTTGAGAACCCGGTAAGAACGATTCAACTCCGAAAATATCTACAATCAATCCTCCCTTTGTTCTGCGTTTCACCATCCCTTCGATGACCAGATCATTGGCTTCTGATTCCTTGATCTTCTCCCAAGCCTGAACAATTTTTGCCTTCCTTCGAGACAGTACCAGTTGACCTTGAGCATTCTCCTGCTCCTCAACATATACTTCAACCTCATCTCCTACCTTGAGATCCGGCATGTCTCTAAACTCAGAGGCTGATACCAAGCCGTCGGATTTAAAGCCAATATTCAAAATAACATCACGATCGCTAATGCCAACAACTGTCGCTGTAAGTACCTCCCTTTCAGTAATGGTATTAAGTGTATCTTCATATAATTTGGTCAATTGATTGGATTCTTTTTCAGAATATCCCTCTCCAAATCCCTTGGTTTCCAACTCCTCCCAATCAAAATCCTCTAACGAAGTTTCTTCTTTCTCTGACTCATCCTCTTTGGCAGTTGTTTTCTTCGTTTTTACTTCCTTGTCTTCTTCAGAAACAGATTGATCTGTCTTTTCCTCCCCAACGGCAGGCTCATCTATCTTTTCTTCTTTTACTTCAGCCATAGGATCATCATCTTCCTTTTTGGTCTCATCTTCCTTGTTCACCTCTTTCTCCTCCTCCTCGGACACAGGAATATCCTTAACTGCCTTCGTTTTTTTCTTCTTTTTATCTTCAGCTAGCTCCAACTTCTCTTCTGAATTCGTCTTATTGCTTTCGTCTATGGGAGTTTCAGATGCAGCCTCTTCCAGTTGATTTACCTCTACCGGCTTATCAACACTTTTTTGAGTGTCACTCATGATGAATAATAACCCTGATATTTTTTAGTCTGCGGGTTTTTCAGACAGTTTTAGTGAAACAAAATGCCAAACTGACACCCGCTCATTTTGAACGGAGTGCAAAGATAGGCAAATGAAATTGATTAAAGAAAATATCCTATTGAAGCTTAGGATTGTTTTTGTGTCGTAAGGCATCTCTGGATGATTTTTTATTCAAATTGGCCACTAAGGCAGTGGTAAGATCTACCCCGGTTTGATTCGCCAGGCATAGAACAACCCATAAAATATCTGCCAATTCATCACCAAGGTCAGAATCCTGCTCTCCTTTTTTAAATGATTGATCACCAAATTTCCGAGAGATAATCCTGGCCAATTCTCCAACCTCTTCAGTTAATATCGCCATATTGGTGAGTTCGCTGAAATATCGTACCCCTTTATCTTTTATCCAGTTGTCAACTTGTTCCTGAGCTTCTCGAATGGTCATCAGACTTTATTTTTTGAATTCATAATTATGGTCACAGGACCATCATTTGTTAAAGATAACTGCATATCAGCCCCAAAAACACCAGTCTGCACATGTCTATCGCATAATCTGCCTAAGGTATCAATGAATTGCTGATACAAAGGAATGGCTGTTTCAGGCTTTGCCGCCTTAACGTATGAAGGTCGGTTTCCCTTTTTTGTACTTGCCTGCAGGGTAAACTGGCTCACTACAAGGACTTCTCCATGTATCGCATTTACATTTAGGTTCATTACCCCTTTCTCATCGTTAAATATTCGCAGATTAACAATCTTTTTACACAACCAGTCAACATCATCGGTTAAGTCACTGGATTCGATGCCAACTAGTATAACAAGGCCTTGACTAATGCCCGAATGAAGGGTATTGTCAATAGATACAGCGCCTTTGGTGACTCTTTGGATGACTGCTATCAATGTGATTGATCGTTAAATGGGGTGAACGACTTCATCCATTTATCCCTAATTGGCCTTCTTCCCATTCCTCGAATAACTTAATATCACGATGGAGGGAGTTTGCTATAAGCATGAGTACAGTAAAATCATCTATAAACCCCGAGACAGGGATAAAATCCGGTATCAGATCAAACGGATTTAGGAAATAGACCAAGCCGGCTGTCACTGAAAGGATAGATTTCCAGGGCACCAGGCGATATTCCCCTTGAGCGTAAGCCTTTACAAGCCGAATCATGACTTTTATCTTGCCAATAATTCCTGAGAGCCTTGAATTTTCAAACCGTTCTCCACCAAGCATTTCACCTGAGGCATTGATCAGAGTGTCAAGCTTGTCCTTGCGTTTGATAATTTTTACGGCCTGGGTCCTGGCAGATCCGACTAGCTTCTTCAATCTTGATTCAAGAATTGACATGGCTTTATATTAAAAGGTTTGACTTATTTCATCCTTGAGTGAATTAATGGCATGTCTGATCGGATCAATATTCTTGTTCATTTCCCTTTCAAAGAGTTTTTTGGCAAAATCGATACTCGTCTCTCCTTCACTCATTCCTTCGGCCGTAGCATTCAGGTCTGTAATAAGATCTTCTTTGGCTGTAATTACCTTTGACCATACATCATCGGTCATATAAACCTGCTGAGATACGTTATGGTTAAACTCATCCCGGATGTCTTTTAACAGTTTTTGATGAAATTCCCTTGCTGACAATCCACTTTCATTGAGCCTAACCACTATATTGTTTGGTGATATGCGCTCTAAAAACAGGCATATCCTTTCATAGGCCTGTAAACGAACCGGCAAAGTTATTTCAATACTCTTTCCACGTATTTCTGCTTTTTGGGAAATCAATTCCTTATCTATCATGATTTTTATACCCAGATACATGGCATAGAGTACCAAGGCGGCTGGTAAGATAATTTTTGCAAATTCAATTAGCGTATCCATGACTTATAAATTTAAACAAATATGCTCGTTAGTTTGGCAATTGGCAATACCTTATAAATTCAATTGCCATCTCATGGGATGTATTAACTTTTCAACCGTCTCAAAATAATTTGAGATACTACTTTTGTAACAAATCAAGAAAAGGAATATTACGATGATCAATCCTGTTCACGTCACGTCTTCGGCAATTGAGGCCGTTAAAAAAATTGCCAAAGAAAAAAACATTCCTTCGGAGTATGATCTTCGTATCGGAAGAAATCAGGGCCCGGGCTGCCGTGCATCTGACTTTGTCCTAGGATTTGACAAACGTATTGACAACGACCTGGAAGTTTTGATGGATGGGTTGAAGGTGATTATCAAAAAAAGCGATGTACTGTTTTTGAATGGTATCGTACTAGATTATATCACCCGAAATGGAGAGACCGGATTTATATTTTATCACGAAAATAAAGGATTAGCGCCGAAGGGAGAAGGTAACACGTGAAGCTCGACATGGACCTTGCAGTGGAGGATCTAATTTGGATATTACCAGCGAAATCTCTGAAATCAAAGGTTCGTTTTGAAGGATGGCCCGGCAAATCCTGCCGGCAACATGCTCTAATAACTTCGAGGACGATTGCATTTCCTGTGCAACAATTGAATATAAATTCTCATAATTCACGGTCTCCTCAATTTTGTCCGACCAAACCGACTCCTCGTGATCGGTAGTGGCTGAGAGATCCACAATAAATTTATTTCCTTTTTGTTGTTCTTCGTCATAAAGACCATGATGGGCAAAAAACTCAAGCCCCGTCAATTCAATTTTCATCGACCAATTTCATCAAAAAATGAAGTATCCTCCGGGGATTCACCCTCCCCGGAATATAATTCCTCTTGTTGTTCTTCAGCTTTGTCCTGCTTTTCAGATTTGTCAGGTTCTTCTTTAGGAGGCCTATCTTTCTCAGAGCTCTTGGGCTTAATGATTGCCTGATTTTTCTCTGTCTGTGACACTTTTTTACCTTTGGCCAACAATTCTTCCACATTGTTGGCTGGTAATCTTTCCATCATTTTTTCCACCCGGCCCATTGTATCAGAAGAGATATGGCGTAGCTCAGTGGCCATATTATCACGGATGTTTACCAATTCCTTATAGGTCTGCGACATTTTTTTCATCTCCTCATCCATAGCTGCTATAATCTTCTGCGCCTTAGCTTCCGCTTGTTCAATGGTGTTCCTTGCAGTTGATTTAGCCTCATTCAGCAGGGCATCTGCATTCATTTGTGTCTCTCGCAGGTGCAACTCGGCTGTCTTATTTGCCTGATCAATCATATTGGCACCCGTATCCTCTGCCGTTTTCAGTGTTTTGAACAGGGAACTTTCTACTTCTCTCAACTTCTTTACTTCATCCTGTGAATGATCGTACTTCATCTGCAATTCCTTCAACGACTCCTGCAATTGCTCCCATTCATGAGACAAAGACAGTAAGAAAGCAGCTACTTCATCCTTATCATATCCCCTTATCTTCTTTTCAAAAGTCTTTTGTTTAATTTCAAGCGGTGTGATTTTCATGGTGACTATCTGGTTTTATTAAGGAATGAACAAATGGCACTCGCCATGATCTTCCTAAGTAAAACTATGGTGTGGACCTATTCTGCTAAATTACATAATGGGTTGGTCATGTTAGGTATAAAATTAACTTATTAGAGGATGGAAATATGAAAGAATAACCCGATACTAAAAAAAATATTTGACATTTGACCGCATGTCTTTGGCAAAACTTATTTATTCAGGGCCACGATCTTTAGTAGGCATCTGGAAGCTTGATGAACCGGAAGAATTTTTCACTATCGCACTAAGCCCATTTCTAAGATCCAATTCCCCCCATACTACAATACAGCATCCTCAAAGGCGAAAGGAATGGCTTGCCGGTCGATTTCTTATAAAAACTCTAATGGAACAACATAATCTTCCTTTTTCAGGAACTTGGACTGACGAATATGATAAACCCCACCTGCTTAAAAGCCAAGGGTACATTACCATCTCACATGCAAAGCCTTACGTTGCTGCTATGGTAAACTTGAACTCTCCCTGTGGCATAGATGTAGAACGATATAGAGAAAAACTCTCATATCTGGCCCCTAAATTTCTTACAGAGAAGGAACAGGCCCTGGCAGGCGGTAATTTGCGAAATTTAGCTATCCTTTGGAGCGCCAAAGAAGCTCTTTATAAGCTTTATGGGAAAAGGAGTCTGATTTTTAGGGAAAATCTGCATATCTCAGATATTAACTTCAATGAAAATTTAGGAGCTTTTCAGGGTAAAATAGAAACTAAAGAGGCCAGGATGAAGGTCACCATGTTTTTCAGGGCACAGGAGGAGCATGTGTTGGTTTACACCGGTTAAAACATGAAGTTCGGCACTATATTTGTCTCTACTGTACTATGCGTATAATCCTTGTTTATTTCTGCTTTTTGGTGGCTTTGCAAACACAGGCACAGTGGCTTTCTGACTTCTCTCTGATAGATGTTCGTGATGGTTCAAAACTGGCCCTGAAGGAGTTTCGATCGAATAAAGCTCTTGTTGTTATATTTTATTCTCCTTCATGTGCCTACTGCAGGCATTATGAGGAGAGGATCAAATCCTTGCAAATTCAGTTTCTCCCAAAGGGAGTGGCTTTTTTATTGATCAACTCAAATTCGAATGAGTATGCTCCAAAAGACCAACCGGAAGCTATGAAAAACTACTTAAAAGAGATTAATTTGGATATACCTTTCCTTACTGATCCGAACAAGGTTGCTATGGCTATGTTCAAGGCCCGAAGAACCCCAGAAGCATTTGTATTAATACCATCCGGCAACAAATTCGAGATAATTTACCGTGGCGCCATAGATGATAATCCCATGACGGCTAGTGATGTTGATCATACATTTTTAAAAAATGTTTTACTTAATTTGGGTCAGCATCAGAAAGATGAGATGCAAACACAACTTATAGGCTGTTTGATCAAATAAATGATAATTAATCATGGCTGAAATTATCAGCAAACACACCGGTAATATGTCTTTTTCGACCCAACTTGATGGGCATGAGATTATTATGGATTCCGATGTGGACTTCGGTGGTAAAGACCTGGGTCCGCGACCGAAACCCTTGTTGCTCATTGCCCTTGCAGGATGTACCGGAATGGATGTTGTCTCATTGTTAAACAAGATGAGAGTTGAGTTCAGTGACTTTGAAATCAAAGTTTCCGGTGACCTTACCGATGAACATCCTAAATATTACCGTAAAATTCATGTTACTTACTATATCTGCACAGAAGAAAAGTATTATAGTAAGGTTGAAAAGGCCGTAGCCTTGTCCCAGGAGAGGTATTGCGGGGTAAGTTATATGCTTTCGAAGGCCGCGGATCTTTCACATGAGATCATTTACCTTTAAAATTACCTACCCTAGGTTATTCGATTAATTTCAACAATTGCTTGATCTCGTCGGACTTATGATGCTCATCCAGTTTTTCAAATGAAATGGACAAGTTACGAAGAACGCGGATCACAATGTCCGTGTGCGAGCATGGTTCATAAAATATAGGGCGTTGGACCAGGTTGATCTGAGCTATATAGCTGTCAATGTCTTCTCTTGAAAAAATGAGGCCCCTATTAAATGCGTTGATGTAAAACTGCTGATTTTCATCTTTATAGGTCAGTATGAACATATTCGGCAGATTTACTCCATAAACAGGCATTCCCAGTTTTTGTGCAATCACTAAATAGACCACCCCAAGAGAAACCGGATTCCCCCTTTTAGACTCAAGTACCTGATTGATCATGGAATTGGCCGGAGAATGAAAGTTTTTTGTGTTGGCCTTAAACTTTAATTTACCATAAAGCACACTGTTCATAAACTTCACCTTGTCAAAGGGATTAGCATCAGATTTATGTTCAAGCCAAACCTCATAATAAAGCTGTTCAAGATCTTGTTTCAATTTCACCAGATCAAGGTCTGGATATTGATAGGTAGCTATCAGCCACATCCCTTTAATAAGGTCATCAGAGCCAGATTCCTTCCACTGCAACATCCTATGATGAAGCAGGTCCAACTGTAGCCTATGAATGATGTCCTCGATATAATTTTGCACCTCGGGTTCAAAGCTTTGCTCCCATTGCTTTTCCAGAAAAGGGATAGCCTCCTTACCCAGGGATAGTATCCTGGACTCAATATCAGGTCGGATATCTTCATCATCCAGCAAGGACACCAAGGCTTCTAACTCTCTATCAGTCATGTGCGGCTAAAGGGGATAAAATTTATTTATTAAGAATAACAGATGTTCAGTTAAGATGGTGCATTCCTGTTTCATGTTTGTATTACTCCAACATTAAAATCCTCCTGGATTGGAGAGTGATTGGCTGCTTCTATCCCAGTAGATATCACCTTCCTTGTTTGTAATGGATCAATTACATCATCCACCCATAGGTTTGAGGCCGCATAATACGGACTAAGTTGCTTATTATATATCTCCTGAATTTTTGAAAGATGTTTCTCTTTTTCCTCTTCTGTCATTTCCTTTCCACTAGACCTTGCAGAGGCTACCTTGATCTGAAGCAGAGTATTGGCTGCTGCCGTCCCACTCATTACAGCCATTTCGGCCGAAGGCCAAGAGAAGATGAACCGGGGATCATATGCTTTGCCGCACATGGCATAGTTACCGGCACCATACGAATTACCAATGATGACGGTGAACTTAGGAACTACGGAATTAGCCATGGTATTGACCATTTTAGCGCCATCTTTGATAATCCCTCCATGCTCAGCTTTGCTGCCTACCATGAAACCACTCACGTCCTGAAGAAAAACTAGAGGAAGTTTTCGCTGGTTACAGTTCATAATAAAACGGGCTGCTTTGTCTGAAGAATCTGAATAGATTACACCTCCCATTTGCATCTCGCCTTTTTTCGTTTTCACTACCTTTCTTTGGTTAGCCACAATACCCACGGCCCATCCATCTATTCGGGCTGTCGCACAAATCAGAGTTTTCCCGTAATCTGCTTTATATTCCTGAAAAGCCGAATCATCCACAAGGCGCTTGATGATCTCGAACATATCATAGGGTTTAACCTTATTTTGAGGAATCATCCCATAGATTTCACCTTCTTTATGCTTGGGTACTTTAGACTTGGTCCTATTGAAACCTGCCTTCGGAAATGCTCCCATTTTATCAAAGATACCTTTGATGTAGTCAAGACACGCCTGATCATCAGGAAACTTATTATCTGTCACTCCGGATATTTCACAGTGGGTAGTAGCTCCTCCAAGTGATTCATTGTCAATCACTTCGCCTATGGCTGCTTTAACCAGGTATGCACCGGCTAAAAAAATTGAACCTGTCTTATCTACAATCATGGCTTCATCCGACATAATAGGAAGATAGGCTCCTCCAGCAACACAACTACCCATGATCGCAGCTACTTGCACAATCCCCATTGAGGACATGCGTGCATTGTTCCGAAACTGTCTGCCAAAATGTTCTTTGTCAGGGAATACTTGGTCTTGCAATGGTAAAAACACCCCGGCCGAATCGACCAGATACACTATAGGTAGCCTGTTTTCCATAGCAATCTCCTGTGCGCGAAGGTTCTTCTTGGCAGTAATGGGAAACCAGGCACCTGCTTTAACAGTAGCATCATTGGCAACAATCACGCATTGCTGACCACTAACATATCCAATGCCTGTGACAACACCGCCGGAAGGACAACCTCCCCATTCCTCATACATTCCGTCACCGGCAAATGTGCCGACTTCCAAAAAGGTTTCGGGATCATCAATTAAATAATTAACCCTCTCTCTTGCTGTAAGTTTTCCTTTTTTATGTTGTGATTCTATCTTGGCTTGCCCTCCTCCCTGATAGATTAGTTTCCGCTTGTCGGATAAGGCTTTGATCAGTGACTTATAATGTATTTCATTTTTCTTAAATGCCTCCTTCATATACCTTGATCAGTTGTTACGCTGTTTTTGCAAGTCGCGCTCGATTTTTTTACGTTTTTTCCCAAGCGGTGCAAAAAAATGCTTTGGATTTTCATTCATATGTATGAGCAAAGAATCCATGTCATTTAAAGTTTTATTAAGATTTTGGTAAAGTTTATCTTCGCTCATTAGCTTACCAATGGTTCCTTCTTTATTGGTTAACTTATCCAACGTGGAAGTGACCTTGTCAAGAGTAGCATTAAGTTTATTAAGCGTATTTGCCATTTCCAGATTGTTCAGGGAATCGGCCAGCAAGGAGAATTTCTTGATTACCGGCCTGATTTCTTTCACTCTTTGAGTGATGAGAGCCATAACGGTATTCACCTGTGACAGGGCCGAATCCAGTTTTGGCTTGTTCTTCACCAAGGTGGCACGAAGAGAGTTGGACGACTTAGTAATGCTCACCATGGTCATCTTTAAGGTATCTCCAACACCTTCGAATTCGTCCATGAGTTTATTTAACTTCGCAATGGTTACAGGAAGATTGTTGGTAATGGGTTCGGTACTTTGCTTAAAAAGTTCCGCTAGACCAGGGTCCACTCGAGCAACCAAGGTGTCCCCTAATTTCAACGGATGGCCCAGGTCACCTACATCCAGAATGATGGACCCTCCACCTCCTAAAAGATCAGTATCCAGCTTGGCAACCGTGGAGTCGCCCAGGATGATGCCCTTTTCAATGTCGATCTGAACCAAAACCTTATTAGACCTGCCCTGGAGCAACTAGATATCTGAAACCCGGCCTACCGTGAATCCACTGATCTTGACAGCATTTGAGATACTTAGCCCAGCGATATCGTCATACAATATATAGTACTGCTGGGTAGAAGTAAGAAAATCTATTCCTTTCAAATAGTTAAATCCCAGATAAAGGGTGGCCGTTGCAACGACAGCAAATACCCCAACTTTAAACTCTTTCGAAATGGTCACAAATAGGTTTTTTAGTTCATAGAATCAAGGTGGTCCTTGTAATCCCTAAAGGCTCGAAAAATAGCTGACGCAATGTAGTCTTGTTTTAAAGGGTCATTTAAGTCCCGCTCCTCTTTGGGATTGGAAAGATAACCCGTTTCTACCAAAACGCTAGGCATGGACGTATCCCAAAGTACCCAAAATGGAGCCATTTTTACTCCACGGCTCCTTCTTCCAGCCCTGTTTTTAAACTGAGACTCGATATCTGATGCTAACAAAAGGCTGTTTTCCTGAAAAGCGGTCTGTTCCAGTGAAAGGAGAATGAGCGACTCAGGTGAATCCGGATCAAATCCTTTGTATTGCTGTTTATAATTATCTTCAAGGTAGATGACCGAATTTTCTTTCTTAGCGACTTCAAGATTCCTGGCCACTTTGCTTAATCCCATAACATACGTTTCAGTACCATGAATATCCTTGTTGTTGGGAAAAGCATTGCAGTGAATGGAAATAAACAGGTCAGCACCATTTTTATTAGCGATATAGGCCCTGCCATGCAATTCTACAAAAGTATCGTCATCCCTGGTGTAAATAACCTTTACTCCCGGGATCAGTTTTTTTACATAAGAACCAAACTTTAGGGCAATCTTCAGGGCAACATCTTTTTCCCTGGAGATCTTCCCTACGGTACCTGTATCATGACCCCCGTGGCCCGCATCGATAACAATTCTATCTATTTTATTGTCTTTCAAATCCAAAGTACTGAAAGAACTTAGCAAGATAATTGCTGTAAGGCCTACGATGCTAATTAATCGGTTTAATCGACTCATCTTCACGCCTATTGGGATACCTTTACACAAATTTGTAAAATATTTTGATAATTCGAAGAACGCATTCTACAATTTGAAGTTTATATCTCACTCAGGCTGTTTCGTTCTGATTGCCTTCTTTTCCTGTTTTATCAACAACCGAGCCAAAGCTCAGCGGCAGCCTGCATCTGCTGATTCAACAAAAACATTAACCCAAAAGATCCCTGCCGACTCCCTGGTGAACCCATCTGATTCGTTGGCACTAATGGCCCGGGACAGTCTGAATGCCACAGACACCCTGGCGCAGGATTCACTGGTGAGAAAGCCAGTGGGTGACATTAAAACAACTGTTCACTACACAGCGAAAGATTCTATTACACTGAACATGACCACTAAAAATGTGGAGATCTACGGCGATGCCAACATTAATTATACACCCATAGCACTGGAAGCTGAAAAAGTGACGGTCAACTGGGAGAAAAACCTGATGGAAGCAAATGGGCAGATTGACTCTACTGGTCATAAAACTGGCACACCAGTATTTAAAGATGGCCCTGAGGAGTATGAAACCGAGCAGCTTCGGTATAATTTCAAAACTGAAAAAGCCGCCATCAAAGGATTAGTGACTAAACAGGGAGAAGGATTTGTTCATGCTGATAAAGTATTCAAAGATCCCGAAGGTGATCTTTTTAATCAAACTACTCTTTATACCACTTGTAATCTTGCCCATCCACATTATAGCATCAAAGCAAAGAAAGTTAAAATCATCCCTGGCAAAGAGATGGTTTCCGGCCCTTTTAACCTGATTATCCATGATGTACCTCTCCCGATCGGGTTTCCCTTTGGAATGTTTCCCGACCAGCAGCATAGAAGCAGTGGGGTATTGATTCCATCCTTTGGTGAAGAATCACGACGCGGATTTGCTCTCAGAAACGGCGGATACTACTTTGCTTTTAATGATTACATTAATTTGAATCTTACCGGTGACCTGTACACTAAAGGAGGATGGGCCCTACGCGCCTCTTCTACTTACGTTAAAAGATATAAGTTTCGGGGAAGTCTTTTATTCAATTTCTCCAAGCTGAAACTGGAAGACGAGAACACCCTGGATATTAACGAGTCCAACGATTTCAGGTTTACCTGGTCTCATTCGCCTGAGACCAAAGGGACGGGAAGATTTAGCGCCAGTGTGAACATAGCGACCTCAACCTACAATCAAAATAACCTGCTAAACGATCAAAATGCTCAAATCAGAGCTAACCTGAGTTCTAGTGTTACCTATTCGAAAACATTTAGTGGCACACCAATCAGCATTGGACTTAGTGGACGGTTTAACCAGAATTTAAAAACCAAACAAGCCGATATACTTCTTCCTGATTTCTCATTAAATGTCCAAAATGTCTATCCTTTTAAATCAAAGTTATCTACCGGAAGAAAATGGTATGAAAAAGTGGTATTTCGTTATTCAATGGTCGCCACCAACAAAATTACCAACCGGATACCCACCGAAAAGGGAGACAGTATTATTCCTCTAACCCCAGGGGTTTTTCCACAGCTGATCAAACAAGGTTCCAATGGGTTTAAACATACCATCCCTTTGTCCACCTCATTTCGACTTCTTAAACAATTTACTCTTACCCCAAGTGTCAATTATCAAGAACTTTGGTATTTCAGAAAATTAAACTACACATTCGATCCAGAGGCAAATGCAGTGGTCCAGGATACCATCCAGGGATTCAACGCCGTGAGATCTTACACTACTTCGGTTTCCTTAAATACCCGGTTATACGGTACTGTATTTTTCAATAAAAAATTTGGTATCCAGGCGATTCGTCATCAAATCACTCCTTCCGTTTCATATAGCTATCGACCCGATTTTAGCGACCCCAGGTTTGATTATTACCAGGAAGTACAGACGGACAATTCGGGGGCAACTAAAAAATTTAGCAGATATGCGGGTTTTGTTTACGGTCAACCCAGCCCGGGAAAGAGCAACAGCCTTTCATTAAGCATTACCAATAACCTGGAGATGAAGTACCGAAGCAGGAAGGATACTACCGGTAAGGCTGAGAAGGTGGTGCTTTTAAGGAACTTTGGGATGACCACCGGTTATAATTTTGCCGCCGATTCATTCAAACTATCAACTATCTCACTTCGTGCTCAGACCAATTTATTCCAGAAACAGGACATTGGTCATTCGGCCACGATTGAAGGTATGAATATCCAGTTCAACGGGACCATTGATCCATATCTCTATGTGCTTGATAGTATCACAATAGATAGCAAGGGTGCTGACGTTATTCATCAACGAAAAATTGACCAATTTGCCTGGAACAATGGACAAGGTTTAGGTCGGTTGAGTCGATATTCACTGTCCTTTGGAACAACCCTGAGAGCCAAAACTTCCAGCGGCTCGGGGAGCAATGTTACCTTAAAAGATACTCCTACTCATAATGAAAAAGAGGCTTCAGATCTCCAGGACATTATCGATAATCCTGAGAACTATGTTGATTTCAAAATCCCATGGAGTTTGCGAGTTAACTATAACATGAACTTCTCACGCATTGGATTCAAAGAAGGAAAAATAACTCAGTCATTGCGATTTAGCGGTGATCTGAGTCTGACAGAGAAATGGAAAGTTACCTTCAATTCAGGTTATGACTTCGAGAGGGATCAGTTTACCGAAACAAGACTAGGCATCACCCGGGACCTGCACTGTTGGGAAATGCGACTCGACTGGGTGCCTTACGGAAGGTTCCAGTCGTACAACTTCGTGATTCGGGTTAAATCTTCTATGTTGCAGGATCTGAAATTAACTAAGAGAAGAAATGCAACCGATAGTTTTACTTTCTAGTCATGAAACCAGGAAAGAACCTCTTCTATTGTAGGATTTTTAATATCCAGCTTCATTTTTTTTCTCATCCCACAAATATCATTGAAGAGTTTGTTTGGATTAATTTCACTAAGCTGGTCCACATGTAAAACACCTATCTTCTGGAGTAAGGGGATCAATTCAGTCCTCACCCCTCGCTCTACAAATTCATCGTTCGATGAGCTTTTTTTCTTTTGCTCGGGCTTCATCTGAGGAAAAAAGAGTACATCCTGAATAGATTCCGAATTCGTCATAATCATGGTCAGACGGTCAATGCCAATTCCGAGACCGGCCGTAGGAGGCATTCCATACTCCAGGGCCCTTAAATAATCTTCATCAAGGGTCATCGCTTCCTCATCGCCTCGTTTTCCCAGCTCCAGCTGGGCTTCAAACCTCTTTCGCTGATCAATCGGATCATTCAATTCTGAAAAAGCATTGCATATCTCTTTGCCATTGACAATCGCCTCAAATCGTTCGACCAGCCCCTCTTTTGTTCTATGTTTTTTGGCCAACGGCGACATCTCCACCGGATAGTCTGTAATAAATGTAGGCTGTATCAGCTTGGGTTCACAGGTCTCACCAAAAATCTGATCGATGAGTTTTCCTTTTCCCATAGTATCATCAATAGGTACATTAAGTGATTCAGCAACAGCACGAAGTCCGGTTTCATCAAGGCCTGACACATCTTTACCAGTGAAATGGCTGATAGCTTCGAACATGGAAAACCTTTTCCATGGCCGTTTGAAATCGATAGTTTTATCTCCTACCTGAACATTTGATGTGCCATGAAGATCAATGGCCACTTTCTCAAGCATGGTCTCTACCAATTCCATCATCCAGTTGTAGTCTTTATATGCCACATAAAGCTCCACCTGTGTAAACTCCGGGTTATGGAAGCGCGACATTCCCTCATTTCTAAAATCTTTAGAGAATTCATACACACCATCGTACCCACCGACAATAAGTCGCTTCAGGTATAATTCGTTGGCAATCCGTAAATACAAGGTCATGTCAAGCGAATTGTGATGAGTCTTAAAAGGCTTAGCTGCTGCCCCGCCATACAGCGGCTGGAGTATGGGTGTTTCAACTTCAAGGTATCCCTTCTCATCAAGAAATCTCCTCATCGAATTTATCAATCGATTGCGCTGGATAAACGTGTATCTTACTTCAGGATTGACAACCAGGTCCACATAGCGTTGACGATAACGTAACTCAGGATCCTGAAAAGCGTCGTGAACATGCTTGATTCCAGATTCATCTATGGTCTCCTTGACAATCGGCAGTGGCCTCAGCGCCTTGGAAAGCAACTGGAATTCTTTAACGTGAAGAGATATCTCGCCAACTTTTGTAATGAAGATAAATCCGCTGACGCCAATTATATCACCTATGTCCAAAAGCTTTTTAAAGACTGTGTTGTACAAGGACTTGTCCTCCCCGGGGCAAAGATCATCGCGTCTGAAATAGAGTTGGATTCGGCCGGATGAATCCTGTAATTCAGCAAATGAGGCGGAGCCCATGATCCGTCTTGACATGACCCGACCTGCCAACGATACTTTTTCGTACTCTTCAGGTTTTTTTTTGGTAAAATTTGATAGTATGCCAGCTGCCAAATGGCTCACCGGGAACAACTCTGAAGGATAGGGATTGATGCCCATAGCTTCCAGATGAGTCATGGATTCTCTTCTTACTATTTCCTGTTCACTAAGTTGCATGAATTGAAATTTGGGTGCAAAAGTATGAAGATTTGGGTATTACACACCCTTATTCCACTAATGATCCCCTCTACGCCCGATGGTTCTTCCGTCGATACAACTCCTGACGAATCAAGGTCAGTTCACGGCTGCTTTGCCCTCCAACTGAAGTATTTTCCTTGGCACGGCGGACCAGATAAGGCATCACATGTTGAACAGGGCCATAAGGCACATACTTGGCAACATTATATCCTGCATTGGCCAGTACAAATGAGATGTTGTCACTCATCCCATAGAGCTGGGCAAAATAAACACGCTTATCTCCTTTTTCAAGGCCAGCCGCTTCCATCAAACTTGTTAAATAGTAATTGGAAAACTCATTATGGGTACCACTGAATAATTCGATCTCTCCTATATGAGAAACGCAATACTGTAGAGCGTCATTATAACTTTTATCCGTTGCTTCTTTGTTGGCACAGATGGGGTCCTCGTATCCCTCCATTGACGCCCGCTCTCTCTCATTTTCCATATAAGCGCCCCTGACCAGTTTTGCCCCAAGGACAAATCCACTGGACCTGGCCTGACCGTGAGCTAATTTCAGTTTATTCAGACTTCTATTTAAATACATCTGATAAGTGTTAAATACAATGGCACGCTCAGCATTATACTTTTTCATCAGATCATAAACAATATTGTCAATGGTCGCCTGATACCATGAGTCCTCCGCATCAATCAAAAGACGTACATTACAGTCGTGGGCCTTGTTTGCAAGCGTATGATACCTTTCCCTCATCCTCTCAAATGATGATAACTCATCGTCGGACAATTCTTCAGCGTTTTCTACCTTTTCCATGAGCATAGCGCTACCTATTCCCGTTGGCTTAAACACACAAAACGGAATATCTTTATTCCCCTTCGCATGTTCAATGGTCTTTATGGTCTCAGCCATGGTATGGTCAAAGGCTTCTTCGGTATTTTTCCCTTCAACAGAATAATCCAATATTGATCCAACCCTGTATTTTGCCAGTAGATCCGTAGTTGCATGGCAGTCTGAGATATCTTCTCCACCACAAAAATGCTCAAAGACCGTATGCTTTATTAAACCTTTGATAGGCAACCGAAGAGAAAGTCCAATACTTGCCAGGCTGGTAGCAAAACCTGCCATTACATTGTTGCTGACAAGGCGAAAAATAAGGTGGGCCTTTTTTAGTTGATGGTTGGACTTGGCTGCGAACGCCATCTCTGTATTTTTAAATGAGTCCGGGCTGATTCGCTCCATGAGTTATATAATTTTCATGCGCCGCAAATATAGTATTCAGTATATTTTTTCAATAGTCAAGTTGATTGAAGGTATCTACGGGACCGATTAAATGTCCTGTTCAATATACATTTATTATCCGGTTGAAGCATCTTTGTATAAACGGTTCCATATGTTACCTGAATACCTGTCCACTACTACTCATATCACGACACTGCTGCGTAGCTCACTTTCGGAAAAAGACTATAGCAGTGTTTCCGTCATAGTAGATGAAAACACCAGGAAGAATTGTTTGCCCTTGATAGAAAGATCCTTGCCCCCTTCTCATCAAATGATTGAGATTCCAAGTGGAGAGGTTAATAAAAATCTTTCTACCTGTCAGCAGGTCTGGGATGCTCTCACCCGGCAACTGGTTGACAGAAATGGTCTGGTTATCGACCTAGGCGGTGGGGTTGTATGTGATCTGGGAGGCTTCTGTGCAAGTACATATAAGCGTGGGATCGACTTCTGGCATATTCCTACCACCCTTCTGGCCCAGGTTGATGCAACTTTAGGCGGGAAACTGGGAGTGGATTATGACCACTACAAAAATCATATTGGTCTATTCCGGATGCCAGAAAAAGTTCTTGTTGATCCCGTATTCTTACAGACCCTCCCAGCCATTGAATTGCTATCGGGCAAGGCAGAGATAATCAAACATTGTTTGATTGCTGATAAAGAGGCCTTTGAAGATCTGGTAAACAACCATTTATCTCTTAATCCGCCCCTTCCGGTCATAGAGCGTTCCCTCCGTATAAAAGAAAGTATCGTCCACGAGGACCAGGAGGAAACAGGACCCAGAAAGCTCTTGAACTTTGGACATACCGTTGGGCACGCAATGGAAAGTTATTACTTAAATTCCCCTGCACCCCTGAAACACGGCATCGCTGTTGCAGCCGGAATGATCATTGAATCCTATCTCTCGTTTGCCAAGGAAGGTTTGGATAAGGAGGACTTATCAAGGATTGTTTCCTTTATTAATACACATTATCGATTCAACCAGATAAACAAAAAAGAGTATCCGTCACTGATTGAACTTATGAGACATGATAAGAAAAACGAGAATAGAATGATCAAGAGCGTATTACTCAGATCCATTGGATCGGCTCACTATGACATAATCATAGCCGAACAAGACATTTTTGATGGATTTGAATTTTTTAATAGTCAAATCAAATAAACTGATTGCTTGTCCTTTTAATTTTTGTCAGATCTTTAGCCACAGATTTAAAAAGCTCATCTTTAAAAAGGTTAGCTTTTTCTCCAAACTTCTTAAGATTGTTTCTGCCGGTCTTACTTACGGCATAAGCAGTTATAGCAGCCCCTGCAGCGATCCCTAAAACTATGGTAAGATTTTTTTTGGTTGATCCCATTTGCTCTTTTAATACCATAAACATAAACAGTGCCAAAATATTTAGCACCTTTGATAGTTATACGTAATTTACGAAATAAAGATTACATTTTACTAATAATTTATTTAATAAATTCAATTTGGGCTCAATTTTAATAGAGGGATATAAAAAACGTGAAAAGGTTGAGATTGCTCTTCCTGGATCAAAGAGTGAGAGTAATCGTGTGCTAATCATCAATAAGATGTGTGATTTTCCTGGTGAAATCTCGAATCTTTCCGAAGCACGGGATACAAGGATTATGCAAGCCTTGTTGTTTTCTGACAATGAAAAAAACATTTATAACGTGAAGGATGCCGGAACTGTAATGAGGTTCATTACGGCATACCTTGCCATTCAGAACCAGCCAAGTAGAATCACAGGATCAGACCGTATGCTTGAACGCCCTATAGGTTTACTTGTAGATGCCTTAACTACTATAGGTGCAAATATTAAATACAGTGGTAAAACTGGATATCCTCCTCTCCAGGTACATCCATTTTCTCAGCAGTTGGAAACAACGATTACCATACCTGGCAACATCAGCAGCCAGTTTATCTCTGCTCTCCTGCTGATCGCTCCCAGACTTGAGAAGGGCTTGACCATTCAAATTGACGGAAACCTGGTCAGTAAACCCTATGTTGAGATGACCTGTGCCCTGTTGGAGCATTTTGGTATAAGCATTGACAGGACAGAAACCGGTTTCGTTATTGAGCATCAGTCCTACTCATTTCACCCTTATTCGGTGGAATCAGATTGGTCAGCGGCCAGCTATTGGTATAGTATGTTTGTTTTAGGTTCCCGAGAAAAATTGATTTTGAAGGGGCTGAGAGCCAATTCTTTACAAGGTGACAGCATTCTTGCCAAAATGATGAAATCGTTTGGCGTCAAAACGCAATATACAAAGGAAGGGGTTGAGCTATCGAAGCAACCACCAAATTTGCCTAACCATCTGGATTTTATTCAGTGTCCTGATCTAGCCCAAACCTTCATTGTCCTTTGTGCCGCACTGAGTCATCAATGCCGGTTTAAAGGTCTTCAAACCCTAAAAATTAAGGAAACCGATAGGATTGCTGCCTTACAAAATGAATTGAAAAAGTTAGGAGCTCAACTAGTCGAAAGAACCGATGATTGGCAACTATCCTTTTTACAAAATTGTCCTTCCATACCTGAGCGACTCACTATCAATACTTATCATGATCATCGGATGGCCATGTCATTTGCACCACTTGCCCTGCTTTGTAACGTCCATGTTGATGACTCCGGGGTAGTGGAAAAATCATACCCTGGATTCTGGAATGACCTCAGGCTGGCCGGATTTAGGGTAAGACATATATAGGTTACAACAGATATTTGGCTATACTACATCACTTAATATATCTAAAATCATGACCGGTTTTAAGCTGTGTAAGAAATTCATAGATTAACTTAATCACATTCTCCACATCTTCCTTTTGTACAGTCTCAACGGTGGTATGCATGTACTTCAGTGGAAGGGAGATCAAGGCTGATGCTACACCTGCGTTTGAATAAGCAAAAGCATCCGTATCTGTACCGGTTGTTCGGCTTGCAGATAATCGTTGATATTTGATCTTTTTTTTCTCAGCAACATTGATGATCATATCTCTGACATTATTTTGTACGGCGGGTCCATAGCTGATAACGGGTCCCTTTCCGCACTGGATGTCACCGGATTTAATTTTGTTGTACAACGGTGCTGTAGTGTCATGCGTTACATCGGTAACAAGCGCCACATCAGGTTGGATCCGTTCAGCGATCATCTGTGCCCCACGCAAGCCGATCTCTTCCTGAACTGCGTTTACAACATATAAACCAAAGGGCAGCTTTACTTTTTTCTCACGAAGACGTCTGACAACCTCGGCAATCATGAACCCTCCCATTCGGTTGTCAAGCGCCCTACCTACAAAATATTTTTTGTTGAGTGTCATAAGCTCATCTTCAAAAGTTATCACTGACCCAACATGAACTCCAAGCTTTTCTACTTCTTTTTTAGATCCTGCTCCCACATCAATAAAAATATTTTTCAGCGAAGGGGTCGTTTCTTTTTCATCATGCCTTACATGAATGGCGGGCCATCCGAAAATGCCCTTGACTACACCTTTGTCCGTATGGATATTTACCCGCATTGAAGGGGCGATCTGATGATCAGATCCCCCATTTCGTATGACATAAATATACCCTTCATCAGTAATATAATTTACAAACCAGGAGATCTCATCGGCATGCGCTTCAATTACCACCTTGTAACCGGCATCAGGATTGATAATCCCTGCCACAGATCCATAGGTATCCGATAAATATGTATCGGTATATGGCTTAATATAATCAAGCCAGATTTTCTGACCGGAAGATTCAAACCCTGTAGGAGATGCATTATTTAAGTACTTTTCTAAAAATTGTTTGCTCTTTTTATCCATTGTTCAACTATTAGTATCATTTTTTAACCAATCGACCGGGAAATCCCTCCATCAACCCTAATATTTTGACCCGTGATATATTCAGCATCGCTGGACAGCAAAAAAGCAGTGGTTTTTGCTATTTCTTCAATCTTTCCTTGCCTTTTCAAAGGAATTCTTTCCAGCACATCTTCGTCTACAGGGTAGCTGTTGATAAATCCAGGCAACACATTATTCATACGAATACCGGAAGTGCCGTACTCATCACTAAAAAGTTTGGTGAATCCGGCCAGGGCAGCCCGCATGGCTGAAGAAACCGGAAATGACAAAGAAGGTTCAAATGCTGCAAACGTAGAAATGTTTACAATAGAACCCCCTCCGTTAGACTTGAAGTAAGGGACCACCAACCTAGCCATCCTGATCACATTGAGCAGGATTAAATCCATACCATCATGCCATTCCTGATCGGATATGCTGAGCAGTGGCCCCTTAGCAGGATGGCCTGTATTGTTCACTACAGCATCAATTTTTCCATATCGCTCATTCGTAGCCTTTACCAGGTTTGAGAGATCGTCAGCGCTGGTTACACTTCCTTTCATCGTCAGAGCTTCAAGTTCCTCACCAAGTCCATCGATCTCATCACCTCGTGACATCAATGACAATGCGTAGCCCCGGTTGTGCAATTCATACGCACAAGCTCTCCCCATGCCTTTACTAGCTGCTGTTACAATGGCTACTTTTTTCATTGCTATAATGGGATATTCCCATGCTTTTTCCTGGGAAGGTGGTCCACTTTGTTTTTGAGCATTTCATAGGCGGCTATAAGCCGACTTCGGGTATCCTCAGGATGAATGACAGCATCAATATACCCACGCTCTGCAGCAAGATATGGATTGGAAAATTTAAGAGTATATTCATCGATCTTCTCCTGGAGTTTCTTATCAGGTTCTTTTGCTGCCTTTATTTCCTTCTTAAAGATGATCTCGGAAGCCCCTTTGGCTCCCATCACGGCTACCTCAGCTGTGGGCCAGGCATAGTTCAGATCCGCTCCAATGTGCTTTGAATTCATAACATCATAGGCCCCACCATAAGCTTTACGCGTGATCACCGTTACTCGAGGTACGGTTGCTTCACAAAATGCATAAAGAAGTTTGGCACCATTTGAAATTATGCCGTTCCATTCCTGATCTGTTCCAGGGAGAAAGCCGGGAACATCTTCCAGAACTAACAGTGGAATATTAAAACAATCACAAAACCGAACAAACCGGGCTCCTTTTCTGCTCGACCGGATCCCCAAAACACCGGCAAAAGATTGGGGCTGGTTGGCAACGATCCCGAGGGATCTGCCCGCAAGGCGTGCAAACCCAACGACTATGCTTTCAGCAAAATCCTTATGAACTTCCAGAAAACTATCTTTATCCGCAATTCCACTGATCACATCCCTGATGTCATAAGGATGGTTTGGATTGTCCGGCACTATATCAATTAATTCAGGGCGGCGTTCGTCTCCGGCTTCATAAGGAACAGGAAATGGAAGGTCTTCACAGTTTTGTGGAATATATCCCATGAGATCTCTTATGCCGTTGAGGCACTCCAGTTCATTAGAAAATGAAAAATGTGAGACCCCACTTTTGGTAGCATGTGCATTTGCACCTCCCAGTTCTTCTGCCGTTACCTCTTCCTGTGTCACCGTTTTCACTACGTTAGGGCCTGTAACAAACATATAGGATGTATTCTCAACCATCATGGTAAAATCGGTGATAGCAGGAGAATATACCGCTCCACCAGCACATGGGCCCATAATGGCCGAAATCTGAGGCACCACCCCCGAAGCAATGGTATTCTTATAGAATATATCGGCATAACCTCCCAATGAAGCTACTCCTTCATGAATCCTCGCCCCACCTGAGTCATTTAATCCAATGATTGGCGCACCATTTTTTAACGCTAGATCCATGATGCGAACAATCTTCTCCGCATGACTTTTGGATAAGGAACCCCCAAAAACCGTAAAATCCTGAGAAAATATATATACCAATCGTCCGTTTATCTTCCCAAAACCTGTTATCACCCCATCACCCAGGGTTCTTTGTTTTTCCAAGCCGAAATCATGGCTCTGATGTTTGACAAATTTCCCTTGTTCTTCAAATGAGCCTTCATCCAACAAGATTTCTATTCTTTCTCTTGCCGTTAGCTTCCCCTTTGAATGCTGGGCCTCGATCCTTGCCTCCCCTCCTCCCAACAAAGCTTCTTCGTTCAACGTATCCAGCAGTTTTCGTTTGTCCTTATTGCTTTGAAGTTTTTTACTCATCATGCCAAATATTGGATTCCAAATATAGGTAAATATGTTAGGGCAAAATTGATGAATTGAACTCTATTCGGTATTTAACCATCAGAACTAATTTCTACATTCGAATTATGGAAATTAGAGATTGTAATGAATAAAATAGCTGTCCTGGATCTCGGAACCAATACTTTCCATCTTCACATAGTAGAACGGAATGGCAAAGCCGTGCATACATTAGCTCATCAAAAACTAAATACAAAGCTAGATGCTTATGGAATCAATGATCAAACCATTCCTAACAATACTGTAAAGCGCGCGGTTTCGGTGCATAATGAATTTGCTAAGCACATTCATGGACATAAAGTAGATCGGGTACATGCATTTGGAACTAGCGCCTTTCGTAATGCATCCAACTCCGCTTATGTGATAGATGAAATATTTCGTAGAACTGGGATAAATGTTGAAATTCTATCTGGAGAGCGTGAGGCCCAACTTATTTACTATGGAACTCTCAGAAAAGTAGCAGGCAATCAGCTCAACCTTGTAATGGATATTGGAGGAGGAAGTGTTGAGTACATTATAGGACATGGCAAAAATATGTTATGGTTAAAAAGTTATGAGATTGGTGTTCATCGATTGAGTGAAGTTTTTTCAACATTCTGATCCTCTCAGAAAAGAGGATGATTTACAACTAATCAGCTACCTCAAGCATCAACTATTGACAATGGAGCATGCAGTAAATAAATTTTCACCATCTCGATTCATAGGATGTTCAGGGACTTTCACCACTCTTGGAGAGATAAATTTCCAGTGGAAGGGAGCTGAAAAGAATGATATGATAACAACCGATTCGATCAGGGATATCCATTTTTCACTACTTAAGATGAACAGGCAAGAACGAGCTATCATTCCCGGAATGGCCCTTCATCGGATCGATTTAATCCTCATGGGTTTGGCTCTTGTTAGACAAGTGCTTTCCATTGAGTCGTTCAGCCATATCAACACTCTCCAAACGGGTTAAAAGAAGGATTCATTTGGGAGATGATGAACAGAAACTTCTAATTACTTTTGCCGCTTACACTAGCCACATGTACTTTTATAATCAATTAGCAGACTTTACCTACTCGGTGTTTACCAAAATGGGCTGCCCTTCTGATGACGCGCGGCAGGCGACTGAAGTTTTAATTGCTGCCGATTTGAGAGGAATTGACTCCCACGGTGTCGCCAGGTTGGCCGGTTATGTGAGGCTTTGGGAAGCAGACAGAATAAATCCAACCCCTGATATCAAGCTCGTACATCAATCCCCAAGTACTGGTGTGGTTGATGGTGATGCCGGACTTGGCCTGGTGGTTGCGCCAAAAGCGATGAAAATTGCAATTAATAAGGCCAGTATGGTAGGTTCCGGCTGGATAAGCATAAAGAATTCGAATCATTTTGGGATTGCGGGATACCATGCGGCCATGTGTCTCGAACATGACATAATCGGTATGTCAATGACCAATGCAAGTCCCCTTGTGGCTCCTACATTCTCTACTGAGCGAATGCTTGGGACCAATCCGATTGCTATAGCCATACCTGCCGGACAGCAACCACCTTTTATTGCAGACTTTGCCACAGCGACAGCTGCCAATGGCAAACTTGAAATACTGCAGCGTACAGGCGGATCAGCCCCCACCGGTTGGGTCCAGGACTCGGAAGGAAATCCTAGTACCGATCCGGGAGAACTTAAAAAGGGGGGATCTCTTCTTCCTCTAGGTAGTGATCGGGAGCATAGCAGCCACAAAGGTTATTGCCTGGGTTCAACAGTCGATATATTGTCAGCAGTACTTTCAGGAGCTAATTTTGGTCCATGGGCTCCACCTTTTGTGAGTTTTCTTCCTCTAGACCCCCAACCGGTGGGGGAAGGATTAGGTCATTTTATTGGAGCTTTGCGAATTGATGGGTTTCGCGAAGTTTCGGAGTTTAAAAAGAACATGGACCGATGGATTGAGCGCTTTAGACAATCGAAAACCACCCAGCACAAGAATGTACTCATCCCAGGGGACCCTGAAAGGGCCATTGAAAAAGAGCGGAGAAAGACGGGTATTCCCTTAAATGAGAAGGTAGTGGATGACCTTCAAACGGTGGCGAGCCGATTTGGACTTCAGTTCTGAGCCCCGATCAAATAGAGAAGAAGACTGTAAAGACCCAGGGAGAGTTATATGGCCCTTTTAAATCATTGTACAAAGCATCGTAGGCAGCCAGAATATTGAAAGAAGCATGCGGGCCAATGGGCTGAGAAATCCCCAACCCCAGAGGGAGTCGGCCAATGGTCTCTCGGGGAGCTCCATCAATGAAGGGATTCGTATCATAGTTTATAAACTCATAAGAAGCATAGGCAAATACATGATAGATAAGATTATAGCGTAAAAACAGACTGCCCCCATATAAATTGGTGCTGAAATTGGTATTGCTGAATTTTTGGTACTGATACGTTACTCCAACACCTGCAGATAATTTGCTGTTAATCATATATCCAACAAGCGGAGACAAGCTAATGATGGTGCTACCGGAGCCGGCTGATAAGCCAAAGCCACCTCCAAAATAAATCCTTTCCTTCCAATCACTTCGATCAGTAATGGGATAATCCCCTTTCTGAGCCAATACCGGGGCCAGCATACACGTGGTTAGAAATAAAATTAATCCTACCTTTTTCATAACCTAAAAAGTTATTTTTCTATTACAACGTAAAGGTCTTCGGTAGGTTTTTTCATTAGATACTTTTCACGGGCAAACTTTTCAAGCATTTCATCATTACTCAACAGCTCTTCCCGATCTGCCTTTACTTCTATTATTTTCTCTGTATAGTAATCCTTCTCGGCTTTCAGTTTGTTAAGCTTACTTGTTTGCCGGACCTGTGTATACAGGTCATTGGCGTCAAAAAAAAGAAGCCAGGCCACAAAGCCAAGTCCGGCAATAAAATAGTAATTTTTAAACCAAGACTTCCATCTTTTCATGTCCCAAGACTTAATAATTTTAAAAAATCTGGGATGAAGATCGTAAAATAATACTAAATAATCATAAAAAACCCTTGAAAATTCACTCCAAGGGTTTGTGGCTGACTTAATAAAAGTAGCTCATTTTCCAAAACTAGCGCTATCTCCCAGTTCTTCCTCAATCCTGATCAGTTGGTTATATTTCGCCATTCGATCTGACCGTGAGGCTGATCCTGTCTTGATCTGACCGGCATTCACTGCTACGGCAACATCTGCTATGGTAGAATCTTCGGTTTCGCCGGAGCGATGTGAAATAACTGTTGTAAATCCAGCTTTATGGGCAAGTTCTATAGCATTTAGGGTTTCCGTCAGCGTACCAATCTGATTTAATTTGATCAAAATGGAGTTGGCTGCTTTTTCATCAATTCCTCTTTGTAAAAATTTAACATTTGTCACAAATACGTCATCACCTACAAGTTGTATCCTTTCACCCAATCTTTCGGTGAGTAAGGTGAACCCTTCCCAGTCATTTTCATCACATCCGTCTTCAATGGAGTCAATAGGATATTTGTCCACCAGGGATTCCAGGTAGTCCACTTGCTCTTCTCTCGATCGAATCGCACCTGTAGGACCTTCAAATTTGGTATAGTCATATTTTCCATTAACATAGAATTCGGAAGCAGCCGGATCCGTGGCAATGGTCACATCAGTACCGGGCTTATAACCTGCTGCCTTGATGGCTTCTACGATATTCTCCAAAGCTTCTTCAACCCCTCCTTGTAGATTAGGGGCAAAACCACCCTCATCTCCTACCGCCGTGTTGTGCCCTTTATCTTTCAAAATTGATTTAAGGTGATGAAATATTTCCGAACCCATTCGAATGGCGGTAGCAAAGGAATCTGCTCCAATAGGACGAATCATAAATTCCTGAAACGCAATTGGTGCATCCGAATGTGATCCTCCATTAATGATATTCATCATCGGAACAGGCAGCACATGGGCATTAGTACCACCAATGTATTGGTAAAGAGGCATACCTGCTTCCTGGGCCGCAGCCTTGGCGACGGCAAGTGAAACTCCAAGAATGGCATTGGCACCAAGCTTCGATTTGTTCTCGGTTCCATCCATATCAATCATTGTCTGATCAATCAATCGCTGATCCATGACCAGCATACCCTCAAGTTCAGGAGCGATAACGTCGTTAACGTTATTAACTGCTTCTAGCACTCCTTTACCCAAATACCTGGATTTATCACCATCTCGTAACTCTACTGCCTCATTCTCACCCGTTGAGGCTCCTGAAGGAACGGCTGCCCGGCCCATGATGCCATTGCTGGTGAATAGATCCACTTCAATAGTTGGATTACCGCGTGAGTCAAGGATTTGTCTTGCATGAATGTGCTCTATTAAGCTCATAATTTTTTATTTTATAAATGATAGAAAATGATCAAACAGATAGCGCGAATCATGAGGGCCCGGAGAGGCTTCCGGATGATATTGCACTGAAAAAGCGGGGTTCCCCTTTACTTCAATACCTTCTATGGTATCATCGTTTAAATTAATGTGAGTTGCATTAACCGTATCGGATGTTGATACATCTTTTTCGGAAATGGCAAACCCATGGTTTTGGGAAGTGACCTCACACTTACCCGTCTTCAAATTCTTTACTGGGTGGTTCAATCCCCGGTGCCCATGGTGCATCTTGTAGGTGTCAATGCCGCAGGCACGGGCTAACATTTGATGCCCCAGGCAGATACCAAATACAGGTTTCCCTTTGTTAAGCATTTTTTGGACCGCTTCAACTCCATATCCCATCACAGCAGGGTCTCCCGGTCCGTTGGATATAAAATAGCCATCCGGATCCCACTCCTGCATTTCTTCAAATGTGGCCTGGGCAGGAAACACCTTGCAACAACAATTGCGATCAGTTAAATTCCTGAGGATACTCTTTTTTATTCCCAGGTCAACCACCGCTATTTTATATTTCCTCCCTTCCCCTAGAATATACGACTTTGACGTCGTAACCGAAGAAGCCAGCTCGAGGCCTTCCATGGATGGGACTTGACTTAACTCTTTTTTCAGCTCATCAGGATCTGTGATTACAGAGGATATCAATGCATTCATAGCCCCTTTATTTCGAATATGCCGAACCAACATCCGAGTATCAACATCCGAGATGCCCACAACTTTATGATCTTCAAGATAAGACTGTAGTGTTGAGGTGGCCGTACTCCGGCTATGCATTTGAGAGTATGCATTTACGACAATCCCTTTTATTTGAGGATGGACGGATTCCTGTTCTAAATCCAGTGCACCATAATTGCCAATATGAGGTGTAGTGTTCACAATGATTTGACCAAAGTAAGAAGGATCTGTATAGATCTCCTGGTAGCCTGTCATACCCGTGTTGAAGCAAATTTCTCCACCGGTAGTTCCTCGTTGACCAATGGCTTTACCTTCTATAAGGACTCCATCTTCCAATAAAAGATAGGCGGGGGTGCGCTCTGTGATTTTCATCAAATATGAATCTTATTCAAGGGCAAAAATAAAAAAAGGGATTAGATGTAAATTCTAATCCCTTGCTTTTTTAAAATGAAGAATTTCACTTTTCTTCTTTTTCATTTTTATCATCGGAAGGTGAATTTTCCTGATCTCTATTTTCAGGTTCAATTTTTTCTTCCTTCACGTCAGACTCCTCTTCTTTCAACTCAGATTCAGAATCCTCAGATGCCACCACTTCTTCACTCTCCTCAACAGTAGTATCAGACGCAGCTACCTCTTTGTCAGGGGAGACATCGGCTTCTTCAGCCACCGCTGCGGGTTCAGCTAACTCGGAAGACACTTCAACCACCTCCTCTTTATCCTGATCAGCCGTTTCTTCTGAATCTTTTACAGCAGCTTTGTCTTCTTTAGCTGCATTTTCTGCCTCCTCTTTTACTTCATTAACTTGGGCAGGCTGAGCTTTTGCTTTAGACTTGCCACCCCTTCGACGACGTTTAGACTTAGCCTTGTCAGGTTTAGCTTCTTTTAACAGGGCTTCGTTATAATCCACTAATTCAATGACACACATCTCGGCATTATCTCCCAAACGATTCCCTGTCTTGAGAATTCGAGTATATCCTCCAGGCCTGGCTGAGATTTTCTCTGCTACTTCATCAAAAAGGATCTGAACAGACTCCTTATTCTGAAGGTAAGAAAAAACAACCCTCCTCGAATGGGTAGTGTCTAACTTTGATTTAGTAATTAATGGCTCCACATACCGTCTTAACGCCTTTGCCTTAGCCACTGTCGTTGTAATCTTCTTATGAAGAATTAATGAGGACGCCAGGTTTGAAAGCATGGCTGCCCTATGTGGGGCTGTGCGTCCTAAGTGATTAAATCGCTTTCCGTGTCTCATTGATCTTACTCTTCTTCTAATTTGTATTTGGAAAGATCCATCCCAAATGTCAGATTTTTATCCGCCACCAATTGCTCAAGTTCAGCCAGAGATTTCTTTCCAAAATTTCTGAATTTCATCATATCTGATATTTCCAGCCGGACCAGGTCTCCCAACGTTCTTACATCTGCGGCCTTAAGGCAGTTATATGCCCTTACCGACAGGTCCATATCATGTAAGGCTGTTTTAAGCAATTTGCGCATATGCAGCATTTCTTCATCCACAGCTTCAGGTTCACCTGCCTCTGTAGATTCCAGGATCATGTTTTGGTCTGAGAACAGCATAAAGTGTTGTATAAGAATATGGGCAGCGCCTTTCAGGGCATCCTCCGGATGAATGGATCCATCTGTTTCAATATCCAGAATAAGCATTTCATAATCCGTCTTTTGCTCAACCCTGGTATTTTCCACCCTATATTTCACATTCTTGATCGGGGTGAAGATGGCATCGATCGGAATATAACCAAACACCTGTTCAACCGGTTTGTTCTCTTCTGCAGGTAGGTACCCTCGTCCTTTTTGGATGGAAATTTCCAACTCCAGTTCAGTCTTTTTGTCAAGATGACATATCACATGATCGGGGTTCAGAATTTCAAAAGCAGAGGTGAACTTGGCTAGATCACCTGCAGTAAATTCAGTTTGGTTCTTGATATGAACATTGATTTTGTTGTCAAATGACTCTCCAATTTTCTTGAACCGTACCATTTTAAGGTTTAGAATGATATCAGAAACATCCTCAACCACTCCATCAATGGCTGAAAATTCATGCAGTACATTAGGGATTTTTATCCCAACGATTGCATAACCTTCCAAAGAGGATAACAGAATCCTTCGCAACGCATTCCCGATAGTGACACCATAACCTTTTTCCAATGGCTTAAAAGTGAACAGACCATGAAAATCATTTGCCTTCTCCATGGCAACTTTATCGGGCATCTGAAATGCTAATATTGACATATTATTATTGGGTTTTTATTTGGATGCCAGAGGCAAATCCAGGTGATAAATATTTTACTTAGAATATAATTCGACAATCAATTGTTCCTGAATATTTTCAGGAATATCTTCTCTTATCGGCAAGGAAATAAGCTTGCCTGAAAGCTCTGCAGAATCCCACTCCAACCAGGGAAATCGTTTAGTCGCCGTGGCTGCCACAGAATTGGTGACCACTTCCAGAGATTTTGATTTCTCTCTAACCGCTATGATATCTCCGATTTTCAAAGCATACGAAGGGATGTTCACTACCAAACCATTAACCGTGATATGTTTATGCAAGACAAACTGTCGAGCAGCTCTTCGTGTGGGAGCTATACCCAGCCGGAAAACTGTATTATCCAACCTTGTTTCCAAAAACTGTAACAGTATTTCGCCGGTGATCCCATCTTTGCGAGAAGCTTTGTCAAAAAGATTTGAAAACTGTCGCTCCAATACTCCATAAGTGTATTTAGCCTTTTGCTTCTCCATCAACTGGATCGCATATTCAGAAGGTTTTCTGCGACGGCTTCGTCCATGCTGACCTGGAGGGTATGATTTTTTCTGGACGGCCTTGCTCGGTCCGAATATCGGATCATTAAATCGCCTTGCTTTCTTTGCCCTTGGGCCTCTGTATCTTGCCATAACTTAGTTTTACTCTTCGGGTTACAGAATTTTATACTCTTCTTCTTTTAGGAGGGCGACAGCCATTATGCGGTAAAGGTGTTACATCATGAATAGACATTACCTCAATACCAACATTTTGGATAGTTCTAATCGCTGATTCTCGTCCAGCCCCTGGTCCTTTTACATATACATCCACTTTCCTTAGCCCCAGATCATAGGCTGCCTGGGCGCAATTGGCTGCGGCAACCTGACCGGCATATGGGGTGTTCTTTTTGGAACCCTTAAATCCCATTCTACCCGCAGATGCCCACGAGATCACCTGTCCAGCAGTATTGGTCATGGAGATAATAATGTTATTAAATGTGGCTTTGATGTGGACATGGCCTACGGCCTCCACATTCACCACCCTCTTTTTTGCTTTATCTTTTCGCTTCTGAGCCATATCCTATCCCTTATTTGGTAGCTATCTTCTTATTTGCCACAGTTTTACGTTTGCCTTTTCTTGTTCGGGCATTATTCTTGGTATGTTGTCCACGTACAGGAAGCCCTCTTCGATGACGCAACCCACGATAACATCCGATGTCCAGTAGCCGTTTGATATTCAGCTGGACTTCTGATTTCAGAACTCCTTCTACTTTAAACCCTTCGCTAATAACTCCACGAACAACATTCGCTTCTTCATCAGTCCAATCTTTGACTTTTTTATCCCAATCAATCCCAGCTTTTGTCAGAATCTTCTGAGCAGAGCTCCTGCCAATACCAAATATGTATGTCAGTGCTATTTCGCCCCTTTTATTTTGTGGAATATCAATACCTGCTATTCGAGCCATAATCAGCCTTGTCTTTGTTTGAACTTAGGATTTTTCTTGTTGATCACATAAAGCTTTCCTTTTCTTCGGATCACTTTGCAATCAGCGCTTCGTTTTTTTACAGATGCTTTTACTTTCATCTTATTTATATCTATAGACTATTCTCCCTTTGGTTAAATCATAAGGTGACATTTCCAACTTGACCTTATCACCTGGTAATATTTTAATATAGTGCATACGCATCTTGCCTGATATATGGGCAATGATCACATGCCCATTTTCCAGTTCAACCCGGAACATGGCATTTGACAATGCCTCTATAATGGTACCGTCTTGTTCGATCGATGCTTGCTTAGCCATATTAACTATTAATCACCTCTTCAATATATTTATGAGTAGTCAGGATTTCAGCTTTCCCGTTTTGTACCGCTACGGTGTGTTCAAAATGTGCTGAAGGTTGGTGATCGCGGGTTCTTATCGTCCAGCCATCACTTTCCTGTACCACTTCTTTTTTTCCAAGGTTGATCATTGGTTCAATAGCAATGACCAATCCTTTTTTTAGCTTTTGCCCACTTCCTCTTTTCCCATAATTAGGTACTTCAGGCGATTCATGGAGATGGGTTCCCACTCCATGGCCAACTAATTCCCTTACAACAGTATAGCCATAACTTTCAACATAATGTTGAATCTCATGGCTAATATCCCCAACCCTGTTGCCGGCAATCGCTTTGTCAATCCCTTTATAAAGTGACTCTTTTGTCACTTGCATGAGTTGCTTTTTTTCTTCACTAACCTTTCCTACAGCATATGTATAGGCTGAATCACTGTGATAGCCTTTGTAGAGTACTCCACAATCAATACTCAGAAGGTCACCTTCCTCCAACTCGTCATCATTCGGAAAACCATGAACCACCTTTTCATTAGGTGAAACACATAAGGTAAAAGGGAAACCATTATAGTTCTTAAATGAAGGAAGTCCCCCATGATCCCTAATAAACTCTTCAGCCACCTTATCCAATCTGGAGGTTTTCACTCCTGGTCGAATGAGTTTTGCCACTTCTGCATGAGCTTTACCGAGTATTTCGGCTGACTCTTTGATAAGTGCAATCTCTTCGGCTGTTTTATAATGTATCATTATAAAACTAAGCCACAGCGGCTTGAGAGCGTCCTCTAACCCTTCCGGATTTCATCATGCCCTCATAATGTCGCATCAACAAATAACTTTCTATTTGTTGTAATGTATCAAGTATAACGCCTACCATAATCAGGAGTGAAGTGCCTCCAAAAAACCTTGAAAAACCTACACTCACTCCAGCCATTCTTGCAAACATGGGTAGTATTGCCACAATAGCGAGAAAGATCGATCCGGGCAAGGTTACTTGAGTTAAAATATTATCTATAAACTCAGAGGTTTGCTTACCTGGCTTAATGCCGGGAACAAAACCTCCATTTCTTTTTAAATCTTCAGCAATCTGATTTGGATTCACGGTAATCGCTGTATAGAAAAATGTAAAGACAAGGATCATAACAAAGAACAGCAGGTTGTACTGCCATGAACCAGGATCGGAAAATGCCGTGCCTACATAGGCAGCAATATCATTATCCTGAGCCCAAATATTTGCAATGAGAGGTGGAATGAACATCAATGCCTGAGCAAATATAATGGGCATCACACCAGCAGAATTTACTTTCAACGGAATGTACTGGCGCTGTCCCCCATATACCTTGTTCCCGATAACCTGCTTTGCATATTGAACGGGAATCCTGCGAGTGGCCTGAGTAAAAGCAACTACGGCCATGACTACAAAGAATAAAGCGACCAATTCCAGTACAAGTACCAAAGCTCCACTCAGTCCTCTTGTTGCCGTTTCAGCTATCAGCTCAAACGGAAGTCTGGAAATAATACCAATCATGATCAGCATGGAAATACCATTTCCAATTCCTTTGTCTGTTATTTTTTCTCCCAGCCACATCGTGAACATGGTCCCTGCTATCAGGATAATCATGGCACTAACCCTAAACAGATAAGGATCAATGATAATAGCCTGGGAGGGAACAGTTGTTGCAAGATAGCCGATAGACTGAGCAAAGGTGATGGCTATAGTAAGGACCCTGGTGATCTGGTTGATCCGGTTCCTTCCGGATTCCCCTTCTTTTTGCATTTTCTGGAAATAGGGCACTGCAACCGTTAATAGCTGGATCACAATGGAAGCAGAAATGTACGGCATGATTCCCAATGCAAAAATGGAAGCCCTGGAAAAGGCTCCTCCCAGGAAGGTGTTCAGCAAACCAAATATGCCCTGAGCCTGACCTCCTACCTGTTCAAGTATGACTGGGTCGATACCAGGCAATACCACATACGAACCCAACCGGAATACTATAAGATATCCGATGGTATTGAGTATCCTGATCCTAAGGTCCTCAATTGAAAAAATGTTCCGTATCGTAGTAAAGAATTTCTTCATTCTTTAAATGGTAATTGCCTTGCCCCCTGCACTCTCAATGAGTTCAACAGCCTTAGCTGAGAATTTATCTGCAGTCACTTCCAACTTGGATTTTATTTCTCCCCTTGCTAACACCTTTACCCGATCTCGTTTCCCAACTAATCCATTTTTCAGCAAGGTCTCTTTATCTATTTTTTTACTCTTCAACTTTTCAGATAAGTCTTGGAGGGTATCCAGATTAATAGGCTTGTATTCCACCCTGTTTTGGTTTTTAAAACCAAATTTGGGTACCCTGCGTTGAAGTGGCATTTGGCCACCCTCAAATCCAATTTTTTGAGAATAACCGGACCTGGACTTTGCTCCTTTATGACCACGCGTGGATGTACCTCCTCTTCCCGAGCCTTGTCCACGTCCAATTCGCTTCCTGGTAGCAACAGATCCTTTGGCCGGTTTTAGTGTATGTAATTTCATTATCAGAGTTCAGTTACGACAACTAAATGTTGCACCTTATTGATCATTCCTGCAATCTGCGGCGTTAATTCCACCTCAACCGTTTTGTTTATCCGGCCGAGGCCAAGTGCCTTGATAGTTCTTTTCTGGTCCTTTGGCCTTTTTATTATACTTCGAACTTGTTCAACACGTACTTTATCCATCCTGACTAACCGTTAAAAACCTGAGACAAACTCACCCCTCTTTGTTGAGCCACCGTATAAGCGTCACGCATTTTCATCAAGGCATTGAAAGTGGCTTTCACAACATTATGCGGATTGGATGAACCTTTTGATTTGGCCAACACATCCTTTATCCCTGCACTTTCCAGAACAGCCCTCATAGCACCACCTGCGATCACTCCTGTACCTGGAGAAGCAGGACGTAAAAGAACCAGTCCGCCACCATACTTGCCGATGGCTTCATGGGGTACGGTATTCTTAAAAATCGGTACTTTCACCAGATTCTTTTTTGCATCATCAACACCTTTAGCAATGGCATCCACGACCTCATTTGCCTTTCCAAGACCATAACCTACAACTCCATTTCCATCACCTACAACCACAATGGCTGCCAAACTAAATCTCCTTCCTCCCTTGACAACTTTAGCTACCCTCTTGATAGCTACAACACGCTCCTTGAGATCAATCTCGCTGGCTTTAATTACTTTAATATTACTTTGTGTCATATAACCTAGAATTTAAGCCCTCCCTGACGAGCTCCTTCTGCCAGGGCTTTTACCCGACCATGATAGACATATCCTCCCCGATCGAAAACGACATTTTCAATACCTGTTGATTTCGCTTTTTCGGCCAACATTTCTCCGACTTTTTTTGCTCCTTCAATGGTGTTGTTTTTTATCCCCAACTCAATTGAATTTGCAGCAATAAGCGTATTACCCAATGCATCATCTATCAGCTGTGCATAGATGGCCTTATTACTCTTATATAGAGACAATCTGGGTCGTTCTGCACTACCGGAAATTTTATTTCGGATACCTCTCCGGATTCTCAGTCGTCGTTCATTTTTAATTTTTGACATAGCACTCACTATTTAGCTATTGTTTTTCCTGCTTTACGTCTGACTTGGACACCAACTTCCCGGATACCCTTTCCTTTGTATGGCTCAACCTTCCTCAAGGACTTGATTTTTGCTGCCACCTGGCCGACCAATTGTTTATCTACACTTTCCAGAACGATCACAGGATTTTTTCCCTTGGCGCTTTCCACACTGACTTTTACCTCAGGGGGAATTTGCATATGGATACTATGAGAATATCCCAAAGACAGTTCGAGAACATTCCCCTGCAGCGAAGCCCGGTATCCAACACCCACCAATTCTAAAGCAATTTTGTTGCCTTGGGTAACACCCATCACAGCATTGTTGATCAGCGATCGGTATAGTCCGTGCAGGCTCTTGTGTCTTTTTTGATCAGTAGGTCGTTCAAGGAGATACTTGTTCTCCTCCTGTTTTAGTTTAAACTCAGGGTCAAACCGTTGGACCATTTCGCCTTTGGGTCCTTTCACTCTGACTGTATCACCTTCAATAGTGAAGGTAACGCCTTCAGGGATCACAATAGGAGAATAACCAATTCTAGACATGACATGCAATTAATAAACGTAACACAATACTTCTCCTCCAACACCTTCTTTTCGGGCTTCCTTATCCGTCATCACACCCCTTGAAGTTGACATGATAGCAATACCAAGACCATTAAGCACTCGAGGTAATGCTTTTGACCCAGCGTAATTCCTCAGTCCGGGACGACTTGCTCTCTGCAAGCTGACTATGGCATTTTTCTTGGTCATTGGATTGTATTTCAGTGCAATTTTGATCGATCCCTGGGCAGTGGGCCCATCTTCGAATTTATAGCTTTGAATGTACCCTTTCTCATGCAGGACTTTAGTGATGTTCCGTTTTACATTAGAAGCCGGGATATCTACGATCCGATGATTTGCCGTAATAGCGTTTCTTATCCTTGTTAAATAATCTGCGATAGGATCTGTCATTTCTCCTGATTTTTTAATTTCACCCCGAAAAACCGGCGTGCAAAAGTACATGAATATTGCCTATTTTCAAACTGCATTATTGCTTGGTTTATTACCAACTTGATTTTGTCAGGCCTGGTATTTTCCCTTGACTGGCCATCTCACGAAATGTTACCCGACAGATTCCAAATTTTCTCATATATCCCTTTGGCCTTCCAGTCATCTTACAACGGTTGTGCAGCCTGACACGAGACGAGTTTCTTGGTAATTTATCAAGTCCTACCCAGTCTCCGGCAGCCTTGAGTGCGGCCCTTTTTTCAGCATATCTTGCCACCAACCGTTCTCTTTTCCTTTCGCGCGCTTTGAGTGATTCCCTTGCCATAGTTTAATTCGAATTTTTATTTTTAAAAGGCATACCAAATGCCTTTAGAAGTGCATATCCTTCCTCATCTGTCCTGGCACTTGTAACAAATGTGATGTTCATCCCGCTAATTCGATTTACCTGGTCGATACTTATTTCAGGAAAGATGATCTGCTCTTTTACTCCTAAGGTGTAGTTACCCCGACCATCGAACCCTTTATCATTGACACCCCTGAAGTCACGAACACGAGGGAGTGCCACGGCCATTAAACGATCGAGAAATTCGTACATTTTGTTTCCCCGAAGGGTTACCCGAGCGCCAATGGGCATTTTCTCTCTGAGCTTAAAATTTGAAACCGACTTCTTTGCCAGGGTCTGTACTGCCTTTTGGCCTGTGATAGCTGTTAGTTCATTAATGCCCACGTCAATCAGCTTCTTATCAGCTACCGCCACTCCTATCCCTTTATTAATACTGATCTTCTCAATTTTAGGCACCTGCATAACACTCTTATACTGAAATTTTTCTTTCAAAGCAGGCACTATTTCAGATTGATATTTCTCTTTAAGTCTTGGACTATCCATTTTTTATGATTTCTCCCGTTTTCTTTGAATACCTCATCAACTTACCATCTACCAGCTTACGGCCCACACGGGTTGGTTCACCGGTCGATGGGTCTATCAACATCAGATTACTCACATGTATAGGCGCTTCGGTTTTTTTGATACCTCCTTCCGGATTAGCGGCCGAAGGTTTAATATGTTTTGTGACTACATTGATCCCTTCTACATATGCTTTTCGTTTTGAAGGGATAACCTCAAGAACCTTTGCCTTTTTCCCTCTATAATTCCCTGAAAGGATTTTAACTGTATCTCCTTTTTTGATACGGAGTTTCGGTTGTTGATTCTTCTTCCTATTCATAGTTACAATACTTCAGGGGCAAGTGATACAATTTTCATAAATTGTTTTTCGCGCAATTCGCGGGCTACAGGTCCAAAAATCCGCGTACCACGTGGTTCATCGTTTGCACCAAGCAACACGGCGGCATTGTCTTCAAAACGAATATATGAACCGTCCTTTCGCCGGACCTCCTTTTTTGTTCTTACTACTACCGCTGTGGACACCGTGCCTTTTTTGAGACTACTTGAAGACATGGCTGCTTTGACAGTGACAACTATCTTATCACCCACCGAAGCATATCTCTTACCGGTGCCCCCAATAACGCGAATGCAGAGCACTTCCTTGGCTCCGCTGTTATCTGCTACACTTAATCTTGATTCCTGCTGTATCATCGTTATTTCGCCCTTTCAATAATTTCTACAAGCCTCCATCGTTTTAGTTTGCTCAATGGACGGGTTTCCATTATTCTAACCGTATCGCCAATCCCACAATCATTGTTCTCATCATGAGCAGAATACTTTTTTGATTTATTCATGAACTTGCCATACACCGAATGTTTGATTTTCCGGTTTACGTTGACGGTGATTGTCTTATTCATTTTATTACTAACGACAACACCTACACGTTCTTTTCTTATATTTCTGGCCTCCATATGCTTAATTATCTGCTTGCTTTGAAGTTCTGATTGTTTCTAACCGGGCAATCAATTTCCTGGTTTCTTTAATTTTCATGGGATTCTCAATGGGCGAGATAGCATGCGCAAATTTCATTTTTTGTAAGGCTTCCCGCTCGCTGACAATTTTCTGGTTCAGCTCCTCCAATGTTAATGCCCGAATTTCTGAGTTCTTCATTGCTATTCTTCTATATACTCTTTTCGTACACTGAACTTAGTTAATACCGGCAGTTTTTGCTGGGCCAGCCGCATGGCCTCCCTGGCCGTTTCCTTATCAACACCCCCAGCTTCAAACATAATGGTACCGGGTTTTACCACGGCTACCCAATATTCAGGGGCCCCTTTACCTTTCCCCATTCTGACTTCAGCGGGTTTTTTGGTTACAGGCTTATCAGGAAAAATCCTAATCCATACCTGACCTTGCCTTTTCATAGCACGGGTCATGGCAATACGGGCAGCTTCTATCTGACGGCTGGTGATCCAAGCGGCTTCCAAAGATTTAATGGCAAAAGCACCAAAGGCAATAGTGTGACCGCGTTGTGCCAGTCCCTTAACTCGGCCTTTTTGCTTTTTCCTATATTTCGTTCGTTTTGGTTGTAACATTTTTTCTTCCTATTAAATATGCACTACCTCTTGCAAATTATCAGGCACGTTTTCTTCGTTGTCCACTGTTACCAGCCCGATGGTCTCTTCCCATGCCTCCTCGTCGTTGTTGGCCTGAACTACCAATGTTGGGTGACAGGTCGCGCTTACCATAAACTTCACCCTTGAAAATCCAAACTTTGATACCAATAATGCCATAGACCGTTTGGGCCTTAGACACCTCATAATCTATGTCTGCTCTCAGGGTATGAAGAGGAATGCGGCCATCCTTGTATTGTTCTGAGCGGGCCATTTCAGCTCCTCCAAGCCTACCAGAAACTTTTATCTTTATTCCATTTGCACCCACTCGCATAGCCGAGGCAATGGCCTGTTTCATCGCCCTTCGGTAAGAAATCCTGGCTTTGAGCTGCTGAGCAATCGACTCTCCTACCAATTTGGCATCCAGTTCAGGCCTTTTTATTTCGAAGATGTTAATCTGTACATCTTTTCCTGTTAGTTTTTTCAATTCTTCTTTGATCAGGTCAACTTCAGCACCTCCTTTACCAATAACTACCCCGGGGCGAGCCGTATGGGCTGTTAGTGTGATACGCTTTAAAGTTCTTTCAATAACAATTTTTGAAATGCTTCCTTTGGGAATACGCGCTATTACGTACTGTCGAATCTGTTGATCCTCAATTAATTTGTCAGAGAAGGAATCGCCACCATACCAGTTGGATTCCCACCCTTTAATAATACCTAAACGAAGGCCTACCGGATTAACCTTTTGTCCCATCCTTTTCTTGATTTTCTGATTGTTCGTTTTCTGTTGATTCTACGACCGGGTTATTCAGGCTATCGATGACCATTGAAACATGATTCGATCGTTTACGGATCCTATGTGCCCGGCCCTGCGGCGCCGGTCGCAAGCGCTTTAACATTCTTCCACTATCCACGGTGATAGATTTGATGTATAAATCGGCCTCCTCAATCTTGGCATCTTCATTTTTCAACTGCCAATTAGAAATAGCACTTAAGACCAGTTTTTCAAGTTTAGCAGCCCCTACCTTAGGCTCAAATTTCAAGATACTGAGTGCCTGATTCACCTTTTGACCACGAATAAGGTCGGCTACTAGCCTCATTTTTCGAGGAGAGGTTGGGACATTTTTTAATTTTGCTACAGCTTCCATTTTCAATTACCTCCTACCTTTATCTTTTTTAGAAACATGGCCCCGATAATTACGTGTTGGTGCAAACTCACCAAGTTTATGACCAACCATATTTTCTGTGACAAATACAGGGATAAACTTATTCCCATTATGGACTGCAAAGGTATGCCCCACAAAATCCGGAGAAATCATGGAGCGTCGCGACCAGGTCTTAATAACTGATTTCTTGCCTGATGAAGACATAACCTCAACTTTTTTCTCCAACCGGAAATCTATATATGGTCCTTTCTTAAGTGATCTAGCCATTTTTTCTTTTACTAATAATTAACCTATCGGAATACTTCTTCTTAGATCGTGTCTTATATCCTTTGGCCAAAACGCCGGTACGGGAACGAGGATGTCCTCCGGATGCCCGTCCTTCACCACCTCCCATGGGGTGATCCACAGGGTTCATGGCTACGCCTCTAACTCTGGGTCGTCGGCCCAACCATCTGTTTCGTCCTGCTTTCCCCAGTCTTACATTCATATGGTCAGCATTCCCTACAGAACCGATCGTTGCCATGCAACTGACTAAAACCATTCGCATTTCGCCAGATGGAAGCTTCAAAGTAGCATATTTGCCTTCCCGAGCCAGCAACTGCGCATACGACCCTGCACTACGCGCCATAGCAGCACCTTTACCGGGCTTAAGTTCGATGTTATGAATGATTGTACCTAATGGGATTTTTGAGAGAAACAGTGCATTCCCTACCTCAGGCACCACTTTTTCTCCTGAGACCACTGTTTGACCCACTTTCAATCCTTCAGGAGCCAGAATATAAGATTTCTCACCATCGGCATAAAATAACAAGGCCACTCTGGCTGAACGAGTGGGGTCATATTCAATACTCTTCACAGTGGCAGGGATATCAAACTTTCTTCGCTTGAAGTCCACCATCCTCATCTTCCTCTTGTGACCACCACCAATGTTGCGGACGGTCATTTTTCCCCGGTTGTTGCGCCCTCCGCTATGTTTAATATGTTTAATAAGCGATTTTTCCGGTTTCGACTCAGTAAGCTCATCAAAAGCTGGAGCCACTCTGTATCGGGTTCCTGGTGTAATCGGTCGAAGTTTCTTAACTGCCATGGTCTGTTAAATCATTTAAATGCTACTGTAAAAGTCAATGACATCGCCTTCAGCCAGGGTGACAATCGCTTTCTTAAACCCTGTTGTCCTTCCAGATACAACTCTTGTCTTTGAATACCTTGATTTCAGTCTACCCTGATATCTCATGGTATTGACGTCCTCCACAGTAACACCATATACTTTTTCTACCTCTTTCTTGATCTGAATTTTATTGGCATTTTTATCTACAATAAAGCCATATTTCCCTGATTCATTTAGACGGGAAATTTTTTCAGTGATCAAAGGATTCTTCAATACGCTCATTTTAGCAAGGTTTTTTCAATTTTCTCAATTGAACTTTCTGCAAGCATCAAGTTATCAGCATCAATCACGTCATAAGTATTGAGATCGGTTGCAGTAATGACGGACGCCTTCTGTAAGTTTCGGCTTGACAGAACAATATTCTTGTCAGATTCAGGAAGGACAAGTAAAGTTTTCGTACCCTCCAGGTTAAGCTTGCTAAGCAAGCTAACGTAGTCCTTGGTTTTAGGAGCTTCGAATGAGAGATCTTCGACAACCGCAATGGCCTTCTCTTTGGCCTTATAGCTTAGGGCTGATTTGCGGGCCAGAACCTTGACCTTTTTATTGAGCTTAAAGGAATAGTCCCTGGGTTCAGGGCCAAACGCCCTTCCTCCACCTCTGAAAATCGGTGATTTGATACTCCCAGCCCGTGCCGTTCCAGTTCCCTTTTGTCGTTTGATTTTCCGGGTAGAACCTGACACCTCATTCCGTTCTTTAGACTTATGGGTCCCCTGACGTGCATTGGCCAGATGTTGTTTTACATCAAGATAGATGGCGTGATCGTTTGGTTCAATACTAAATATATCATTGGAAAGAGTCACTTTTCTTCCCGTATCTTCACCATTTTTAGTTACAACAGATAGTTTCATAGCATTATTTCTCAAGGACTACCGTTGAATTAATTGGGCCTGGTACCGACCCACTGACAACAACAATGTTTTCTTCGGTTATAATTTTCATTACTCTAAGGTTCAAGACCTTGGCGCGGGCATCGCCGGTTTGTCCGGCCATTCGCATTCCTTTAAATACACGGGAAGGATATGAAGCACCGCCTATTGATCCCGGAGCTCGTTCCCGATTATGCTGACCATGCGTACGCTGACCAACCCCGCCAAATCCATGTCTCTTGACAACTCCCTGAAATCCTTTTCCCTTGGACCTACCAATCGCATCCACATAATCGCCTTCAACGAAGACATCGCCAACATTAATTTCCTGACCAAGCTGTATTCCCTGCTCAAATTCAACTCTAAAATTTCTGAATTCCACTACTTTGGACTTAGGGCTTGTTTTGGCCTTTTTAAAATGACCTAATAGCGCTTTAGGCGTATTTTTTTCCTTTCGTTCCCCAAATGCCAATTGCACTGCGGTATAGCCATCAGATGCTTCATCTTTGACTTGTGTTACCACACAAGGACCAGCCTCTATCACTGTGCATGCGACATTTCGTCCATTGGCATCGTAAAGACTAGTCATTCCGATTTTTCTACCTATTATCCCAGACATTCTTGTTTGTTAATTCCCCTTTTTTGACCTCCTTTTTAGGCCCTCTCTGCAAAGGGACTGCAAAGATAGTAAAATATAGTCACCAGCCAAGTCAAGATACCCCTTATCTTAGCCCCTGATCATCAAAAAAAAGAACCAAGAGTAGTTGGTTCTTTTCAAGTTTTTTTCGCGGTCAGACCTTGATTTCAACGTCAACCCCGCTGGGCAACTCAATTTTCATGAGGGCATCAACGGTTTTAGAACTATTGGAGAAAATATCCAAAAGTCGCTTATACGTGCAAAGTTGAAATTGCTCTCGTGATTTTTTGTTGACATGGGGAGATCGGAGCACAGTAAATTTTTCCTTTACTGTCGGCAAGGGGATTGGCCCGCTTACAACAGCTCCGGTGGCTTTAACTGCCCTGACAATCTTTTCTGATGACTTATCCACCAAGTTATGATCGTAAGACTTAAGTTTAATTCTAATCTTCTGGTTCATAACTTATCTATTAAACAGTAACTCCTTTTATTTCTTCAATAACTTTTTGTGCCAGATGCTTAGGAACAGGATTGTAATGTGAGAATGTTAATGAAGCGGATGCTCTTCCAGAGGAGATAGTTCTCAGGTCGGTAACATATCCAAATAGCTCGGATAATGGAACATCGGCCTTCAATACCTGGGCACCTCCTTTGGAATCCATTCCTTTCATGATCCCCCTTCTTTTGTTGAGATCGCCATTCACAGGGCCAGTAAATTCTTCTGGAGTAACCACTTCCACCGACATTATTGGCTCAAGTAAGATTGGTGACGCTTTCTTTGCTGCTTCCTTATATCCCAGACGAGCTGCCATTTCAAATGATAGGGCATCTGAGTCTACATCGTGAAATGAGCCGTGAAAGAGGCGGACATATAAGGAATCTACGGGGAATCCTGCAAGAGGTCCGTTGTTCATTGCCTGGGTAAATCCTTTCTCAATAGACGGAATAAATTCCTTAGGGATAATCCCACCTACAATTTTGTTATCGAACATTAAGCCTTCTTTTCCATCTTCTCTCGGTCCCATTTCAAACACAATATCTGCAAACTTACCCTTACCACCCGTTTGTTTTTTATACACTTCACGATGCTCCACCGATTTGGTAACCGTTTCTTTATAAGCCACCTGTGGTGCACCCTGGTTTATCTCTACCTTAAATTCTCTTTTCAACCGATCGATAATGATTTCAAGGTGTAGCTCACCCATTCCCTTAAGAATCGTTTGACCCGTTTCTTCATCGGTATTTACTCTGAGGGTTGGATCTTCTTCAATCAATTTAGCGATGGCCATCCCCAACTTATCCACATCGGCCTGGGTTTTGGGTTCGATAGCATAACCAATCACCGGTTCTGGAAATGTCATGGATTCAAGAACAATTTTGTTTTTCTCATTTACAAGCGAATCGCCTGTTTTTATGTCTTTAAATCCAACGCCTGCAGCTATATCCCCGGCCTCAACAGTGTTAATCGGATTTTGTTTGTTGGAATGCATTTGCATCAATCGGGATATCCTTTCACGCTTATTCGTACGGGTATTTAATACATATGAACCTGCATCCAGTTTACCGGAGTACACCCTGAAAAAACAAAGACGACCAACGAAAGGATCAGTAGCAATTTTGAAAGCCAAGGCCGAAAATGGTTCTGCAACCTCCGGTTTTCTTGTTTCTTCTTTCTCTGTGTCAGGGTTTAAGCCCTTGACTGGAGGCATATCAAGCGGTGAAGGTAAAAACGCAGTGACTGCATCCAGTAGTGCTTGAACCCCCTTATTCTTGAATGCTGATCCACATAGCACAGGTGAGAATGACATATCAATGACAGCAGCCCGAATAGCCGTTTTCATCTCATCTTCTGTAATGCTATCTGGATCTTCAAAATACTTTTCAAGAAGATGGTCATCGTACTCAGCGACTGATTCAATTAACTGCTGGCGCCATTGCTCTACAATGTCTTTTAAATCTTCAGGAATGTCAATGACCTCATAGGTCATTCCTTTATCTTCTTCATTCCAAACGATGGCCTCATTAGTGATCAGGTCAACGACTCCTTTAAAATCATCTTCTGCCCCAATAGGTATCTGAAGTGGGACAGGTTTTGCCCCTAATTTGTCTTTAATCTCATCCACCACCTTGAAAAAATTCGCTCCGGCACGATCCATTTTATTTACAAAGCATATCCTGGGAACCTTATACTTATCAGCCTGCCTCCAGACAGTTTCTGACTGTGGCTCAACCCCCGATACCGCACAAAACAATGCCACAGAACCATCAAGCACCCGAAGAGATCGCTCTACTTCAACAGTGAAGTCCACATGGCCGGGGGTATCAATGATATTGATATGGTACTCTTTACTTTCTGGTAATAATTTCCCCTGCTCTGTCGGATATCTCCATGAGGTAGTGGTAGCAGCAGAGGTAATAGTGATTCCACGCTCCTGTTCCTGTTCCATCCAATCCATAACAGCAGCGCCATCGTGTACCTCTCCAATTTTATGGCTAAGCCCGGTATAATATAATATCCGCTCCGTTGTCGTTGTCTTACCGGCATCGATATGCGCCATTATACCAATATTCCTTAAAAATTTAAGATCTTTCGCCATGACTAAAATCGGAAGTGTGAGAAGGCTTTGTTTGCTTCAGCCATTCTATGGGTATCGTCTTTTTTCTTAACAGCACCTCCTTCGCCTTTTGAAGAGGCTATTATTTCGCCAGCCAGTCGGTCGGTCATGGTTTTTTCACCTCGCTTGCCAGAAAAACTAATCATCCATTTTATGCCCAAAGATACTTTACGATCCGGCCTTACTTCCAATGGAACCTGGAAGGTGGCACCACCAACACGCCTGCTTTTCACTTCTACTGAAGGCATGATGTTGTTTAATCCTTTCTTCCAAGTCTCGAGTCCATTCTCACCTGTTTTTTCTTCAACAATGACCAAGGCATCGTAAAAGATCTTATAGGCAATACTCTTCTTCCCATCCACCATCAGGTTGTTCACAAATTGGGTGACAAGCGTATCACCAAACTTAGGATCAGGAAGAATATACCTCTTTTTGGGTTTAGCTTTTCTCATTGAGTGATTCGTTTATATCGTTTATTTTTTAGGTTTTTTTGATCCGTATTTTGAACGTCTTTGTGTACGATCACTTACGCCTGCGGTATCCAGTGCACCTCGTATAATATGATACCTGACCCCTGGCAGGTCCTTAACTCTACCACCTCTAATCAAAACAATCGAGTGTTCCTGCAGGTTATGCCCTTCTCCAGGGATATACGCATTCACTTCCTTCCCATTGGTGAGTCTTACCCGGGCCACCTTGCGCATAGCTGAGTTAGGCTTTTTAGGCGTAGTAGTGTACACCCTGGTACAAACCCCCCTTCGTTGAGGGCATGAGTCAAGGGCAGGAGATTTCGACTTAGAGGTTAACTGCTTCCTTCCCTTTCGTACTAATTGTTGAATCGTAGGCATCTAATCAGTGTTTTTCGTTGTTTTTAGCTCGTTACGAATTTCGGACTGCAAAGGTATCAAATAGAAAAATAGGATACAAAATAATTGAATCCTACTTCATGATGAATATCAAGTAGCCATTAGGCCTCTCCCATAGCTCCGCCAAAATTCATAGGGAATTTAGGAGCACCTTCCGTTTGTTTGATTGGCCCATAGCTTGCTTCATATTTCTGAATATTATCGCTCAATGCCGTGAGCAACCTTTTGGCATGTTCAGGGGTGATCACCACCCGTGATTTGACTTTGGCTTTGGGTACACCCGGCATAAGTCGAATGAAATCAATGACGAATTCACTATTGGAGTGAGCGATCATTGCCAGATTTGAATAAACTCCTTCTGCCACATCCTCAGACAATTCAATGTTGATCTGGTTTGGCTGGTTTTGCTCTTCACTATTTTTTTCTGCCATGACTAATTCAATTCTTCAACTCGCTCTGATTCTTCGACTTCTTCTCCTCTATGAAGGAGCGCCTCATATTCATTTTTATTTCCTACAATAAGGTCATTATATCTTCGCTGACCTGTACCTGCTGGAATCAGGTGACCAACGATCACATTCTCCTTCAGGCCGTTAAGTATATCTCTCTTACCCCTGATGGAGGCTTCGCTAAGCACCTTGGTGGTTTCCTGAAAAGAAGCTGCCGAGATAAAACTTTCCGTCCCCAGAGAGGCAGATGTAATACCCTGCAGCATTGGTCTTGAAACAGCGGGTTGAGCCTCTCTTGTTTCAACAAGCTTCATGTCCTTACGACGCAAGATAGAATTCTCATCCCTTAACTCTCGTGAAGAGATAATCTGCCCAGGTTTTAGATTTTCCGAATCTGAAGCATCTGTTACTACGTGCTTTTCCAGGATAGCATCATTTTGTTCCCTGAAGATAAACTTATCCACCAGCTGATTTGTAAGGAACGAAGTGTCACCAGAATCCAATATGAATACTTTCTGCATCATCTGGCTTACGATGGCTTCAATGTGCTTGTCATTTAGTTTTACACCCTGCAGTCGATATACTTCCTGAATCTCGTTAACCAGATACTCCTGAACTGCTGTAGGTCCTTTAATAGCCAGGATGTCTGCCGGCGTAATGGCCCCGTCCGACAAAGGCGTACCGGCCTTGACAAAATCATTATCCTGTACAAGGATGTGTTTCGAAAGTGAAACTAAATACCTCTTTTTAACTCCATCCTTTGATTCAATAAAGATCTCTCTGTTACCACGCTTAATTCCACCATAAGTCACAACCCCATCAATCTCACTAACAACGGCTGGATTTGAAGGATTCCTGGCCTCAAACAATTCGGTCACTCTTGGCAAACCACCCGTGATATCACGAGATTGTCCCATGGTTCTTGGTATTTTGGCCATCACCTGACCAGCTTTGATCTTATCTCCAACATTTACCGCCAGGTGGGCTCCCACAGGCATATTATAGCTCTTGGAAGCTTCTTTACCTACAATTATAATAGCCGGGTTTTTGCTCTTGTCCTTGGTATCTACTATTACCTTCTCCCTATGACCTGTCTGCTCATCCGACTCCTCTTTATAGGTAATATGTTCAACAATAGACTCGAATTCAACTTTCCCATCAAATTCTGAAAGGATAACGGCATTATAAGGATCCCAATAACAAATCTGGTCTCCATTCTTTATTTTGGAACCATCTTTTACCTTCAGGAAGGACCCATATGGAACGTTATTCGTTGTAAGGACTTTCTTCGTTTTGGAATCAATGATTCTAACTTCGCCAGAGCGGCCCATCACAACAGTAGCTTTTTCCCCTTCAGCATTGGTGGTGTTAATTACCCTGACACCATCAAACTCAATAGTTCCATCAAATTTACTCACTACCTGGGCATCTACTGCAATATTAGATGCCGTACCACCAACATGGAATGTCCGGAGGGTCAACTGGGTTCCCGGCTCTCCAATGGATTGAGCAGCAATTACACCTACAGCTTCTCCAATAGTCACCATTCGACCAGTGGCAAGATTTCGTCCATAGCATTTTGCACATCCACCGCGTTTGGTCTCACAGGTCAGTAAGGACCGGATCTCAACCTCTTCAATGCCAGAGTCCTCAATATGTCTGGCTATTTCTTCCGTAATTTCTTCACCCGCATTTAAGATGAGTTCATCTGATACAGGATCATAGATATCATGAACCGAAACTCTGCCTAGGATACGCTCGGACAATGATTCAACAACATCTTCATTGTCTTTCAATGCAGTTACAGTGAGTCCTCGCAGAGTGCCACAATCTTCTTCATTGACCACAAGGTCCTGGGCAACATCAACCAATCTTCGCGTTAGGTATCCTGCATCTGCTGTCTTCAAGGCTGTATCAGCCAGACCTTTCCTTGCACCGTGGGTAGAAATAAAATATTCAATCACATCCAACCCCTCTTTGAAATTGGAAAGGATGGGGTTCTCAATGATGGCTCCGACTGAGCCAGCCAGATTTTTCTGAGGCTTGGCCATCAATCCCCGCATTCCTCCCAACTGGCGGATTTGCTCTCTTGATCCCCGTGCACCTGAGTGCATCATCATATAGATAGAATTGAAGCCTTGCTGATCCTCCTGCAATTGTTGCATCAACGTTGACGTAAGCTGAGAGTTAATTCGGGTCCAGATATCAATCACTTGGTTATATCGCTCATTATCCGTAATCAGACCCATAAAGTAGTTGTTCCGAACGGCATCAACTTCTTCTTTGGCTTGTTCAACGAGGGCTACTTTTTCTTCAGGGACTTTCACATCATTCAGACCCATTGACAACCCTCCTTTATAGGCCGACTGGAATCCCAGCATCTTAATGTCATCGAGGAAGTGGGCTGTTCGGGCCATTCCTGATATCTTCAACACCCTGGCAATGATTTTTTGCAGCTCCTTCTTGGATAAAAGTTCATTGATGTAACCCACCTCTTCAGGGACATATTGGTTCACCAGAACTCTACCTGCAACAGTCTCTATCATTTGCTCAGTCAACTCACCCGAACTGTCGTCTCTGACTTTTACTCTTACCTTGATTAAAGCATGTTTTGAAACAATACCTTCATTGATGGCGATGATTACTTCGTCCTGATTGTAGAAGATCATTCCCTCTCCTTTCACCGGACTATCTTTAGTACTTTTTCTTCCCTTGGTGACATAGTATAAACCGAGCACCATATCTTGTGAAGGTACTGTAATCGGAGCACCATTCGCCGGATTCAAAATGTTATGTGAAGAGAGCATCAACATGGATGCTTCCAGGACTGCATTATGTCCTAGAGGAACATGAACGGCCATTTGGTCTCCATCAAAATCGGCATTAAAAGCCGTACACACTAAGGGGTGCAACTGGATGGCTTTCCCTTCTATCAGCTTCGGCTGGAATGCCTGAATACCAAGTCGGTGGAGGGTTGGTGCCCTGTTAAGTAATACCGGGTGCCCTTTTAAAACGTTTTCAAGAATGTCCCATATGACAGGATCCTTGCGATCAACTATTTTCTTGGCTGATTTAACCGTTTTAACAATTCCACGTTCGATGAGCTTTCGGATAACAAATGGTTTGAAAAGCTCGGCAGCCATGTCTTTTGGCAACCCACATTCATGTAATTTAAGCTCAGGGCCTACCACAATTACCGAACGACCAGAATAGTCTACCCGTTTACCAAGTAGATTCTGGCGGAACCTACCTTGTTTTCCCTTGAGCATATCACTTAGGGATTTCAAGGCCCTGTTGCCATCAGCTCTGACGGCATTAACCTTCCTGGAATTATCGAAAAGGGAGTCAACTGCTTCCTGAAGCATCCTTTTCTCGTTTCTCAGGATAACTTCAGGCGCTTTTATATCCATTAGACGCTTGAGCCGGTTGTTCCGGATGATTACCCGGCGATAGAGATCATTCAAGTCAGAAGTTGCAAACCTTCCTCCATCAAGAGGCACAAGTGGTCGTAGTTCCGGAGGTATTACAGGTACCATTCGAATGACCATCCAGTTAGGTTGGTTTTCTACCCTTGTTTTTGCATCCCTGAATGCCTCTACTACCTTCAGCCGTTTAAGAGCTTCTGCTTTACGCTGTTGCTATGTATCCGTTGCCGCCTGATGCCTCAAAGCGTAAGACAAATCATCGAGGTTGAGTCGTGCAAGGAGCATTTCAATACCTTCAGCACCCATTTTAGCGATGAACTTATTCGGATCAGCATCATCAAGGAGTTGGTTCTCACGAGGAAGCTTATCCAGAATATCCAGGTATTCATCCTCAGTCAGAAAATCAAGTTGGGTAACACCATCTTCCTCCTTTATACCTGGCTGAACGACAATATAACGCTCATAATAAATGATCTGATCAAGCTTTTTTGTGGCCAAGCCAAGCAGATATCCAATTTTATTGGGTAATGATTTGAAATACCATATATGAGCAACCGGAACGACCAGCTCTATATGACCCATCCGTTCGCGCCTAACCTTTTTCTCAGTCACTTCAACCCCACATCGATCACAGATGATCCCTTTATAGCGTATCCTTTTATATTTCCCACAGTGACATTCCCAATCCTTTACCGGACCAAATATACGTTCACAGAAAAGGCCTCCCATCTCAGGCTTATAAGTCCTGTAGTTGATGGTTTCAGGCTGAGTCACTTCACCATGTGATGATTCAAGGATTGATTCCGGAGAAGCCAGGCTTATGGTGACAGATGAGAAGTCGCTGGATAAGTTTCTGTTTTTTCTAAATGACATACTAATGTATAATCTGGGTTAAAAACAATTCTTTATTATTTAAGGGTAATTTCAAGTGCCAAACCACGAAGCTCATGGATCAACACATTGAATGATTCAGGGATATTGGGCTTGTGCATATTCTCTCCTTTAACGATGGCCTCATAAGCTTTAGCTCGACCAATTACATCATCCGATTTGATCGTCAGAATTTCCTGCAACACATGAGCAGCACCAAAGGCTTCCAATGCCCAAACTTCCATTTCTCCAAATCGTTGGCCACCAAACTGGGCTTTCCCTCCTAGTGGTTGCTGAGTGATGAGGGAATAAGGTCCTATCGAACGTGCATGCATTTTGTCATCTACCAGATGACCTAATTTCAACATATAAATAATCCCTACTGTGACAGGCTGGTCAAACCGATCTCCCGTAAGACCATCATATAGATAAGTCCTTCCATAATCCGGAAGACCTGCATCTTTAAGCTCTTTATCCACCTCTTCAATCGATGCTCCATCGAAAATAGGGGTTGAATACTTCCTTCCTAGTTTTTGGCCTGCCCAACCTAAAACAGTCTCATAAATCTGACCAAGATTCATTCGAGAAGGTACGCCAAGTGGATTCAGAACAATGTCTACCGGTGTACCATCCTCAAGAAATGGCATATCTTCTTCTCTGACAATTTTTGCAACAACTCCTTTATTACCATGACGACCGGCCATCTTATCTCCAACTTTCAACTTCCTCTTTTTGGCAATATATACCTTGGCTAGTTTCACAATTCCTGCCGGAAGTTCGTCACCTACTTCATGAATAAATCGCTCACGCTTAAATTCACCGGTTATCTCATTCCTCTTGGCAATATAATTTTTGACAAGTTCAACCACCAGTTTATTCGTTTTATTATCGTCCGTCCAATTGTCAAGACTCACATCGGAAATCAGGTTCACCTCTTCCGGGACCGCATAGGTACTCTCATCCCTATAGACATTTTTCTCAGGGAAAAGATTGGCCTCAATATTCTTAGCTGAGAATTTGGTACTCTTGCTAATAAGCTCATCACCAAACTTGTGGAACACCCCTTTAGATGTCTTGCCCTGAAGGAGTGTTGAGAGTTTTGTGATCATTTCACTCCTCACTGCAAGTAATTCCTTTCCATATTTTCCTTTCAGGATATCAACTTCTTTTTTAGCCTTGGCCCTTAGGTCTTTATCTTTTTTCGATCTTGAGAATAATTTGGTTTCAATGACAACCCCTCTTAACGACGGTGGGGCTTTCAATGACGCATCTTTTACATCACCGGCCTTGTCTCCAAAAATAGCCCTAAGTAGCTTTTCTTCAGGGGTCGGATCCGTTTCGCCTTTCGGGGTTATTTTCCCTATCAGAATGTCTCCTTCTTTCACTTCGGCACCAGTTCTGATAATCCCATTTTCATCCAGGTGCTTAACGGCCTCCTCGCTTACGTTGGGGATCTCAGAGGTTAGTTCTTCTTCTCCTCGCTTAGTATCTCTTACTTCAAGATCATACTCATCAATATGAATTGATGTAAAGATGTCATCCCGAACTACTTTTTCAGATATAACAATGGCATCTTCAAAATTATAACCTTGCCATGGCATGAATGCCACCTTCAGGTTGCGTCCCAGGGCCAATTCTCCACCTTGGGTAGCATAGCCTTCACACAGCGCCTGACCAGCTTTTACGGAGTCACCTTTTTTGACGATAGGTTTCAGATTGACACAAGTGTCCTGATTGGTTCGTCTGAACTTCACAAGATCGTAGGTGGTCGAATTCCCATGAAAGCTTGTTAGCAACTGATCATCATTCATATCGTATTTAATGGTGATCGAATTGGCATCAACCCGATCAATAACCCCATTGCGTTCGGCCCGGATCAGGGCCCGAGAATCCAAGGCTACACGTTCTTCTAATCCTGTACCCACGATAGGCGCCTCGGGTCGTAAAAGTGGTACAGCCTGACGTTGCATATTAGAACCCATGAGGGCCCGGTTGGCATCATCATGCTCCAGGAAAGGAATCAGGGATGCTGCTACAGATACGATCTGGTTAGGAGCAACATCCATAAAGGTCAATTCTTTTGGTTCAACAATGGGAAAATCTCCTTCGAATCTTGCCTTGACCCTATCATTAATAAATTTTCCATCATCATTGATCGGCGCATTCGCCTGAGCAATGTTGGAAGCATCTTCTTCCTCTGCCGTGAGATAAGTAATATCACTGGCCTTCATTCCAACCTTCCCCTTCTTATCAACCCGTCTGTAAGGGGTTTCGATGAAGCCCATTCCATTCACTTTGGCATAAACACACAAAGTTGAAATAAGTCCAATATTAGGCCCTTCTGGTGTTTCAATGGTACATAAACGACCATAGTGAGTATAATGGACGTCTCTTACCTCGAATCCTGCTCTTTCACGGGAAAGTCCACCAGGTCCTAAAGCCGACATACGCCGCTTATGCGTAATCTCAGCCAGAGGATTGGTTTGGTCCATGAACTGAGACAGCTGGTTAGTCCCAAAAAACGAGTTAATGACTGAAGACAGAGTCCGAGCATTGATCAACTCAACAGGCTTGAAGTCTTCATTGTCTCTAACATTCATCCTTTCCTTAATGGTCCGTGCCATCCTGGACAATCCTACACCAAACTGATTATAGAGTTGCTCACCTACCGTACGTACCCTTCGATTGCTCAAGTGATCGATATCATCTACGATTGCCTTTGAATTGACTAATCCAATGAGATACTTGATGATGTGGATAATATCTTCTGTAGTCAGTACCCTTCTGTCCAGATCAACATCAAGTTTTAATTTCTTATTGATCCTGTATCTACCAACTTCCGCCAGATCATATCGCTTATCGCTGAAGAAAAGGCTATGAATGAGGTCACGAGCAGTGGATACATCCGGTGCTTCAGTATTCCTTAGCTGACGATAGATCTGCTCAACAGCTTCTTTTTCAGAGTTGGAATTATCTTTTGCAAGGGTGTTGAAAATGATGGTGTAATCTGTAACATTCACATCTTCACGATGTAGAATAACCGACTTGACACCGTTTTCCAAAATGATGTCAATATCTTCGGACTCAAGCTGTCTGTCGCGTTCCAGCAAGATTTCGTTTCGATCAATAGAGACTACCTCTCCGGTATCTTCATCCACAAAATCTTCCGTCCAGGTTCGGAGAACACGTGCCGCTAATTTTCGTCCTATAACTTTCTTCAGGTTAGCTTTTGTCGCTTCAATTTCTTCTGATAACCCAAACAGATCAATAATATCCTTGTCCGTTCCATACCCAATAGACCGAAGAAGCGTGGTAACCGGAAATTTCTTTTTACGGTCAATATATGCGTACATGACGCTATTGACATCAGTTGCAAATTCAATCCATGAACCTTTGAAAGGGATGATCCTGGCCGAATAAAGTTTAGTGCCGTTGGTATGCGTACTTTGAGCAAAGAACACTCCCGGTGAACGATGTAACTGGGAAACAATCACTCGTTCTGCTCCATTAATCACAAAAGAGCCTTTTTCCGTCATGTATGGAATATTGCCCAGAAATACTTCCTGTTCAATAGTTTCAAAATCTTCGTTTTCTTCGTCATTGCACGACAAACGAAGCTTGGCCTTCAGAGGAACAGAATAGGTAAGTCCCCGATCGATACACTCATCAACCGAGTACTTGGGTGGATCAACCAGATAATCAACAAATTCCAGCAGGAAGATATCACGAGAATCAGAGATGGGGAAGTTATCGGAGAATACTTTAAACAACCCCTCATTTTCCCTTTTTTCCGGTGAAGTTTCCAACTGGAAAAAGTCTTTAAATGACTGAAGTTGAATATCAAGAAAATCCGGGTAATCGATAATTTTCTTAATGGAAGAGAAACTAATTCGATTGGTAAAAGTTGATTTTGCCAAAACTTTATGAGTTAATGTCTATAAATTGTGGTAATGATTCGCATGAAGTACATCGGTAAGATGTTGCACTAAGTACAAACAGGAAAAGACCCCTGCCCTCTTCCGTAAATTTTCAGGAAAAGGATAAGGGCCTAAATAATAGGCCTGAGACATAGCCTTCAAGGCTTATTTAAGCTCTACTTCAGCCCCAGCTTCTTCAAGCTGCTTTTTTAAGCCTTCAGCTTCGTCTTTAGCGACACCTTCCTTTACAGCTTTTGGTGCACTATCCACGACTTCCTTTGCTTCTTTAAGACCGAGACCGGTCAATTCTTTAACTAATTTTACAACTGCGAGCTTAGCGCCACCCGGAGCTTTCAGGATAACATCAAAGGAGCTTTTTTCTTCTGCTCCTCCTTCATCATCGCCTACAGCTCCTGCTACCATCACCGGTGCGGCTGCGGCCGCAGGCTCAATGCCATGCTCTTCTTTCAGGATTTCAGCCAACTCATTAACCTCCTTTACAGTGAGGCTCACCAATTGGTCAGCGAATGCTTTTAAATCTGCCATTTTTACTAATTAATTTTAATTAATTCAACTTTATTGATCACGTTCTGACAATGTTTTAACCAAACCTGCCAAGGTACTCTTGCCACTTTGAAGGGCAGAAATAACATTTTTGGCGGGAGATTGAAGAAGACTGATGATCTCCCCAATAAGCTCATTTTTCGACTTGAGATCGCTAAGCATTTTGAGGTGTTCATCGCCAATGAAAAGATCAGTGTCGAGGGAAGCTCCTTTTAACACTGGCCTGTCATTTACATTGCCCTTTTTCCGAAAATCTCTAATCACCCTTGCCGGTAAATTCCCGGCTTCTTTTGAGAAAATGATTCCAGAAAAATTCTTTAGTACTTTGTCTATAAATTCAGAATAGTCTGAATCAAGTTGCTCCAGGGCCTTTTTAATCAAAGTGTTTTTATACACCCGGTATTCAATACCAGCCTCAAAACATAATCTTCTGAATGCATTGATTTGATCAACACTCAGACCAGAAGCATCAGTAACATAGAAATTGTTATTTTCCTGAAACTTGGTTGAAAGTTCTTCAATAACCTTTGCTTTATCTTCTTTGATCATGATTATCCTGTTACTGTGTTTGCATCTAGCTTTATTCCCGGACTCATGGTAGTAGACATACTTACACTCTTAAAATATATCCCTTTTGCTGAGGCAGGTTTTAACTTAGATATTATTGTCAATATCTCTCCAGCATTTTCTTGTATTTGTTCAGCAGAAAATGAGGCTTTCCCAATGCTTGTATGGATGATGCCGAACTTGTCAACTTTAAAATCAATTTTTCCACCTTTCACTTCCTGCACAGCTTTCCCAACGTCTTGGGTTACCGTACCAGACTTTGGGTTAGGCATAAGCCCCCTTGGACCAAGTACTCTTCCCAGCTTACCTACTTTGGCCATTACAGAAGGCATAGTAATAATGACATCCACATCTGTCCAGCCTCCTTCAATTTTCTTTATATATTCGTCCAGGCCTACAAAATCAGCTCCAGCGTCTTTTGCCTCTTGCTCTTTATCGGGGGTACATAATACCAGAACTGATATCTTCTTGCCAGTTCCATGAGGAAGGGTTGCGATCCCTCTAATCATTTGATCTGCTTTTCGTGGGTCAACCCCCAGACGAATATCAAGATCCACGGAAGAGTCAAACTTGGTAGAGGTAATCTCCTTTAACAATCGAGATGCCTCTTCAAGAGAGTACACTTTCTGGGATTCAATTTTTTCCAGTGCCGCTTTCTGATTTTTCGTTAATCTAGCCATACCGTTCAATCAGTTTGCCCATGGGGCGGTTCCTACAACATTTATGCCCATACTGCGGGCTGTTCCTGCTACCATCTTCATGGCCGATTCCACAGTAAAAGCGTTTAAGTCGATCATTTTGGTCTCAGCGATGGTTTTAACCTGATCCCAGGTTACAGATCCAACTTTATTCCGATTGGGCTCAGCAGATCCTTTTTTCTTTTTGGAGGCTTCCAGTAGAAGTACCGGTGCAGGAGGCGTCTTGATGATGAAGTCGAATGATTTATCTGAATAGATAGTCACAACTACCGGCAGCACCTTGCCTTGTTTATCCTGAGTTCTGGCATTAAACTGTTTACAGAACTCCATAATGTTTAGACCCTTACTTCCAAGTGCAGGACCGACAGGAGGTGAAGGGTTTGCTACCCCACCCCTGATCTGTAATTTTAAATAACCGCTGATAACTTTTGCCATTACTCTTAATCCATTTTTTCAACCTGCATGTAGTTTAGCTCTACAGGTGTATTTCTCCCAAAAATTTTAACCATAACATTGAGCTTTTTCCGTTCCTCAAACACCTCTTCAATGCTACCCGTAAACCCACTGAAAGGACCGTCCATTACCTTGATGGGTTCTCCCACCATAAAGGGGGTGTCCAACTTGGCATCCATATCGTCCATTTCTTCCACTTTACCCATGATCCGGTTTATTTCACGCTCACGCAAAGCCACAGGAACCTTTGAGGTACCTGCCCCCTCCCCCAGGAAACCAATGACCCCAGGTACTGAGTTGAGCATATGGCTTGCTTCTCCATTCGAGATATCCACTTCAACAAGCACATAACCAGGAAAAAAGTTACGTTCACGAACACGCTTTTTCCCATTCCTCATTTCGTAAACCTTTTCAGAAGGTATAAGTATTTGAGAGACGTATTCACCCAAATCTTCTCGCTCAACTTCAGACTCCAGGTATTGCTTTATCTTTTTCTCCTTTCCACTGATCACCCGAAGAACATACCACTTCATTTCACTCATGATCCACTATATATTTAAAAGGCACTAAAAAACCAGGACATCGAGTTATCGAATACAAAGTCAAAAAAACCAATCATGATGGCAAATATGACAGATGCTACCAGTACAAGTACCGAACTAGACTGCAGATCCCCATATTTCGGCCAGGAAACTTTGTCTCGCATTTCAGTGATTGAACTTTTGATGAATTTGACCAGTTTTTGCATCGACTACATGAGTTACTTCAAGCACGGGTGGAGAGACTCGAACTCCCAACCAACGGTTTTGGAGACCGCTACTCTACCAATTGAGCTACACCCGTTTTTTCAACTTGCCCTAAAACGGGAGTGCAAAAATACAGTTTAAATATTAATAACACAAACGCGTTCCGCAAAATTTGAAACGCGTTTGTTCAAGTGAACCCTTGTCTCTTATTCCAATATCTCGGTTACTTGTCCGGAGCCAACGGTTCTCCCACCTTCTCGGATAGCAAACCGAAGTCCTTTTTCCATAGCAATTGCATTGATCAGGGTTACTTCGATCGTCACATTATCACCAGGCATAACCATTTCTACACCATCGGGCAACTTAATCTCACCGGTGACGTCGGTAGTTCTGAAGTAGAACTGTGGTCGATATTTATTGAAAAACGGAGTATGTCGACCGCCTTCTTCTTTTGAAAGAACATAAACTTCAGCCTTAAACTTGGTATGAGGTGTTACTGATCCGGGCTTACAGATAATCATGCCCCGCTTAATTTCATTTTTTTCAATACCCCTCAGTAGCAGACCTACATTGTCACCAGCTTCTCCCCGGTCCAATATTTTTCTAAACATTTCTACACCCGTAACGGTTGACTTCAGGTTTTCAGCTCCCATACCTATAATATCTACCGGATCACTAGTATTAACCACACCACGCTCGATTCTTCCAGTTCCTACAGTGCCTCGGCCCGTAATCGAAAAGACATCTTCCACAGGCATAAGAAAGTCTTTGTCAATAGCCCTTTCAGGAAGCGGGATGTAATTATCTACTGCATCCATAAGCTCCATCACTTTTTCTTCCCACTGCGGTTCGCCATTCAGCGCACCCAGGGCTGACCCCTGAATCACAGGAATATCATCTCCAGGAAAGTCATATTCGGATAACAGTTCCCGGATCTCCATTTCTACAAGTTCCAATAGCTCAGGATCATCCACCAAATCCACTTTGTTCATAAAAACAACCAAGGCAGGGACTCCTACCTGACGAGAAAGAAGTATGTGTTCCCGTGTTTGAGGCATAGGTCCATCAGTTGCAGCCACAACGATGATAGCTCCATCCATTTGGGCAGCCCCTGTCACCATGTTCTTGACATAGTCGGCGTGGCCAGGACAGTCAACGTGGGCATAATGCCTGTTTTCAGTTTGGTACTCTATATGTGCCGTATTGATAGTGATACCCCTTTCTTTTTCTTCAGGAGCATTATCAATTGATGAAAAATCAGTTTCTTCAGCCAGGCCTTTGGCAGCCAGCACTTTAGAAATTGCAGCAGTCAACGTGGTTTTGCCATGGTTAACGTGACCAATGGTGCCAATATTAACGTGCGGTTTTGAACGATCAAAGGTTTCTTTAGCCATGTCCTTATTTAGTTAATATTAAATTTCAGTTTTGTTACAAATTTATAATTCTATTTTACAATTATGTTTTGTTCGGTAAAAGGATAAAGCAGTAATGCATCATGTTTCATCCACTTTACAGTTTATCAACAGGGTATTCCTAACTTCTCATTTGGCAGTAAGCCAATAAGGAGAAATCACCGATCCAAAGGACTCCAATGGATGATGCCTTGTGCTGAACCACCTGACCTCTTCCCTGCTTTCATTTCAATACCTCACACTCACGCCTCATTTGGCTGTGAGCCAATGAGGGGATTTGAACCCCTGACCTCTTCCTTACCAAGGAAGCGCTCTACCCCTGAGCTACATCGGCTAATCAGGTGACTTTGTTTCAATCAACAAAGGATTCAAGAGCCCCTATATGAAAAACTTGTCTTCAGCAAGCCTAACAATTCAAGAAAATCATGTCTGTTTATCATTTTCTAATAAACCATCCTTCATTCGCTTTTGAATAAAGACTGCAGGCTTCAGATCCATTCATCACTATCCTACATTCTCACTACTTTCAAACCTGCAAGCAACCCAATGATAATCCTACCCCTCCATCCATTTGCTCACCTCACAGATTCCACTTAAGGACATCAGAGCGGGAGACGAGCCTCGAACTCGCGACCTACAGCTTGGAAGGCTGTCGCTCTACCAACTGAGCTACTCCCGCTTGTTCATCGTAGGCTTGGCGAAGGTGAACTTGCACAATACTACTGATGATCATTGTCAACCTTCGCCAAGGCTACGGTTGACGATGTGGGGGGAGCAGGATTCGAACCTGCGAAGTCATACGACAACGGATTTACAGTCCGTCCCAGTTGGCCGCTTTGGTATCCCCCCTGATTCATCAATAAATCCCTTTTTTTGAGACGTTACCCTCAACATTGGCCAGACTTTTCTACCCATGACTGAATCAGGGAGTGCAAAATTAGATGGAAATTATTGTTATCCCAACAAGATCAAAAGAAGTTTTTAAAATGTAAACTTCGGCGGAATTCTCTAACCATTAGGTTGATCCGGCGATATAGATGAGGGAACCGTTTGCCCCTCAACCTGATTACCATTTAGTCATCCTTGTCAGATGAATTAAAGAAACGTTCCATCTCCTTTATTACTTTTTCCTTCTCTGCATATTTAGGAGCAAGTGAAAGCTGGCCTGGAAAATCTTCGACATGCAGCGTTTGAGTGGGGAAGGCAAATTGAATCCCAGACGTATGGGCAAGGCGTATGATGCGCATAATTACCTCATGACGGTATCGTAACTCATGGCCCCAGTCTTCGGCTTCAAAAAACATATAAAACAATATATCCAACGAATGCGCCCCAAGGTTGTTCATATAAACATGATAAAAATCCTTACGGGAATTAGGGTGTTCCAAAATAATTTTCTTTAAGCCATCAATAAACAACTCTATAAGATCTGGAGGAGTATCATAATTAATAGTGATAGTTGTATTGAATCTTCTGTAATTACGCAATCCATAGTTGTTGATCGTGGCATCCGCCAGTTTGCCATTGGGAACATAAATCACCGAATTACTAAAAGTTCGGATACGGGTAGATCGAAGGCCTACTTCTTCAACCGTGCCTTCTATGCCACCCACACTAGAAATCCACTGGCCTATCTGGAAGGGCTTGTCAATAAAAATCATTAAGGAGCCAAAAAAATTCTTAACGGTATCCTGAGCCGCCAAAGCAAAGGCCAATCCACCAATGGACAACACGCCTAACAAAGGAAGAATGTCTATACTCAAATTTTGCAACACATAAATTCCCCCTATTGCAACCACGAATGTTTTTAATGCCTTTCGAAAAAGAGGGACTAGTTGGTCATCCAGGGTTGACTCTGTCTTATCTGAAAGCTTTTTAAAATACAAGGCAATAATATCCATTCCCCGGTAGGCTGCAATGGTGCCAAACAGTGGGATCAGCGCTTCAACTCCTATGTTCAGAATATGAGCAAGATTTAGTGGTAACTGAAGGAGTGGCAGAACTATGTTGGTGATGATCATGGCGATCATAAGCCCAAGTGGTCGGGCTATAGGTCTTACATAGGTTAAGGCCAGATGCTGATAGCCAAACCTGAATAATATTTTAGTAAAAGCCCCACGAATCAACCAGCTGAGTAGCCTGATAATTAAAAAAATAAAAGTTATTAATAGTAGAATGGCCGGATATTGCCACAATTGCAAACCAAAAAATTCCCTCCTGCTTTGTTTAGGCAAAAGGTTAATTAACCAGTCAATTCCTAATGGAAATGCCTGGCTGTATAACCTGGGAATGGCCTCTACCGTCTCAGACGAAAACAACCATTGGTTTCCCGTTTTCTCGAGGTAAACACTAGGGAATCTATAAGAAAGTATATAGATATACCGCGACTGCCTAAGGGTATCCTGGAAATTGGCTTCATCCGGTATATCCTCCAGATTAATTTGAACGCCTCTACCCTTGAGGAATCTATAAAGTTGATCAACCAGTTTCTCTCTTCTTTTTCCAGACTTCACCATGTCAGCACTGATTAAATTTTGTGCTAGAGATGAATGAAAAGAACTATCCGATAGATCTCCCAAACACGTTGCCACGGCCTTTCTGGGGGTAGACAAATCTACCGGTTGACCTGCGACTGACCAGCTTATCAATACCAGAAATAAAATGCTACATGTTTTCATATACATTTGGATTTAATCTTGTATCGGTGATTCAGTAACCTTTCGATTTTGTTGCTTATTATTAGTTTATCCAAATTATGAGATGTACTGCCACATACAATTTGGACTAGATCCGGATTTAAACAGATTGATCATTGGTCTAAGTTTAAAATGTAAACGACTTAATTTCAAAAGTATGACTATGAGCCAGGTAAATACTCACTTTTTGCAGGGCTTCATGATAGATAACACTCAATGGAAAGTCTGAGGTCAACGGATCGGCATTGATCAATGTGCCATCCGCTTCATAGAGCTGGACTTCTCCACTTGTTGTGGATCGGACAACAAACATATCTTTTTCAGGACCGAATGAATAATACTGCACATCTCTGAACCCTCCACCCATGTAATCTTTTTCGAATAATTCATTTCCCTGATCGTCAAGAACTCCCAGACGGTTCAAGTCCCTGCGTACAATGACATAATCCTGACCATCATAACGAGGCAGCAGATCAAAAGTAGTTGTACCGGACGGCTGATAAAACTGGTCCTTGGCATACATCTTTCCGTTTAAATCAAATTTTTCTTTGAGACCAGATCTTGAAACACTTACAAACCGGACCCTTGAGAAGTCTGGTCCGCTCTTGAAAAACAGATCGCTGGTAAAATTATGATCCAGATCCAGTGGAAAACCATCCTGCTGCTCTGCGCGTCGATTCAAAACATTGACCATCCCATTCTGTTCTGGAATGATGATTCGGTCTTTCCCTCTGACTCTTACATGGAACAAATCGTTACTAAGAGTGCTGGATAAAGACAATGGAGACCAACCATCCAAAGATTTTCCTGTCTTGTCAGTCAAATAGACATTTCCATGATAATCTGTTAGCAGAAACCTATAATTCCGGGAGCGGTCATAGTCGATCACATGAAGCGACTTGATACTATCGATACGAGGCTCTGGTTTATAATACTGAACCATTTCCCCATGTCTGTCGATGAGATAAATAAGATTTGAAGTACTGAAAAGGTATTGGAGTTTTTTGTTTTGATAATAATCAATCTGATAGATCTCCGAACGAATGACATCAGAAAGAGTGTCTGTCCAAAGGGTTTCGCCTTTGCCGTTCACAAGTATTAAATGGTAAGTTGAATCCTGTACAAGTATTTCACTGGAACCATCCAGATAGTTTTTCACCACCTTTGGCTTCCTGATCAGAGAATTGTCAAACTGAACCACTAATTCATCCTTCAATGGTTGTGCCCCCACATCAATCTTTCTAGGATGATAACTGACACTCAAGTTGGTATAATAATGATTGTCCAGGTTGGCCACCTGGAATGCGATAAAATTCCATTGCTTAAGAGGTTGGCTGTTCAGTTGCCACCAGGTCTTCCATTTTGGTGACAAGGACTTGGATATCTTCCTGCTCGATCGGTTAATATTCACCACATAGGTAAGGTTGGCATTACTCAGATTGGCCTCTCTAAACGCATTGAATTGTGATGAACGGCCCCATAGCTCGTCTTCGTCAATCGATTGCAACCATTCCTTTAGCAACTCGGCCGATGTGCCCAGCACCATGTATTTCCTGTACATTATAAAATAGGTCTCTTTGAATCCGCTAAAAAGACTTCCGAAAAGTTTTGCAGGCAAGTCATTTTCATCTATCAGTCCTATTTTAACGTTAGCATAATTCTCGTAATAGACTGAATCACCCTTTGCTTGAGCAGCATCTTCAGCAAGACGGTTAAGCTGATTCAACATCCCAGCTTTATCTTTTATCTCGATTAAAATCATCTTACCTGCTTCCTGACCATTTTGCTCTCCCATATCAACAATACCTATAGACTTGGTAGCATTGACCATTATGCTTTTCCCCTTCTCAATCAACGAATCATCCAGCCCAAAAGGGTGAATGCTGAGATAATTATAATACCATTTGTTAAGATCTTCTGAGGTCATTTCGAAACAGGACAGTGCGTTTGTTGGTACCAGTGATATCAAATCCGATTTTACCGGATCCTGATCAGAAAATGTATTTATCAAGGACGAGGTGCCAGGATACATGAAGCCTGACAGCAGCATATCATCGTCTGAAAGACTTAAGTCAAAAAAAGCAGTTTGGGTGATTGGAATCAATTTGCCATTTCCAGGTCCAACAAATACTTCTGCTAATTCTTTCCAATGGTCACCATTAAAGAAAAGATTCCCTTCGTCGGTTTTTAAGCTCGGATCACTTTTGAGTGCCGGATGAACAGATAAAAAGGTATGCTGAAAACCTGACTTTATATTTCTAATGACATCTTCAAGCAGAAATCCTGTTGTACTCAATACCAGTACATGTTCATAATGGATAATGCCGAGGGTTGAAGAAGGCAGCTTGATCTCACGGATCATCACATCCTGATAGGTGCGCTGTGCCTGGGTAGTCTTGTAAGATTCGGCCAACTTACCTAGAGCGGACTCCAATCCATCTATCTCACCTGGCGAGTAAGGGAGGTAAAAAACGACGCCAAATTTTGTTTTGGATATCTGATGGATAGACATCAGACAGTGTTTTTTTCTTAAAAATTTTTGGATTGTTAATTTCGGACTAAGCAGCGTATCCGCCTTTTTGATCACATCTGAAGATAACTTAACAACATCTACATCAAAAAGGTCCCTCCAATACGGACGTTGTAAAATTTTATCAGCCACAGCCACCGGCCGTGAAGTCTCATACACACAAATCGCATTGGGGGGTACCAAATCCCAAGAATCAAATGCTTCCTTACGCGTCAGGTATTTAAATACGAAGTATGCCCCGATGAGAACCAGTGTACCAACGAATAACCATTCAGGTCTTTTCATTGCCTAGTGGATTATCATTCAATTTTTTCCAAAAATAAGATTTGAAATTGTAATCCCACTTTTACGGTTAGTTCACCCTGGGCATTGTTAACTCTCCTAACTTAAATTTTATAAAGGACATCAGTTCACTTATATACTGTCTCGAAAAATCAAATCGTATCCCTGCTGCCCGATAAATGTCAGGGATAGTTTTAGTATAACCCAATTTCAAAGCATTTTTGTACCCCTCCAGCCCGGCTTTGTTATCTTCACAATAATTTTTCCAGATAGCGATAGCCCCCAATTGGGCCATGCCATATTCAATATAATAAAAAGGAACTTCATATAAATGTAGTTGCCTCTGCCACAAATAATCCTTTATTTCTTCGAGGCCCTCCCAATTGGTGAGGGAATCTGAAAACATGTTCAGAATCTCATTCCATTGAATCCGACGATCGTCTTCTGAATGATCATGATTTTCGTAAATCCAGTGCTGGAACTTGTCAATAGTCGCCACCCATGGCAACGTTTCCAATACCTGCTCCAGATGTTCTTTTTTAGCTCTCAGTAAGTCTTCCTCATTGGTAAAAAATATATCCCAATGATCCATTGAAATGAGCTCCATAGACATGGAAGCAAGTTCAGCAACTTCTGCAGGTGCGTTCTTAAATTCGGTAATTTCCAACGGGTCTGTCAAAAAAGCATGAACAGCATGACCTCCTTCATGCATCAGTGTAACCATGTCCCTCAAGGTTGATGTGGCATTCATGAATATGAAGGGTACGCCTGATTCTGGAAGAGGATAATTATATCCACCAGGAGCCTTTCCTTTCCTCGAAACAAGATCAAGTCGATTCATTTCCTTCATCTCTGACAGACAACTTCCAAAATAAGGGTCAATGCGGTTGAAACAGATAATTCCTTTTTCAATCAGGTCATCCTCTGATTTAAAAGCTTTCAAAGGAGGCCGGCCTTGGATATCCACAGCCTTGTCCCATGGTCTTAAGGAGTCAAGGTTCAGACCTTTTTTGCGGTCCTTTGCTATTTCCTCTACAATCGGAACCACCTCTGTAAGAATGGAATCATGAAAATCAAAACAATCCTGCGGGGTGTAGTCAAAGCGACCCATCGCCTTAAACATATAATCCCGGAAATTGTTAAATCCAGTGTTTTTGCTTACTTGAGCCCTCAGTTCAACAAGTTCGTTGAACAAACCGTCCAATTCCTCGCTGTCCAGCAACCTCCTGGAAGACATTTTCTTGTAGACTTCTTCTCGCCAGGCACGGTCAGTCGACTGCAACTCTACAGCTGCTTGTTGAAGGGTTTTTTCTTCTCCATGGATATCCACTGTCATGGCCCCGCTGATCTGGCCATATTGTTGGGCTTTTGTTTGTAACTGAGTGAAGAGAGGGACATTTTTCTCTCTAAAGATCTCAATGTCTTTCCTCATCTCACGGGCCAAAATATCGTAACCTTCCAACGCTGACAAGTCATTAAAATAAGGACTTGCAACAGTTATCTTGTTTAACTGGTCAGAGATTGGCGCTATTTGTGGCTGAATTTCTTTAACAAAAAAAAGATACTCCTCATTAACCTTCGCATCTTCCGTATTACAGGTCATTCGGATATATCGCCATGCCCCATCTTCAGATACTACGGACTCCAGTTCACTACGCCAGTGGAACCATTGCCTCAGATCTGAAGTAGAGCTAATATTTTCGTCAAGCAATCGATTAAAATAATCTTTAAGGTCGTCCCAGGTAGTTATCTGGAAGTCCTGAGGTAAAAACTCTCTTTTCAACATATTTTTATCATAAATAAGACAGTGTTGACCAACCACTGAGACTAGCCAATTTGGATCTTCACATCATCGGTCAATGGATGGCTTACGCAGGGTAATACGTATCCGGCTTTTTTTTCTGCCTCTGAGAGGCCTTCATCTTCATCCATCTTTACTTTTCCTGACAGGCACTTTCCACGGCAAGCCGTACAAAGGCCGCTTTGGCATGAATATGGCAGGTCCAAGTCCATATCAAGGGCAGCATCCAGTATGGCTTCATCCGGTTTTACTTCTACTTCAAATTCTTCCCCATCATACAATAGTGTTACCGTTTGGGCGCTTATTGAGCCTGTATCTTTATCAGTTTTCGCTTTATCAATGGTTCCGGCAACAAAACTCTCTTTAAAGATTTTCTCCTCAGGAATGTTACGCTCTGCCAGGAGGGTTTCTACATTATTCATCATCCCTTCCGGACCACACATAAGGTAGGTGATATGATCAATCCCCCAGTCGGGGATTCGCTCAAAAAGCTTTCCAAGCATTTCATGATTCAACAATCCGGAGGGTCCTTGCCATTCCAGCGGAGCATTGTCCAAAATATGTATGACACGCAAGCGTCCTTCATATCGTGTTTCGAGCTTCTGCAACTGATCCTTGTAAATAATGGATTCAAAATTTCGATTGGCATAAATAAGAGAAACAATACTGTTTGGCTCGCGAACCAGGGTTGACTTGGTAATAGACATCATTGGGGTAATCCCACTACCTCCGGCAAACATGATGATATGCCGCTTGTTAGCTTCATCAAATACGGTGGTAAAGGTCCCCATAGGCTCCATCACGTGAATGGTATCTCCCGGTTTTATAGCATCATTCAAATGATTGGACATCAGACCCCCTTTAACTCTTTTTACCATAACAGCCAGGTCTTCATCCACTACCGGAGATGTACACAACGAATAGGCTCTGCGAACAGGCTTGTCTTCGATATCCTGTATAAGAGTAAGAAACTGACCTGCCATATAAGAAATAGGAGGGTCAGGCATATAAAAAGAAATGGTGATTGCATCCGAAGTTTCCTTGATGACATCTTTCACCTTCAATTCATGATATAATTCTTTCGCCGAAGTATCCGATTTTTTTCTTCGTAAAAAGCCAAAAGCCATAGACCTGCAATTAAATATTCAATTAATATGACAACTTTATCACCACCGAGCGATTTTTTGCTACTAAATCAGTGGGAAAATAATTATCTGTATAAACAATAAACAAATCAGATACCGGGGCAAATCTCCATTGGAAACGAGCATTTATATTCAGGTTATCGGCCTGTTCATTGTACTGCACAAAAGTAGCAAGGAAAAGGCTATTGCTGAATGTGACATCAAGCTTTGGGCCTACCAGCCAAAATGCCGTGCTGTTATAAGGTTGTGGCAAGCGGACATTGTTATAAATAGCAGAGACGAAAATGCTTCCATAAGGACGGAATTTATACCCTGCATTGGCAGCTAGTGTAAGTTTATTGCCGTTATAGTAGGAACCGAACTGGGCTTGGGTCTCAAGATTAAATGGTTTTCTTGTGTCTGAAGAAAATCCCGCTTCACCTTCAACCCAGGAATAGCTGCTCCCTACAGGGAGCTCCACTCCGTCAGATCGTGTGGGGTCAAAATTGTTGAACAGCCTGGTGAATGGGGAACGAAGAGCAACATTCAACTGACTCGAATTAAGGAAGGATATTCCCATGTTGAACTCAAGCGTACGGTCTGCCAGGCCGCCAACATCCGTTTTAAAGGTATTGGAGTATCTGATTCCCGGCTCAATGGTCACAATTTTTCCATTTTTTGGATAGATGATGTATTTACTGTCAAATGTGCCTATGCTAAACACCCCTGTTCTACGCACAAATCCCAGTTCGGCATTGTATCCTTCTCCTGTATAGGTATGAAAATACCGTAGTGCCCAATGTCTCGATTCATAACCCAGAAATGCACCATGAGAAATAGCATTTTTCTTCTTTTCAGGATCAAATGAAGCGTGTACGTAAATGTTTGATCTCCATTTATTATTATCTGAAGAATAATTGAAATCCACCCCCCCTACACGATTGTATGCCGTTCCAGAGTTCAGGGTATCAGCTTGATCATAACCTATGGCTTGTCTGTTGACCATGAGAGCACTAATATTCGACCGGGTCCATAGTTTACGTTGGACTATGGCAACAGTATAATTTTGCCCTGCCAACTTTGTGCCATTGGTCGGATTTTCAGCTCCTGTCAGTTCGGTGTTATCGTGAGAGCCCGTTTGCATATTGAGAACGCCAATCCGCCAGTCCTTGTTTAGCTTCCCACTGAGCCGGGCACCAAATATGATGGGTATCTGAACATTATTACCACTCGTATCAGTAGCAATCCCTATTCTTCTGCTAAAAAAAGGTCTTGAACTGGGGAATCCACTTCGAGCAAATAAATCACTGTTTTCCAAGAAAAATTGCCTCTTTTCGGGAAAGAATATCTCAAATCGATCCAAATTTGCTACCTGCTGGTCCACCTCTACCTGAGAGAAATCAGGATTTACTGTCAGGTCAAGATTTAAAGAAGATGTGACAGCAATTTTTGCATCGAGTCCAATATTTCCACTGATCTCATTCGCTGTTCCTTCTTCAAAATTCTTGGTGGATTTACCAAGAACGTAAGGAATCACGGATACGTTATTCCCTGCCGATGGAGGTGGTTCAAGCCATTTTAGTCGTCCTGCAAAAGCCAGGTTATTTGTCCTATATTGCTGTGGTACGGCAGTCCAAGCCGACCGTTGATTGTTTTTCACGTCATTACGAATGAATTGTATATTCCAGTTGGTTATTTCTTCCTTATAACGAAGGGTTTTAAAAGGAATAGCGATTTCCACCGTCCATCGGTCCGGTTCATTTGATACCTCACTATACCACTTATTATCCCAATCAGCGCTAATCTCCTGAGCATCTGATATCAGCCCTTCTCTTTGAGAATTATAGGGAGAAATGCTAAAGTTAAATCCATTTGTCCGATCGTCAAACGGATCTATGTATATACTAACATTTTCCGTAGGACGCCAATCCCAGTCCCGTCTGAGCGATTCTACCAGATAGCCCCCTGGAGAAGGATCATAGCAAACAATACCGAAGTACATGTTTTTATCGTCAAAGGCCATTCTTACCTCCGTCTTTGACTTAGGAAAATCGTTATCAACAGGAAAGGTCAGGTAGAAGTCCCTGGCCACATCAGCATGTTTCCAGGTTTGTTCATCAAGATGACCATCCAGATTTATCTTATCAATGGACCTTCCAATAGTTACCACGGCCTCTTCAGGTTTATTTTGCCCAAAAAGGCAAGCAGGTGACATTCCGAAAAGAAAGAAGGATATGGGGATAAGGTAATTTTTCACAGAACGCAAAAATAGAAGGTATGATCTTCAGCTTTTTGCACTTCATCACAAAGGGCAGATTTGCTATTTGTGCGGCGTTTTCCTAGTATAATAATTAATTATTGTAGCCTGCGCAATCCGACGATTCACATAAATTCATGCAATAAAAACTTAGTTTTGCAACCTCAAAGATCAAATTTATGTCCGCAAATGCTCTTCATGCGTTAAGTCCTGTTGATGGTCGCTACAAGGAAAGATGTCGTTCATTATCACCATATTTCTCCGAGTATGGTCTCATGCGATACCGAGTCCAGGTGGAGATAGAATATCTGATTGCCCTTGGGACATTGTCTCTTCCTCAGGTCTTGCCATTCACTAATAAACAAACGTTAGGATTACGGGGGGTCTATAAAAATTTTTCAATAGAGGATGGAAGGCAAATAAAAGAAATTGAAAAAGAGACCAACCATGATGTAAAAGCAGTTGAGTATTTTGTTAAAAATAAACTGAACGATCTCGACTTATCTTATATGCGTGAGTTCGTTCATTTCGGTCTGACTTCTCAGGACATCAACAACACCGCTATCCCATTGAGTATGAAGGATGCTTGTCAGCAGGTGATTATTCCCGAACTCGATCAACTGATCAATCAACTCCTTGAACTTGAACATCAATGGAAAGCTATACCCATGCTTGCACATACGCACGGCCAACCTGCTTCTCCCACACGGTTAGGGAAAGAGATCGGCGTTTTTTCGGAAAGAATAAGGGGACAGTTGGAACTTTTGAATGAAATCCCGCACTCAGCTAAATTTGGTGGCGCTACGGGAAACTTCAACGCTCACTACGCAGCCTACCCATTGATTGATTGGCAAGATTTTGCCTTCAGGTTTTTGAAAGATGTGTTTGACCTGGACAGGAGCTATCCGACAACACAAATTGAACATTACGATAATCTCGCTGCTTTTCTTGATTCCTTCAAACGAATAGGCAACGTACTCATCGACTTGTCACGTGACATTTGGTTATATGTTTCCATGGGGTATTTCAATCAAAAAATTGCAAAAAATGAAGTTGGGTCTTCTGCCATGCCACACAAAGTAAATCCGATTGATTTTGAAAATGCGGAAGGCAACCTGGGAGTTGGCAATGCTCTGTTTACCCACCTGGCTGGAAAACTGCCTGTATCCAGGCTGCAAAGAGACTTGACCGATTCAACGGTATTAAGGAATCTGGGAGTACCTTTTGCGCATTTTCTCATCGCCATCTCATCCATTAAGAAAGGTTTAAGCAAACTCGAATTAAATGAAAAAGTGATACATTCAGACCTGGAAAAGAACTGGGTGGTTGTGGCAGAAGGTATTCAAAACATTCTGCGTCGAGAAGGATTTGAAAATCCCTATGAAACCCTGAAGACTCTTACACGAACCAATGATGCAATCAACAAAAAAACCATTCATTCTTTTATAGATGGATTGGAAATTTCAGATGTTGTGAAAAAAGAATTGAAAGCGCTGAGTCCGTTCAATTATCTTGGGAAATAAGGCTTTTTTTCTGAATAAAGGATAGGAGTAAAAAGCGACCCCCTTTTATTTCTACTTAAACAAAGCATAGAAAATTATGAGCAAAGGACGAGTAACTGGTTTCAGAGGAATATTTTTCAAAACCTATTATCCTGAGGCCACCAAAAAATGGGGCTATAAGAGCCTCAAACTGGTCGCCAATGAATATGTATCTCATTTTCAATACCGCGTCCCGAAAAGGTTGCTTACTATCAGTAGGCTCGTTCAAGAGCAACACTACATATTTTAGCTCTTGAATGAAGGGATTTAAGATTAATTTCAGGAGGGTTCATTTGGAAGCATTATTAGAACAATTAAGGAAAAACCGGATTGAGATCACCATGGAAATCGAAGAATATAAATATGGTAAATATGCACATATTATGGACCCTAATGGGATAAAAATTGAATTATGGGAGTCGTGTGATAAGGTTTTTACGAAAATGTATAGAGGTAAAACGACGTTGTGATCAACGCTAATGAAACCTAATTAACCGGACGATTTGAGAGCTAGTCCTTCTTAAGCAAGCATGTCTGTTTTAATCTTTATTTGAGCTGGTGATTAAAATAGAAAAAGCCTCAGACAAGTTCACAATCAAAAGGAATCTTCGGATTTCTTGACCGAGTATAAAAAAATAATAAGAATTGATCGAAAAGTTTGAACTAAATGCTCCTTTTATTTGTAGATTAGAAAAACAATCAGATGAAATAACGATGGGTCGAAAACCGGAAGGCAAAGCTGAAAAAATTTTAAAGAAATTTGGTAAGAGGGTGGATGGAATGATCACAGAATTAAAAGATGTAACTGACAATACCGGTGCAGAAGTAAAGCAGCGAATCGATGAGTTATCAAGAAATACCGACTCATTATCTGAACAATTTCAATCCTTCAAAGAGAACCATAAAGAAAAGTGGGAAGATGTTCAGAACGAACTGGACCGAGCAGCCCAGGAATTAAGGAAAGCCTTTAAAAGCCTGTTTGCCAATCGAAAGGCAACCTATAAATAATAACCACTTCTACCAACTTCGCCGGAGTTGATTTATGGCAGCATTGAAGTCTTTCGGGTAGGGGGCTTCAAAATACATAGATTTTCCATCAGCTTCAGAGAAGTTAATGCTTAGTGCATGCAATGCCACCCGACTTAATAATGGTCGTTCAGGTTTATTCCCTTTTCGCAAATAGTTTCGCTTGATATTTGAAAGAAAAATAGGTTGCCCTCCATAAAATCCATCAGCACAAATGGGATAGCCCTCATGGGCCAAATGAATACGAATTTGATGCATCCTTCCGGTCAATGGTAAACAACTCATCAGTGTATGATTCTTAAAAGTGACCAGGCTTGAACAATGAGTTACAGATGGCTTGCCTCGTCGATCGATCCTGACCCGTCCATTCAATTGCTTAAGGATTGGCTTGTCAACTACTCTATCTTTCCATTGGACAGCGCCTTGCACCAGAGCATGATAAACTTTTCTAACTTTACGTCGCTCAAACAGTGCGGACATATATTTATATGTATCCTTGTTCTTAGCACATATGAGTACACCTGAGGTTTCTTTGTCCAGGCGATGGCATACTTGTACCCCGGGATAAATGACCCGAAGCACATCCAAAAAATTTTCTTCACCGGAACGATCTTCCAGAGTTGACATGCCAGAGGGCTTATTAACAATCAGATAATTTACATCCTCAAATATGATAATGTCACTGATCTTCATAGACCTGCTCATGTTCAAACCGATAGTCCTTCGGAAGATTGAAAACGAATGTTGATCCCTTGTTTATCGAGCTTTTTACCTTGATCTTACTGCCATGGTTTTCCAAAATATGCTTCACAATGGCAAGTCCAAGGCCGGTACCACCATATTTTTTGGTTCTGCTTTTATCCACTCTAAAAAATCTGTTGAACACAAAGTCCAGCGATTCTTCAGGGATTCCAATACCGGTATCACGTATTTCAATCCTCACCTTTGCATTCTCATCATCAATATTTACCACCACCTTTCCATTTTTTTTGTTGTACTCAATCGCATTCATGACAAGATTTTGCATAACCTGTCTTATACGAGTATAATCTGCATAAACCATTACCTCTTTTTTCTCTGACCGGCAGGCAAGAGATATCTGATTGATAGCAGCCTGCTGTTCACAATTCTCAAAGACATCATGGGTTAAACTCACCAAATCAACCTGTTCGGGATGCATGGTTATGAACCCTGTCTCAATCTGAGAGAGTGTCAGTAAGTCCTGCACCAACATGTCCATGTAGTCAAGGTTCTTACTGGCTCTTTTTAGAAACCTGTTGCGGACTACCTTGTCTTTAATAGCACCATCCAGCAAAGTATGCACATATCCTTGCGCAGCAAAAATGGGCGATTTCAACTCGTGTGAAGCATCACTAATGAATTGCTGCCTGAATTTAGCAGTCTTTTCCAGTTCATCAATGGTCTTTTCTTTATCCTGAAGCAGTAAACGTATCTTGCGTCCTAATTCCTTTGCCCTGTTTATTCTGAATTTGTATAGAGGCACTTCCTTGATAGATTTTCCCAACAAGGGAGATATCATATAGTCAAGATTTTGAAGATCCTTCATTACAAATGTGTGGAAAACAATCCTCACCAGGATAAAAATAATGATGAAGGCACTTAGAAATAATAAAGTAAGCAAGGTGGCGCCAAGGCCTGCCGGCAAAAATAAGAGAGTAAGTACTACCGCGGCTGCCAGAGCAAGGATAAGAGGAAAGAAACGGCTATTCATCTTCAGGGCTTTCGAACTTATAGCCAACGCCCATTACTGTTTTGATAAACTGATTACCGATTTTTTCCCGCACTTTTCTGATATGGACGTCAACAGTTCGGGCGAGCACATAAACATCAGAACCCCAAATGTTTTTTAATAACACTTCCCTGCTGAATACCTGGCCTTCTTTGTTTGCTAAAAAGTACAGCAGTTCAAACTCCTTCTTTGGCACATCGATAACCTGCTCTCCATTTGTGACGGTATAAGAAATTTTATCGATCGTAAGGTCTCCAAATTTTAATACCCCTACATGATCTTCTTTTTTAGTGGATCTTTTAAAAAATGCATTCACCCTACTCATCAACGCTCGTGGTTTGATCGGCTTCATGATATAATCATCAGCTCCTGCATCAAAAGCTGCTACTTCGGAATATTCTTCAATCCGGGCTGTTAGAAACATAATGTGCACCTGGAAAAGTTCAGGGATCTGGCGAATGAGTCGGCAGGCCTCCACCCCATCCATACCTGGCATCATGATATCCATTATGATGAGGTCCGGGATAGAATTGCGCGATTCCTGAATTGCCTCTTCACCATTTGAGGCTTTTACTACCTGATAGCCTTCTTTCTTAAGATTGTAGGAAAGGAGTTCAAGGATATCGTCGTCATCATCAACAATTAAAACAGTATTTCCTGTTGACATCGGTGATCAAGTTTCAAACAAAAATAGACTACTTTATATGAAATGTAATATTCCATATGTTACCATAATGTTACTTCGAAGAAGAGCTATGCCGGGCCTCTTTCCAGTAGGCTATGAAGGCATAAAGATCATTATGAAATTTATTATTGAGTATATTGTTAAATGAAGTTTGCCTTTCTCTATAATTCAAAAAGGAAATAAAGTAAGCATTGTTGGGCATCTTCTTACTGAAAATTGCCTTGTATCGAGGGTCATGAAACTGGAGGGTGTCAAGCGAAGCGGCAATGCCCTGAATAAATGTCTTTTTCTTTTTCTCTTTTATTTCTTTTGGCTCATTTATCATTAGTTTGTACAAACTATCCAGGCCGTGAGCTCCCCGCACCAGGTGTGTCGAGAATTTCCTTGAATCTTCCTTCCAGTGAATGTATGATTGATACTTGACCGAATCTCTCTCCACTTTCCGGAGAAATTGTTTGGCCCCTTCAACTCCTATGAAAGTTGCGAGGTTCTCATTGAAGGTCATACTGTCCGGGATAAAAATTGTACCGTGTGTGATCTCATGGATGATGGTCTCTGCAAGTCCACCATCACTCTCTTCAAGCATATTGGATAAAATGGGATCATTGAACCAGCCAAGAGTAGACCAACCATTGACTGATCGCATCTCAATATCCATGCCGAGATCCGATAGTTCTTTTGCCAAACCAGTTGCTTTCTCCTGGTTAAAAAAACCCTTGTAGGTAAACGATCCAATGATAGGAAAAGTCCAGGTCATGGGCTCAAATGAGTAAGGTTTGCAGGCTGAGACGACCCATAACACTTCCTTGCCTTCCTGATCGTACATTTTCTTATAACTCTCCGTTGGCTTCAAACCCAGATCATTTACGGCAAAGTCTTTTATTTTCCTGACAAGAATAAGTTTCCGCTTGATGGAATCCGGGAGTGTTGGATCATTCAGGTACTCACTTACCGGACGGGCATTCCACAAAACATGGAACTGTCCTTTGGCCTGACCAACGCTGTATGTTATCTGGTCCCAATAGATAACCACAATGCCGAGCAACACAACCAGTATCACCAGAAAAATTCGTTTCATCAATTGCCTAAGGGTCATCAAATCTTTTATCTAATGTTGAACAGACCTCTAATAAAATCGATCTGCTCTATTTCCAAAAATTTATTTTGTAAGAACCATGAAATCTAGATAACTTCACCTTTCTTTTGCTACGAGCCAATAAACAATCGCCATCATGAGTGAACAAGATGAGAAGCTGAAAGCCCTACAATTAACCATTGATAAATTAGAGAAAACCTACGGCAAAGGCGCCGTGATGAAGTTAAGCGATGAGCATGTCGTTGATATACCCTCTATTTCCACAGGATCTATTGGTCTGGATATTGCGCTGGGCATTGGTGGCATCCCCCGAGGCAGGGTTACTGAAATCTATGGTCCCGAATCATCGGGAAAAACGACCTTATCCTTGCATTGCATTGCCGAAGCCCAAAAAAATGGTGGGCTTGCAGCGTTTATTGATGCCGAGCACGCCTTCGATAAAGGGTACGCCGAAAAGTTAGGCATTCAAACAGACAACCTGCTCATCTCTCAACCAGACAGCGGAGAGCAAGCCCTTGAAATCACAGAGCATCTTATCCGTTCAGGAGCTATTGACATCATCGTTATTGATTCGGTCGCAGCCTTAGTGCCGAAAGCTGAGCTTGAGGGAGAAATGGGAGACAGCAAAATGGGCTTGCAGGCGCGGCTAATGAGCCAGGCACTGAGAAAGCTTACAGGGACGATCAATAAAACCGGCTGCGCCTGTGTTTTCATTAACCAGCTAAGAGAAAAAATTGGGGTGATGTTTGGCAACCCGGAAACTACCACTGGAGGTAATGCCCTGAAATTTTATTCTTCCGTAAGGCTTGACATCCGTCGAATTGGGCAAATTAAGGAAAGTGCAATGGATGTTACCGGAAACCGTACACGTGTTAAAGTGGTTAAAAACAAGGTTGCGCCGCCCTTTAAAGTTGTTGAGTTTGATATCATGTATGGGATGGGCATTTCAAAATCCGGAGAAGTCCTTGATCTGGGCGTGGAATTAGACATTATCAAGAAATCAGGCTCTTGGTTTTCCTATGCAGGCAATAAGCTGGGCCAGGGAAGAGATGCCGTTAAAACGCTCATTGAAGACAATCCAGAACTGATGGATGAACTGGAAAACAAGATCAAATCAACCATAAGTGGAAAGGCCTTGGATGAGCCGGTGGCGGCACAAGGATAAAATGTATTTTGCCCTCTTATTAGGAAGTACGAATGGCTTCAACAGGGTCCATCCGTGCTGCCAAGGCTGCCGGAATAATGCCGGAGAGGATTCCAATTATGGCGCTTACTCCCAAACCAAGAACAATATTATTAAATGTAAGGGTCAGTTCAAGACTGCCAAGCGACATGAAAGATAGTAGATAAACTATCATAAGACCTGTGCCACCTCCCAGAAAACTGAGGAACATGGCCTCAAAGAGAAACTGAAAAAGGACGAAATAGTTTTTGGCTCCAAGGGACTTTTGTATACCTATTATATTGGTCCGCTCCCTCACAGAAACAAACATGATGTTGGCAATACCAAAACCACCAACAAGTATAGAAAATCCTCCAATGAACCAGCCGGCAATACCTATCACGTCAAACATCCCACCAATCGCTGCCATTAACGATTCTGGTCGGTTCATAGCAAAGTTGTCCTTGTCTTTTGGCCGCAATCCCCTTTTCGATCTCAACAAACCTTTCAACTCATACTCCAACTCTACCTCTCCAACATCTGATTCCAACCCCTTGACACCAATCGTTGATCTTTTTTCGCTCCAATAGCCTGTGCCAGTCACAAACATTTTACGGAATGTAAGATATGGGATAATACAGTTCTCATCTTTACTTGAAAATCCTAAAAAACTTTCCCCTTCCTTTTTTAATACTCCAATGACGAAGAACTTCATGTTCTTAATGCGTATTTCTTTTCCGATAGGGTTTTCATTTTGGAAAAGAGTCTTAGCAACCTTGGCCCCCAATATAGCCACATTCCTTCCGCTCAATGACTCCTGTTGGGTAAAGTATCGACCATGGTTGATCGGCATGGAAAAAATGTCCTTGTATCCATAACTTCCTCCAATTAACGTAGTTTGATCATAACTATTACTCTTATACTTTAATACGGACTGACCATCTATTGAGTAAATGGCAATAGCAGATTTGTTTTTCAACTCGCGGTCCAAAAATTTGAACTCGTTATAACTCATCGTAGGTCGCTTCAAATATTCCCACCAGGGATATTCCCCAGCCAGACCATACGGCCATTTATCAATATAGATGATCCCGGTACCAAGAAAATTTAAACTGTCTTTGATACTTTTCTCCAGAGAATCCACCACGGTAAATACTCCGATAATAGCAAAAATTCCAACGGTAACACCCAGTAACGACAGGATAGTCCGAAAGGCATTCATTTTCAAGGCATTCCATGCAAAACGAAAACTTTCAAAGATAAGCTTAATGATTAATGCCATAATAAGAACGACAAGTTATAGTTCAAGACAACAATTCGTGCAATAAGGTTACAAAATTGATCACAAATTTATACTTTTGTATGCTCAAATTCGTCATTTCAACAAATACATGCTGTTTATTTATGATTATCGGCAAAGTTTAGTGGAAATACAATAAATCTTATCATTTCAACGTCCTCTTTTTAATCGTATGGCATTTACGAATACCAGTAATCTGAAGATGAAACTTTCTAAGTTTAAGTTTGATCTTCCCACCGGGTTAATTGCCCAATATCCACCAATAAATCGTGATGAAAGCAGGTTGATGGTTATTCATCGTGATTCAGGTAAAATTGAGCATAAGATCTTCAAGGACTGCGTTGAGTACTTTGAAGATGGAGATGTCTTCATAGCCAATGACACCAAGGTGTTTCCTGCCAGGTTGTTTGGAAACAAAGAAAAAACCGGAGCACAGATTGAGGTCTTCCTTCTTCGAGAACTTAACAGTGAAATGAGGTTGTGGGATGTTCTGGTTGATCCGGCAAGAAAAATACGAGTGGGGAACAAACTCTACTTTGGAGACGGCGAGTTGGTAGCTGAGGTGATTGACAACACCACATCAAGGGGACGGACTATACGCTTCCTTTTTGATGGTACCGCAGAAGAATTTAATCAAGCCATAGATGAGTTAGGTGAAACCCCCTTACCCAAAAGGATCAACAGGGAAACCGAACCCGAAGACCGGGAGAGATTCCAGACAATATATGCCAAACATACCGGGGCAGTTGCGGCTCCTACCGCAGGCCTTCATTTCACTCGTCATCTTTTAAAGAAGCTTGATCTGATAGGAATACATTTTACTCCTATTACCTTACATATTGGATTGGGTACTTTTCGTCCTGTAGATGTTGAAGACCTAACGAAACATAAAATGGATTCTGAATATTTTGAAGTTCCGGATGGAACGGTCACTCTAGTGAATAATGCCATTGAAGATGGAAAAAGAGTGTGCGCCGTAGGAACAACAGCAATGAGGACCCTGGAAACAGCTGTTTCGGCAAACGATAGATTGAAGACAAGAGCAGGCTGGACAGATAAATTTATCTTCCCTCCTTATGAATTCAAGATCTGCAATGCTATGATTACGAACTTCCATCTGCCAGAATCTACCCTTCTGATGATGGCAAGCGCCTTTGGTGGATATGATCTGATCATGGAAGCCTATAAAATTGCTATCAAGGAAAAGTACAAATTTTTCACATTTGGAGATGCTATGTTAATTCTTTAATTGGCTGGCTGGAATTATTCTTTTAAATAGGTTTGTGTACACATGTTGAACTATGCGCTGATAGTAGCAGGTGGTACCGGCCGTAGAATGAATGCCGGCTCTCCCAAGCAGTTTTTAAATATCCACGGCCGACCCGTATTGTTTTATTCATTGGAGGTATTTTTTGCCTTTGACCCTGACATCAATATACTGCTGGTTTTGCCTGAAAATCGAATTGAACAATGGGAATCATTATGTAACCTGCATCGATTTGATCTCCAGCACACCATCGTTACTGGAGGAAAGAGCCGGATGAACTCTGTGATGAATGGATTGGATCATCTTTCCGGAAACGGGTATGTTGCCATCCATGATGGTGTTCGACCATGTCTTACTCAATCTTTGATCAATCGATGCTTTGTATCAGCAAGAAATTATGGATCTGGGGTGCCTTGTATTCCCGTTTATGATACTATCAGGAAAAAAGACAATGAAGTTTCGATTACTATCAGAAGAGATGAACTCCTATCAGTTCAGACTCCACAGGTATTTGATCTTGCTTTGATCAAAGAAGCCTATGACCATGTAGACAAGAGCCTGGCTTTAACTGATGATGCCAGCGTTGCAGAATCCTTCGGACATGAAATTCAAATTGTTGAAGGAGAAAAGAGGAATATAAAAATTACAACGCCAGATGATCTTCTGATCGCTCAGACCTTTCTTTCTGATAAGTAAAAGTTTACTTAATATTCGTCTTCGTTAAAAAAGAAATCTTCTTTCGTCGGATAATCAGGCCATATTTCTTCGATATTCTCAAATGGTTGTCCATCGTCTTCCAACTCCTGAAGATTTTCAACCACCTCCAATGGTGCTCCAGACCGTATGGAATAGTCTATTAACTCATCCTTTGACGCTGGCCAAGGAGCATCTTCTAGATATGATGCCAATTCTAATGTCCAGTACATAGCAGTTTCCTAAAATTTTGCGCAAAGATAAATGTTAATAATACATTTCAAACAAAATTAATGTTTTAATGATTCAGTCTTCATATAATCCAATTTTTTAGAAAAGACTGAATCATGATTATCGTGAATCCCTATCAACGAATTATGGTAACCATTCAAACCATTTTTGTATTTCACTGACTTAGCCCTTGTAACTTACCCACAGCCCAGTGATCCATCGAAGTGATTACATTAGTATAAATTTTTGGATAACATTTTTAAATTTACTAAGTTTATGTTCTATTAGCATTGGCAAATCAATGAAGAATCTTCTCGATTGGGTTGAATCTTTTATTCCCGGGCATTTTGCAGTTACTATTGTCGAAAAAGAAAGGGCCAGAACCTTTGTAGCAGCACAACTGTTAGTAGGCCTTGGCATGGCCATCATAAGTTTAGTAATTGAACTGTTGCTCCATAATCCCATTGATAGCGTTCTCTATCTTTTTACAGGCACATTTTTAGTCTTCATGGCTTTTATGTTAAGATTTTTTAAGTCCAATGCAACTTACGTTAATCTTATATTATGTGGTCTGTACATAAGCTGGGCTGTTTATGTTCATTATTCCGGAGGGTTTGTCTCTGATAGAATATATGGGCTAGCTCTTTTGCTGGTTATTGCTATTAACTTTTGTACTAAACTTTATCAAATCATTTGGTCTGTTTTAATTGCTATTTACGTGATCATATCTTATGCCATTCACCTGGAAAATAATGCAGGAAATGATGCACTAATAGCAAGGTTTACCAATGTTTTCATTTTTTATGTAATTATTCTGGCTATCCTTTGGATCAATAATTACTTAAAATCTCGTAGAAATCGCCATTTTCTTGAAGCAAATACCCGGCTAAAAAAATTAAACAAGCAAAAAGATGATCTGATGACCGTGGTGGCGCACGATTTGAAATCACCTCTTCAGAAGATACTGGGATTAACTAACCTTATGAAATATGAAAGTTTGACTGAAGATCAGGCTCAGATCTGTAAGCGTATTGGACATACAGCTGAAGAAGGGGAACAACTTATTGCAGATTTGGTAGAAGCAACACATTTCCAATCTGTGATCTCGTTTGACAAGTTGGATGTCAATAAAACAGTATATGAAGTAATCAGGTCCTTCGAACCGGTGGCTAAAGAAAAAAATATTAAACTCAAGCTTAACGGTAATGTGGATTTGCCACTCAAAACCAGCAGACATCATTTCATCAGGATACTGGACAATCTTGTCTCAAATGCAATCAAATTTTCACCAGTAGGTTCACAAGCAATTGTGCGCTTTGGTGAAACTGATTCGTCCGTTTGGCTGGAAGTTCAGGATGAAGGCCCTGGTTTTACTCAGGAAGATCAGAAGCTGATGTTCCAGATGTTTCAGAAGTTGTCTGCGCGACCCACTGCCGGAGAATCATCAACCGGTCTAGGGCTCTCTATTATCAGAAGTTTCACCAATATACTTCATGGCGAAATTGATTATGTGACTGAGCTGAAGAAAGGAACCAGCTTCAGACTAATCCTACCTAAAAAAATTGAAGCCAAACGTAAAATAATCGAGAAACGCGAGGTTACCAACCTGGTATGAATGCTTATTAACAGGTAGACTTGGTTATTTTTTCATTCGTTTATTTTTTGATTGATCATGCAAAGTCCAGTTAAGGAAATATTGCTCATTGATGATGATCCCGTGTACAACGAGATCAATGCGTTGCTACTGAAAAAGCTATATCCTGACATCAATGTCCACCAGACCACAAGCGTGGACATGGCCATTGAACACATCCAGAGGCAAAGCAGCCCACCAGATCTTATATTTTTAGACCTCAACCTCCCGGGAAAAGGTGGGCTAGAATTCATCAAGGTATACAGGAAACACTTTAATCAGAACAACATCTACCTGCTTTCGTCGGCCAGTCAACTGCTAAATAAGGAGATCAGGCAAACATATAAGCAAGTGGCCGGAGTTATTGAAAAACCCTTGCAAGAACATAAATTGAAGCAGATAATGGGTTAATGTTCGTGGGGCCTTGGGTGTAGAATGGCTTTTACTCGTATTTTTTCAGTAGAGTCCGCATGAGACCTATAGGTAAGCCCTGTCAATGTGGGCTTGCCGGCTTCTACCCATGCGGAGTACCATAAGCTACCAATAAGCCAAATGGAACGCCTTAGTTGTAATTCAACAAAAGGAAATGCTTTGTTGTATGCCTTGGCAAATTCATAGGTGACCATTTTGACCTGTTTCTTCCCTTTTGTTTCAAACCCATATTTCCTTGTCTTGCCCATTTCTCTGGTCAGGGCAATATCTAAATGTAACAATGAATCTACCAGATCATTTGCTTCAAAGATCCGATCCCAGATGGTATCTGCTGGGTCTGCAATAAATACCGCCCTGCCTGTAAACAAGTCATATTGATCAAAAAATAACTCCGGTAACCGTGACTCCCAGAAAGCATGAATCCCCGTTTGTCCGGTGAGTTGTCCATTATAATTCGAAGTGGTATGAAGAGGAACATGTGCATCAGCAACATAGTGACCCAAGTCCGCTGACAAACGGACGACCGATTCAATGTCCTTGTGTGACATTGCTCGGATAAGCCTACGGTAATACAACATGATATTCCAGGGAAGCACTCCGTAGGCTTCCAGACTATCGAGTGAATAGACTTCAATCGCTTTGTTCCAGGAAAGCGGTAGGGGCGTTTTAGTAAACTTGTCAAGATCAATATAATGACGGGGCCCCTCCTCATCTATAACATACCGGCGCTGATCGGGGTTTACGGCTCGCTTCACTAGGTCATTTTGATGGATTTTATAAAACCCTATAAGGTCTTCAGGAAGGGTATATATCGCCAACTCATTGATCTTTTTATGGGCAAAAAACCCCCACTCCATGTTAGATTGGTTGGATGGAGTGTCCCAGAAAAAAAGAAGCAACAGAACAAGAACGTAGGGACTTATCAACATTACGGTATTGGGTATTTTGCATTCATTGAAGTAAATACTACATTTGCACTCTCAAAAATTGAGGGTAATAAAAGTAGCAGATGGCAAATCATAAATCAGCATTAAAAAGGATAAGAACCAACCATGCAAGGTATTTAAGAAATAAGTACCAGGCAAAAACCACACGGACTTTCATTAAAAAGCTAAGAGCTACCAAAGATAAGGCAGAGGCGCAGGAATTGTTGAAAAAGGTTTCCACCATGATCGACAAGCTTGCAAAAACAAATGTCATACACAAAAACAAAGCTTCGAACGATAAATCGAAGCTTGCCAAATTTGTCAATAGCCTATAATAGGTGTGGTTTTTGATCTTCAAAGGCATCATTGATGCCTTTTTTTATGTCTATTTTTTTCTGATCTTGGAGTCAGCGTATCTATTACAACACATTGAACAGATCAGGTATAAAAGAGTGGGCCGAAGAAGACCGGCCAAGAGAAAAACTATTATTGAAAGGACCCTCCGCACTTTCTAATGCTGAGCTTCTAGCGATCATAATTGGTTCCGGCACTAAGTCATTGACCGCAGTGGATCTGGCCAAACAAATTTTAAAGCAGAACAATAATGATCTATCCGCTGTCGCTCGTCTTAATGTTAGAGAACTTACACAATTTAATGGAATTGGTCAGGCCAAGGCCATCGCCATCATTAGTGCGTTGGAATTAGGCAGGAGGAAAACCAGTCAGACAAGCCATAAGCAGCAAATCCATAAGTCCGAAGATGTTTATCATCTAATGACCAAACATCTTGCCGACCTCTCTCATGAAGAATTTTGGGTGCTCCTCCTAAGCCGATCGAATAAGGTTATTTCCAGAGAAGCCATAAGTAAAGGTGGACTCTCTGGAACAGTAGCGGACCCAAAGGTTATATTTAAAAAAGCCCTGGATCACAAGGCAAGCAACCTCATCCTGGTACATAATCATCCTTCAGGGAATAAACAACCCAGTGAGGCGGACCGTCAGCTGACCAGAAAGTTGTTGGAAGCGGGAAAATTCCTTGATATCACAGTACTGGACCACCTTATCTTTTCTGATGAAGGGTATTTTAGCTTTGCAGATGAAGGAGAACTGTAACCCTATTCATTATATTCGAAACTTGTTATGACGTTGTTGTGATGAGGAAAGTGATCCCCATAATTGTAGTTGTTCTACTAAGCTCATTTATTTACATATTTATTCGACATACCAAAAACAGAAGGTATGTTGATACTCTGGAATCTGCCAGGACATCCAAGGACATATGGTTACATAATGATCTGAATTCTCCCTTTGTAATTTATCATGTGGCTTTTGATAAAATAGATTATTACCCTGTCGATCCTAAGTGGGCAATAAATGCTGACTTTATCCAAAATACAGAAAATGACTCGCTTTTATTAATCACCAGTACCGGAGAAAAAAGGAATGATCTTATATTTGGTACGGTCACGTTTACGTATAATAATACCCTATGCAGTTTATTGATTTTATTGGAAAGCAACGGAGGAAAGACCACCTTGTTTATCCCATTTATGGATAAAACCAGTGGCCATACCACTTACGGAGGTGGAAGATACCTGGAGGCTGACTTCCCTGTTGGAGATCATATTTTACTTGACTTCAACAAAGCATACAATCCCTATTGCGCCTATTCTGAAGGGTACAGCTGCCCCTTGCCTCCTAAGGCTAATGTATTGAAGATTCCAATAGAAGCAGGTGAGAAGTCTTTTGCTTTCAGAGGTGAACAGCAACATTGACCAATATGGCTATTGTTGCGTTTGGTTAATTTCTCTATGCTCCAATTTGATCTTTATGCCTGTATATTTTTTCGATTGTCTCCAATGGAATCCTGTGAATTGCTAATTTTGCTCGCTGTGCAAAAGGATTATCCTGTCCATCAAATAACCATTAGAAATGAAAATATCTTTTAGCTGGCTGAAACAATATATTGAACTACCCGAGCCCGTTGATCACATAGCAGGCATATTAACTGCCACAGGGTTGGAGGTTGAAGGAATCGAAAAACTGGAACCCGTAAAAGGGGGCTTGAAGGGTTTGGTGTTGGGAAAGGTAATCACCTGTGAGAAGCATCCTAATGCAGATAAGTTAAAGTTGACAACAGTGGATATCGGCCAGGAGGAATCTGTCCCAATTGTTTGTGGAGCACCTAATGTAGCTGCCGATCAGACAGTATTGGTGGCTCCGGTTGGGAGCACAATTTATCCCATAACGGGCGATCCTATCAAAATAAAAAAAGTGAAGATCAGGGGAGAAGTCTCTCAAGGGATGATCTGTGCGGAGGACGAGGTAGGTCTTGGAAAGGATCATAATGGTATTATGGTGCTCTCCGATGATGTAAAGCCTGGTAGTGAAGCCTCCTCTTATTTTAAACTTGAAACTGACTATACCATAGAAATTGGGCTTACCCCAAACCGTGCAGATGCTATGTCTCACATTGGGGTAGCCCGAGACTTGAAAGCAGTAATGGATCGACCTGTTAAATGGCCTTCTGTCGATCAGTTTGGCATTGATGAGCATAGCCATCCTATCAAGGTGACCATTGAAAACAAAGAGGCATGCCCCCGTTATTCAGGTGTAGTCATTAGCGATCTTAGTATTGGGGAATCACCCGATTGGCTTAAAACCTCCCTTAGAGCCATTGGATTATCCCCAATCAACAATGTAGTGGACATCACCAACTATGTCTTGCATGAAACCGGGCAGCCACTTCATGCTTTTGATTATGAAAAGATAAAAAACCATGAGGTGATCGTTAAAACCATGCCAGACAAGACCCCTTTCACAACCTTAGATGGTGAAGAAAGAAAGCTGAATAGCAATGATCTTATGATTTGCGATCAGAAAAATGGGATGTGTATTGCCGGGGTACTTGGTGGACTGGAGTCAGGAGTAATGGACGCAACGAAGGCTATTTTCCTAGAATCGGCTTATTTTTCTCCGGAATTTGTCAGGCGTACATCCCAATACCACCAAATTAAAACTGATGCTGCTTTTCGATTTGAAAGAGGGACTGACCCGAACATGACAACCTATGCACTGAAAAGGGCAGCCTTATTGATAAGGGAACTTGCCGGAGGACGTGTTACTTCAGACTTGATCGATTATTATCCTAATCCTATCCAGTCTATAAGGGTAAAAGTAAAGTACGACCATATTCATCGTTTAATAGGTAAATCATTGCGGCAAAGCAGGATTAAAAATATACTGGAATTGCTGGACATAGAGGTAACGAACGACGATAAGAATGGGTTCGAAGCCGTTGTGCCTCCCTATCGTGTAGATGTGCAGCGCGAGGCCGATGTGATCGAGGAGATCTTGCGTATTTACGGATTCGATAATATTGAACTTCCTTCCACAGTAGGGGCTTCCTACCTGGCGGACTTTCCGGAAACAAACCGAAATGATATCCAAAACAAGGTGACTTCCTTCCTTGTGAATCAGGGGTTTTATGAAATTATGACCAACTCCCTGACCAAACCTTCTTATGCTGAGTTGACAGACAATATCAGCTTAGATATGAATGTAAACATCATTAATTACCTGAGTGAAGATCTTAGGGTACTGCGCCAATCCCTTTTGTTTGGAGGACTGGAGAGCATAGCCTATAACATCAACCGTAAGCAAAAAGACTTGAAGTTTTTTGAATTTGGAAAATCGTACCACCATGAAAATAAAAAGTATAAGGAAGTCAGTCGTTTAGGGATATGGATGACAGGTTTGGCTGAACCTGAATCCTGGATGAACCAACCAGAGCTACTTACATTTCAACATTTGTCGGGTATAGTCGAAGGAATATTAAGCAAGATGAACCTTGAGACCAATTCGCTCGACCCACTCAATCATAAATTGTTTGCATATGGTCAATCATATTCTTACAAGGGTGAGGGTTTGGCTGAGATCGGTCAGTGTCATCATGATATTTTATCTCATTTCGGAATAAAACAAGAAGTTTTTTATGCAGATATCCATTGGGACTTGCTTTTGAAGTTGACAAGTGATAATATCGTAGTGGAACGGGCATCAAGGTATCCTCAGGTGAGAAGAGATCTGTCTTTGGTCATTGACAGAGACGTTGACTTCACAGATATTTTGAGCATAGTGAAAAAGACTGAAAAAAAATTGATTAAAGATCTTGATGTATTTGATGTTTATGAAGGCGAAAAAATAGAAAAAAATAAAAAAGCTTACGCCATTAAGTTTATATTGGAAGACAAAGAAAAAACCTTGAGTGACAAACTAATTGATAAAACCATGAATAAGCTGATAGCTGCTTTTAAGAAGGAGTTAAAGGCCCATATCAGACAGTAACTATGACAAATGACCACCTAAATTCCGAGTTGCAATCACTGGAAAGGAAAATTAATTTGCTGATCCACGAACACAAGTCTCTGAAGACCTCTCTCAGGCAATCAGAGATGGAAAAACAGCAATTACAAGATCAAATTAGAGTGCTGAACAATCAAATCCAGCGTTTTCAAAATCAAATAAAAATTAGTAAAATTGCCGGAAGCGTGGGAGCAGACAGAGGGGATGCTTCAGAGCTAAAAAGAATGATAGACGAATACGTTGTTGAAATTGATAGATGTATTGCTCATTTAAGCCTATAGGCCAGAGTAACACTAAATGGATAAACTTTCAATCAAAATTAAAATATCTGACCGGGAGTACCCGATGAGGGTCAATCCGGAAGATGAGGAAAATATTCGTAAAGCTGGGAAAATTGTCAATGAGAGGCTCAAAAAGTATCATGAACAATTCGGCATTGATGATAAGCAGGATTTGCTAGCAATGGTGGCCTTTGATGGAATGGTGGAAAAATTGAAAGCTGAGAGCCAGGTGCAAAGTACTGACCAAACCATAGTAAATCAAATTGAAGACCTGAATCAATTAGTATCCCAAGTCATCTAACTTCTCTTTAGCCTCTTCCCTTACTGGTGCTCGATTGTAAATCAAACCAGTTAAAATCATGACAGAATTAGTATATATTCTCATCACAGGGATCGTCTCTCTAGTGCTGGGGCTGGTTTTAGGCAGAATTATTTTTGCAAAAACCAATAAAATCGAAAAAGAAAAAGCAGAAGAGGGAGCTCAACTCCTGTTGAAAGAGGCCGCGATCAATGCCGAAAAAATTAAACGGGAAAAAATACTCGAGGCTAAGGAGAAATTCCTTAAACTAAAATCGGAATTCGAAGAAGAATCCACTCGAAGAAAGAACCAGATCATCTCCAACGAGAATAAGCTCAAGCAGCGTGAACAACATCTTTCAAAGCAATTGGAGAAAACGCAGCGCAAAGAATCGGAAGTAGAACAGCTTCAGGAAAAACTGAAAGACCAGCTCAGTCTCCTGAATAAGCGAAAGGAGGAGATGGAAAAATTCAGTGAGCAAAAAGTATCTATTCTTGAAAAAATTTCAAATCTTTCTGCTGAAGATGCGCGGGAACAACTTCTAGAGTCGCTTACCAATGAGGCAAAGTCAAGGGCCTCAGCCCAGATTAAGGATATTGTTGAAGAAGCTAAACTATCGGCCACCAAGCAAGCCAAGAAAATTGTAATTGAAACCATCCAACGGACAGCTACAGAACATGCCATAGAGAACTGTGTTTCCATTTTCAATCTCGACACTGACGAAGTCAAAGGGAAAATAATTGGACGGGAAGGGCGGAACATCAGGGCCCTGGAAGCCGCTACAGGAATCGAGATCATAGTGGATGATACCCCGGAAGCGATCATAATCTCAGGCTTTGATCCTGTCCGCCGTGAAGTCGCCCGCCTTTCTTTGCATCGCCTAGTCGCAGACGGACGAATACATCCAGCCAGGATTGAAGAAGTAGTTGCCCGTACCAGTAAAAATATTGAAGAAGAGATAACTGAAATAGGTGAACGCACGGTAATTGATCTGGGAATTCACGGTCTTCACCCTGAACTCATTAAAATGGTGGGAAGGATGAGGTTTCGATCGTCCTATGGTCAAAATCTTCTTCAGCATTCCAGGGAAGTAGCCAACCTATGTGCTGTTATGGCATCAGAGCTTGGGTTAAGTCCAAAGCAAGCTAAAAGGGCAGGATTGCTGCATGATATCGGAAAAGTATGGCCGGAAGAATCAGAAAAACCACATGCGCTCCTAGGAATGGAGCTTGCTCAGAAGTATAAGGAGCACCCAAATATTTGCAATGCTATAGGTGCCCATCATGATGAAATTGAGATGACCCATCTGATTTCTCCGATTGTACAGGCTTGCGATGCTGTGTCTGGAGCCAGGCCCGGAGCCAGACGCGAAATCATGGAATCTTATATCAAGCGATTAAAAGACTTAGAAAATCTTGCCCTTGAATTTGATGGGGTGAACAAATGCTATGCTATTCAGGCAGGCAGAGAACTTCGGGTAATGGTGGATGCCGAATCAGTAAGTGACGATAAGGCGGCTCAACTTTCATTTGATATATCTCAAAAGATTGAAACTGACATGCAATATCCCGGGCAAATTAAGGTGACCGTAATTCGGGAAATGCGGGCGGTAAAT